>Ga0187889_10002014_pt1 | contig 20688 bp, 30 predicted proteins | sample June2016WEW_7_10_2_FD_132992 | JGI IMG/M metagenome (GOLD analysis project Ga0187889, IMG submission 132992) | Peatland microbial communities from SPRUCE experiment site at the Marcell Experimental Forest, Minnesota, USA - June2016WEW_7_100 | ecosystem: Environmental > Terrestrial > Soil >... | reverse complement strand
TCTCGATTTCTCGGCCTTTTTGATTGGAACTTACTGGTATTCAAGCAGGTGCAGGTGGGCACATGCGCCCCGAAATCGAGCACCATTTCGATAGTCCAGTAAATTCGTCTCTCGGCCGGCCGCAGATGCAACCGTCAGGCCATGTCGATTTGTAGGATGTTATCCTACCCGCATGGTGCGCGAGAAACTGTCACACGGTAGCACATCCCCGTGCCCGCGCCACCGTCTTCGCCGTCCGCCGCCCTGGCCCATCGCCCCGCTTCGCGCCGCCCGTTGCGTTGGCCTGTCGCCCTGGCCCATCGGCTAGCCCAACTTCCGCAGTTTGAGGGTCGATCGGGGAGCTATCGGGCCGTCGGTGCGCGTCAACTGCGCGACAGCGCAGGGGCTCGGCTCGAGGAGGGGCGTGTAGTGGCAACTTACCCCCTTGTTGGGGCTCGACGGCTCGTGCGATCTCGTAGTCGGAGCTCGACGGCGCGTGACTGGCACACGGTGCGCGATGGGCTCGAGGTCAAGCTCTGCCCCGGGCCCGACGGCGAGGAGACATTCGTGCTCTGCCGCTCGGCCGACCGACGCGACAAGGAGAAGGCCATGCACGATCGCTTCGCGGCGCGCATCGAGCAGGGGCTGACCAGCCTGTCACGGCGCCTCACACACGCCCAGCAGCCGCTCGATCGGGGACCCATTGAGCGGCAGATCGGCCGGCTGCTTGGGACCAACTCGCGCGCAGCGGGCCGCTACCTGGTGCGCCTGATGGACCAGCCGCAGGTCGCGTCGAAGCTGCAGCTCGACTGGTCAGCGCGCGCCGAGTGGGATGACTGGTCACGCCACAGCGAGGGGTGCTACCTGCTGCGCTCGAACGTCGCCGACTGGACGCCCGAGGAGCTGTGGCGCACCTACGTGCAGCTGAGCGACGCGGAGGCTGCATTCCGCAACCACAAGAGCGACCTGTCGCTTCGACCGGTCTGGCATCAGAAGCAGCACCGTGTGCAGGCGCACATCTTCGTCTGCTTCCTGGCGTACGCCCTGTGGAAGACTCTCGAACAGTGGCAGGTGCGCGCAGGACTCGGCAACAGCCCACGGCCAATCCTGTCCGAGCTGGCGCGCATCCAGAGCACCGACATCGTCCTGCCGCTCGCCGATGAGTCCGCTCAAGAACTGCGCATCCGCTGCGTCGTGCGTCCCGACCGCGCGCAGGCCGCCCTGCTTGACCGGCTAGGCCTGCGATTGCCCGAGCGACTACGAGCACCGCCCTCGCTCACGAAAATGTAGTGGCAACCGCGCGGGCTAACTACCCGAAAGGAGCCGACTCAACACCCCGAACAGCGGAAGTCGGGCTAGTCTCGGCCCGCCCGTCGCTCTGGCCGCTGGCTCGTCGCCCGTCGGCCGTCTTGGCGGCGCATCGCCCTGCTTGGCGCCGCCCGTCGCGCCGCTCGTCGTTTTCTGGGGCTGGTTGGGCTGGGCGTTGGGGTGGGGCATGGCGGGCTGATGGCATGGTGGATGGTGGCAGGGTGGCTGGAGCGATAGTTGCGACCCGGGGGGCTTGACATGGGGGCAGGTTTGGGGTAGACTGCCTTTTTCATGACCAAGTACCCACCCCCTTTGCCGGCCAAGGAGCAGTCCGCCCTCTGCATGAAGGCGCAGCGCGGGGACGATCGAGCCCGAAGCCGTCTCATCCTCACGAGCATGCGGTTCGTGGTGCGTCTCGCCTGCTGGTATGCGCACCGCACGGCCGGCATGGACGCCGACGACCTGGTGAACGAGGGGGTGTTTGCCTTTCCCACCGCCATCAAGAAGTTCCGTGCCAAGGGTGGCGCCACGTTCCTGGGGTTCGCCAGCCACTACATCCGCAATGAGATGCGTCGCGCGTGCGGTGAGCATGTTGGGGCACGCCCGAGTGTGTGGCGCAGGCGGCACTTGTACGCGCGTTACGACAGCCTGACGAGTCAGGGGATGAGTCATGAGGATGCGGTCGCGAGGCTGACCGACGAGACGGGGCTTCGGGTGGTCGAGAGCACGGTGCGCGAGCTCTCAGAGCCGTTACCGCTCAGCCTTGACATGAACGTATGCAAGCATCCCGAGTGCAAGCTCATCGAGACCTTGAGGGCGACGGGGCCGGCGGCGGATGAGAGGCTCGACGAGGCGAGGATGGTCCGCAGGCTTCGCACCGTGACGATGAAGCTCCGGTCGGTTTTCAAGCCGATGGATCGGACCATCTTGGACCGACGGCTGTTGGCGGTGGACAGGCCGCTCAGTCTTCGTGAGGTTGGGAGGCTTCACGATCGGAGCCATGAGCGGGTGCGACAACGTGAACAGTACATTCTTGCGGTCATCCGCAAGATGCTTGTAGAGCGCAAGAAGGCGGCGTGATGTTCGTGTTGACCATCGGTTCGCTTTTCAGTGGTATTGGCGGTCTCGATCTTGGTCTCGAGCAAGCCGGACTCGGTCCCGTTCTATGGCAATGCGAGAAGGACGAGTTCTGTCGTGCCGTGCTTGAGCGCCACTGGCCGGACGTTCTTCGCTATCATGACGTAAAGAACGTGCGAGGGGGCGACCGCGAGCTTTTGCCGGTGGACCTCATCTGTGGGGGTTTTCCATGTCAAGACCTTTCGTGTGCTGGCAAGCGTGCAGGCTTGAAGGGTGCGCGTTCAGGTCTTTGGTACGAGTTCAGGAGGATCGTGGATGAGCAGCGACCAGAGTGGGTCATCGTCGAGAACGTGGAAAGCGGCCGAGCGGCGTGGCTTCCGAGCGTTCGAGCCGATTTGGGACAACTCGGTTATCGAACGCGCGCCTTGGGGGTTAGCGCACGAGATGTGGGAGCGCCCCATCAGCGCAGGCGTATCTTCGTCGTGGCCCACCATGACCGCCACGGTGTACGGGACGAGTCAGAACGGGTGCCCACACGACGGGCGGATGCAGTATGCCGGCAAGGGCAAGCCGAGTCTCGAGACGATGGCGCGCAAGGGTGCGTGGCCGACGCCGCAAGCGTACGATTGTCGTGGCGCAAAGACGCCGAAGGCGATTGCAACTCACGTGTTGGCGCCGAACAAGATGAGGCTCGACGAGACGAAGGGTCAAGCCCTCAATCCCGCATGGGTCGAGAGTCTGATGGGCTTTGCGCCCGGCTGGACGGACCTAGGTGGCCCGCTCCTCCCGGGCAGGAGCAGTACCCATGGGAAGCGCCGCGGACGATAGCCACGAAGTCTTCGCCCAATCGCCCCGCACGTCTTCGCGCCTTGGGCAACGCTGTGGTTCCCGAGTGTGCCCGCATCGTGGGGCTCATCATCCGACAGATTATCGAGCGAGGTGAGATATGAGCATAGCAGACTCCACGAATGAAACCGTTTGCCTCGAGTGTGGCGGTCCTCTCGTCCTCGCCCCCTTCATCCACCACGAAACCGTGGGCCGGTACAGGGTGACCGATCGCTCCGTGTCCCTGGCCCAATGCACCGCATGTGACGAGCGGCTCCTCACGAGCGAACAGTGGTCGCGCTACGAATTGAGGGCCGCGCTCACGATCTTCGTCCACGCGAGCGTGGTGGGCGGGGCCGAGCTCAAGTACGCGCGCAAGGCCCTTGGGCTGCGCCAGTCGGACTTCGCGGCCATCATCGGGTATGCCGAGGAGAGCATCAGCCGGTGGGAGCACGAGCAGCGCCCGTTGCCGCAGGTGGTCAAGGTGGCCTTGCAGGGCCTTGTCGCCGTGAGGCTGATGGGGGAGTTCGAGGGTGTGAAGTTCGCTTGCAGACCGCAACCGAAGCCGCTACGCTGAACCTTTCTACTTCTGCCAAGCCTGCCGCGCCTTGCCATACCCAGCCGCGCCGAGCCGCGCCGTGACTAGCCGAGCCGCGCCGCGCCGCGCCGGACCTGCCGCGCCCTACCGCGCCGAGCCCAGCCCAGCCGAGCCCTGCCGTGCCCAGCCGCGCCCTACCGCGCCGAGCCCAGCCCAGCCGAGCCCTGCCGTGCCCAGCCGCGCCCTACCGCGCCGAGCCGGACCTGCCGCGCCACGCCGAGCCGCGCCGAGCCCCGCCGCGCCCCGCCGAGCCCCGCCGCGCCCCGGTTGTGCCCAGCGGGGCTCGGGTCAGAGCACCACTAAGAGGAGTGCGTTGTACCCACCGGGGGGAGGGTACGGGGGGTTGTCCTACACCACCTCACCTTGTACCCACCGGGGGGAGGGTACGGGGGTCGACCGACACCGACCGACCCCCACCTACACCAGCACCTTGACAGTGTGTCTCCCGTGGCGCAAAATTGTGTCAGTCCTGACACGAGTGTCGCGGTTTTGTGACTAAACAGTCGGAGGTTGCGCCCACGTTACGCCCACGTTACGCCCACTTAGCGCCTCGCGTGACCCGTGGCACGGGCGCTGCACTGGCTCACTGTGGGGCGCGAGCCCCGAAAGGAACACGTGGCAACGAGGAAAGAAAACCGGTGGCTGTACGGCGCCGACCCCTACAGCGCGGACGCGCAGAAATTCCGCTCTGACGTGGCAGAGGAACGCGTGACCGCGCCGACCGCGCCGACCGCGACCGCACCGACGAACGGCGCGACCGCGCGCAGGTCGCGCACGCTTCGCGGGAAGCGCCCCGTCGACGTCGTGTGACGTCGACGGCACAGTTCCCACGAAATTTTCACACGGAAGGACGTGACACATGACGCACACGACGCACACAGTAGTTGACCGCGCAATCGCGCTGTATTCTGACGTCTCGACGTACGATCCGTCACGGCACGCGGCCAGGATCGCGGCGTTGGTCGCGATTTTGCGCCTACACCCCGACGCGCACGTAGAGGTCTGCGCCGACGAGAAAACTGGGCAGAGGTACGGCCGCGCGCGTTGTCGCGCACGCCGATGCGCAAAAATCGGCTATACTACGTTCGACCGCCAATTTTGGGCGGTTTGGGGTGGCGTGCGCTGAGGCGCACGCAGAGCTCGCGCGTCACGGCGTCCCGCGACCGCACCGACGAACGGCGCGACCGCGCGCAGGTCGCGCACGCTTCGCGGGAAGCGCCCCGTCGTCGTCGCGTGACGCCGGCGGGACAGTTCCCACGAAATTTCGCAAGGAAGGAAGGCCACATGACGCACACAGTAGTTGAGCGCGCAATCGCGCTGTATTCTGACGTCTCGACGTACGAACCGTCACGGCACGCGGCCAGGATCGCGGCATTGGTCGCGATTTTGCGCCTACACCCCGACGCGCACGTAGAGGTATGCGCCGACGAGAAAACTGGGCAGAGGTACGGCCGCGCGCGTTGTCGCGCACACCGATGCGCGAAAATCGGCTATACTACGTTCGACCGCCAATTTTGGGCGGTTTGGGGCGGCGTGCGCTGAGGCGCACGCAGAGCTCGCGCGTCACGGCGTCCCGCGACCGCACCGACGAACGGCGCGACCGCGCACAGCTAGCAGGTCGCGTCCGCTTCGCGGGAAGCGCCCCGTCGTCGTCGCGTGACGCCGGCGGGACAGTTCCCACGAAATTTTCACAAGGAAGGAAGTGCCACGTGCTGTTCAAGATCGCCCGCGCCCGCCGCCACGCCGCCACTGGCGCCTTTCCTGCCACGTTTGATTCCATCGTTTCGGCGATTCCGAGCGGGGTGGTCGCGGCGCTGACGGGGCGGCAACTGGGCGCACTGATCGATGCGATCGAGGCGCACCGCCGCGAATCGAGAGCGATCGAGGAGGCCGCCGCGTGCGACGCCGGCTACATCTGGGATGCCGCGGTCGGCAGGGCGCGTGATCTGTCGCCACGGGTGGCAGCGTGAGCGCCTGCACGTCACACGCCGCCGTTTGCTCGCCTCGCGACCGCGCGAGGCCGGGCGAAATCGTGGCCGGAGCAGGGCTTCCTTCCTCCCCCTTCCGGCCACGATTTCGCCTGCAAAAGGAAGGTGCAAAATGACGTATATGTATCGTGCGGCCCTGTACTGTGACGATTGCGGCGAGAAAATCATCGCGGATCTTCGCGGCACAAATCGCGAGGATACTGGCGACACGGACGATTTCCCGCAAGGGTGCGATCCGTTCTCGACAGAGAGCGATACCCCCCATCATTGCGACGGATGCGACGGTTTCCTCGGAAACGAGTTGACGAGCGACGGTTGCGATTACGTGCGCGACGAAATCATCGAAGATTTTGCCGCCGGTCGCATGGATTCGGTCGCGATTACGACGTGGTTGCCGTTCTACGGTCGAAAACAACTTGGGTTGCCCGACCTGGAAGACGTCGAGGTGGCGTGCGCTGAGGCGCACGCAGAGCTCGCGCGTCACGGCGTCAAACTCTCGACGGATGAGTTGCGGATCTTCCGCACGAAGCTCGCGCAATTCTGCGTCCTGCACCAGGCGGATGTCGAGGAGGATTACGCGGACGCGGGCATTTGGTTCGCGCTCGTATGGGATTTTTTCGCGAACAAGCGTGGATAGGAAGGAAGGCCACTTCCTCCTCGCGTGCTCATTTCAGCCTGCGACCCATACGAAAGGGGCTACGATGAAGGCGACCAAGATCACGTTTGACGCCCTGTGTGGTCTCCTCGGCGCACAAGACCTCGACGGCATACTACGCGAAATCGAGCGTGAAGCGGCGGGCGGTGCGTACGAAGAAGCACGCAATCGCGGCGCATCCGACGAGGACGCCGCTCGCATCGCGGTCGAAGCGGCCGGGGTGGTAGGACACAGAGCGGCAGGGATCATCCGTGACGCCGTGATCCAGGTCGCGCGCACGCTCTTCCGAGAGCACTGGATTCTGCTCGTCGATCTCGAGGACGGCTGGTCATGGGACGTGCGACCCGAGAAGACGTGGGCCGCAGCGGCGAGTATGCTGGTCGCCACGATCAACGCCTACGGGATGTTAGAATTTCGGGACGCGAAGGAGCTTGCAAGCGTGTGCTCGCCGAGCACGATGCGTGAGGCCGTGCTCGATCACCTTGGTTGGATCGCGTACTGGCCTGAAATCTACACGAGCCAATCGTCAGAGATTCTCGTTCACGACGCTGTGGGCGCTGCGTTGCGCCATCTCTAGGAGGAGCCATGGATATCGGAGAGATTCTTTGTCAGGTGGCTGACGGTCTCGAGACCGCGCGGGTGACCGACGACGCCAGGCGCGTCAAGAGCCCGCCCATCCCCGCAAATTTCAGCAAGACCGAACGGGTCATCGCTGAGATGATGCGGGAGAACACGGGAGCGAGCATTCTCGATTCGGGGGGCGCGTATGGCCGTTCGTGGCAACGTGCCCTCACGCGCGATTTCTCCAGGCGTGAGCGCGTGAGTCTCCGTGCGAGCGTGCGGGGATCTGAGGGTTGCCCGAGGATTGAACTGGACCTGTCGATCGATCTGCACAGCTACCTCTCCGACCGTCTCAACTATGACGCGAGCATGACAGCCACGTACAAGCGATTCGCCCGTCGCGCCGAGCATCGCGATTCGTGCGATCTGGAAATCATGGAGGCGTTCCCCAAGTTTCTTGAAGATGCGAAGGGCCTCGACGTTCGCGAGATGTGGTGCGAAAATTCCTACAATCAGGTCAGCTTCCTGTCGGGGATCGTACAGTTCGTGCACTTCAGCGCGGATGGCGCCACCTACGTCGCCTTGCAGATTCACGGCGGGTGCGACGTGCGCGGTGGGTACACGAGCCCCAAGCTCTTCGCCTGCGATGACTGCTTCGGCGACTGGGACCACGTGAAGATTTCCCCCGATCAGAGCGAAATCGCGGAGATTCAGGACCGTTTGCGCGATCGACACGTGCGCCAGCCGTTCTTGTTCGATAGCGAGGCGACTCGGAACGATGCGGAAATCGAGACGCTTGGCGATGAGGTATGGTGGGACTACAGGCGGTCTTACGGCGACCACGGCGAAGCGTGCAAGAGCTTCGACAAGTACGAACCTCTCTCGATAGAGAGCCGCAGCGAGTACAAGCGAGGACGGCTCTGCGTCCTGCCGGACCATCGCGTGCTCTGCCCGGTGACGGGCGCGGTCCTGCTCGCGGATTTTTGAGTCACGCAGCCTATCGTCTTCACGCTGGCAACCCCAGCACTCGCAACCCGAGGAGACCTGAGCCATGATCCGAATACAGGTCGATTGCAAACAGAATCACTGTTCTGGCCTCATCATCAATTCGGAGACCCTGCAGGTGGAGCGGTGCGACGTCTGTGCTCGGTTCGAGACGGACGAGGATGCGGCGTTCGCGGTCCGATCGCTTCTCGAGCTTGTCGAGCGAGCGTTGGCGCTACTGCCGGACGAGGCTACCGTGGCAGATGCGTACGATGTTCTCGACAAACTGGTCTCGGAGAAGGAGAACGCAGGATGAGTCCCAAGTCATGCACCGTGATTCTTGGCCGTGATGGGATAGGGTACGGCGTCGAAGCGGATTTTGAGTCGTGGGTCGAGTTCGTTCGCGCGCAGATCGGCGGCTCCGATGTGGGGGGTCGAGGAGCGTGACTACAGGGACGTGCAGACCGATCGAGTGATTGCTTCGGATGAGGCCGTGCGGGACGACGTGCTCGACGTCTTGCGCGATCTGTGGGAACAATACTGTGCGGAAGGATCCAATTCATGAACCTCGTGAGAGCGTATCTTCTTGGCGTGTACGATGGCGCGATGAGCCCCGACGATCTTGCGTTCGGCCGCACGTGGCCAGGTCGCGAACGCTGCAACCACGTCGGCGCGTGCAAGGTGGTCCGATGAGGCTCGTCGAAGGGGTCGAGTGGTTCCGCTTCCGCGTCCGCTTCAAGACTACTGATGGCCTCTGCCGCTGCTTCATCCTCTACTCGCCGGCCGCCTACTACGCGCGACAGGAAGTAGGGCGAATCCTGGACGAACGGTTCGGCCTAGAGAAGATCGTGGCGCACTCGGCGCTCATCGAACGGGTCGACGACGGGCGGCTCGAAGTGTAGACTGCACTGCGATCACCCGTCGCTGAAAGGACAAAGGTTGAGTCATGGAGCGGTTCAATTTCACGCCTGCAAGTGGCATGGGACGTGCGGACTATCCGGTCGAGCCGGGCAGCAAGCTGCATCTCGAGCGGGTCATCCTGCGCGGTGACTACGACAAGGGGGGCGCCTACTGGGGAAGAGGGGGGGACGCGGCGAAGTTGTGGGTCGCCTACGACGACGAGGGGCACGTCTTCGTGCGAGCCGCAAGTCGCGCGAGCGCGAAACAGAAGATTATTCTCACGCTTGCGCGTCAAGGCGTCCGCGGAAACACGTTCTATCGCTAGTCTCCCATGACCAGACTGTCGGATCTGCGAGGCGCAAGCTATTGGGAGAAGAAACCTGTTTCAATCCGCCCTTCGGACGAGTACAGGGTCGGGGATCTGGTCTACGCCCACGACGAGCGGGTGGATGACGAGGATCACTGGCGGCTCTACTTTGACTTGCTCAAGCGTAACCTGCGCATGGAGGTCATGGCCGAGGGGCGTGTGGTCATGCCGATCCGGGGCACGGGGCCGCATCCGTTTGAGGGGTCGATCCGCGTGATCGATCCGCCGCCATCCGAGTCCATGCTTCTGCTCCCTGAAATATGCGAGTCCGAGGTCGTGGACGAGAAGGTTCAAGTGTGCCTTGACGAGGAACGCGAGGCCATCGCATCACTCCTTCCCGCACGCTGGGCGAAGATCGTGCGTTTGCGCATCGGCACCTGAATTTTCATAAGGGGCTCTGCCATGAAAGCTGAGAAAGTCCATTACACGCTCTATCGTAGCGAAGTTTGTTCCGATTGCACGAGCCGTGAATCAAGGGATGCAGAGCTCATCAAGTGGGCGGACCAGAATCCCGTGGTGTGGAAGCTCATCACAGGTTCGCGCAGCAAGCTATTTGGCAGGAAGGGGAGCCACTATCTCGGTTGCGAGCAGGGTGCGAGCAATCCGATGGGACGGCTCTGGAGTTTTCATCGTGCCCTGGCCGAGGATCCAAACACGATTTTCGGTTATCGCGCTTGGTATACGCTCGAGCACATCGAAAACAAGTCTCTCAGGACAGGTTTCTTTCAGCAGTTCGACGGTACTTACGACCGAAGCTGTATCTATCTCGATTACGTCCCGAAGGATCTGGACATTTTCGTCCGACGGTTCGTACAGTGGGCCGAGGCCGGCCCATGTCGGTACGAGACCGATTCGGTCAAGCTCGATGGCAAGACGATCCGTACCCGCGAGCAAATCGACGCACTGCTCGAGCGGACCGCGTCATGAGCGTCATCCTCATCTCGAATGAGAAGGATCGGGTGCGGATCAAACCCGCGCGCTACCTCGCCGATGAGTGGACGCGGTATCACGACGCTTTGCGTGGCGCGGTGTACGACGCTGTTCACAAGAGTTACGTGGCGCCGCGCCATGCGTGGCCCACGGTGGCGCGGGCCTTGTACGATGCCGGTTTCACGCTGCAGCACGACCTGTACTCGGAAGCCTGGATCCGAGAAGAGGCCGATCGTTCGCGCGACCTGGCCGGCCACGCCGGTCTGCGGCTCGAACAGATCGCTCCCATGCTCGAAGCGGCCGGCAAGACCTTGCGCGCCTACCAGCGCCGCGGTGTCTTGTGGCTCGCCGAGCGGCGGACGGGGTTGCTTCTGGACGAGCAGGGGACGGGCAAGACGATCCAGGCGCTCTGCAGTATCCCGCAGTCGGTGGGGGTGATCATCTTCTGTCCGGCGTCCTTGCGCGGCCTCTGGCGCGACGAAATCCGTGCATGGCGCAAGGACTTGACCCCGACGATCCTCGTGGGCCGCTCCGTCGAACGCTGGCCGCGTCCGGGTGAGGCGTTCATCGTGAGCGAGGGGAGCCTTCGGGCGATGAGGGCGCTCACGCCGGTCGCGGACAACCTCTTCGTCATCTCGGACGAGTGTCACCTCTTTCGTGGGCGCAGCAAACGCACCGAAAATATGGCCCTGTTCTGCATGGAAGTGCGCCGACAGGGCGGGTGGACGATCGGGCTCACGGGCACGCCGCTGATGAACCGTCCGAGCGAGCTTTTCACGGTGTGCAAGGTGTTCGGGTGCGCGCGGCTCGCGTTCGGATCGTGGAGCGAATATCTACGCCTCTGGAACGCCGAGAAAGGCCGATGGGGCGAGGTCGTGTGGGGCGAACCTTCGCCCGATCTTCACGATCGGCTCATGCAGGTGGCACTACGTCGCACGCGCGCCGAGGTCATGCCCGAGCTCCCCCCGAAGACTTACCGCACGATCCCCGTTGAGGTGCGGCCCGTCCTCGCGCGAAGACTCGACGACCTGGCCGAGACGAGCGAGCAGGCTCTCAGTGAGTGGGATCTGCTCGACAAGCTCCCGCCGTTCGTCAAGCACGCCGAATGGCGTGCGGCGCTCGCCGAGGCGAAGACCGAGAGCATGATCGAGTGGGTCAAGAGGCAAGAGGAAGCCCTCGAGCCGTGCCTCGTCTTCTCGATGCACCTTGGTCCTCTTCAGTCCTTTGAGGGCCGCCCGCACTGGGCAATCCTCACGGGCGAGACCCCTCCGGGGCGCAGGACCGAGATTGTGGACGATTTTCAGGCCGGACGCCTCGCGGGGGTGGCCTTGAGCATCACGGCGGGTGGGCTCGGGCTCACGCTCACTCGCGCGGCGAGCGTTCTGTTCGTCGACAAGAGCTACACCCCGGCCGAGAACGCGCAGGCCGAGGATCGCGTCTGTCGCTACGGCCAGAAGCGGGCGGTGATGATCGACTCGCTTGTGGCCGACCACCCCCTGGACCGTCGCATCGACGAAATCTTGACCCGAAAGGCCCTGGTCATCGGGCAGGTGGTGCCGTAGTTGTGACTTGACATTTCGGGCTTCTCCGTTAGAACATGAACCTCCACGCGCCACGAGGCGCAAGCTAGAAAGGGGCATCGAATGAACAAGCCGGTCCGTTACGAGACTCTGAACATCAAGGACATTACCGCGGATTTCCTCTGGAACTCCCGCTTCGTCGATCGGGCCAAGACGCAGGGGTCGCACGTCGAGCTCGCCGAAATCGAGGGGGACGCCGAGTGCCCCGGTCTCGAGGGGCTCGCGACCTCGATGGCGAGCGCGGGGCAGGACACGCCCGCGGACGTCGCCATCCCGATCGAGGGGGCGCACAAGGGCAAGCCCTTCCTCATCACAGGCTTCCGTCGCTTCGCGGCGATCGAGTGGCTCGCCTCGCAAAATCCCGCGGGTCACGTGCTCGGCCTCGCTCCCGGCGAAATCAAGGTCTGTTTGCACGAGGGCCTCGTCGAGAGCGAGATGCGCGACATCAACCTGAGAGAGAACGTGCGTGACAACCTGCTCGTCGCCGATCTGGCGTACGGCGTGGGCGAACGGCTCAAGCTTGTCCCGAAGATGAAGTACGCCGAGATTGCCGCTGTGATGGGCAAGAGCACGTCGTACATCTCGAACCTCGCTACGATCGTCACGGGGCTCAAGGCGAGCGTGTTCCGAGAGTGGCGCGAGTCCACCGTGCGCCCGCTCGCTTCGGACAAGATCCTCGCTATCGCCAAGAGCCCGAAGAGCGAGCAGGAGGAACTGTACAAGGAGGCGTGCGCCGCACACGCCCCCCGCGCGGACAAGACCGGGAACATGAAGTGGGTCGACGGGTGCGTGAAGGCTGCGACCCTCCTCGGCAAGCAGCTTGGCACCCTGCAGCGCCTCAAGCTCATCAAGGTCGTCAAGACCGAGGATCTCGAGGAGAACATCCAGCAGGTGGTCAAGATCAAGGCCACGTACGTCGCGGTCGGCGCCGATGGCACCAAGGCCAAGAAGACCACGCAACGACAGACTTACCAGCGCATCACCAAGGCCCTGATGCACGGGTACGAGGATGGGCTCGAGCCGCCGGACGAGGATGAGGAGGACGAGACTGAGGGGGAGGATGAGAACGAGTAGCGTTCGGGGCTGCCTGTCGTCGCTCGCGTACGCGCCCTACTGCGAACACGTACGCGAGCCGATGACGGCCTTTGTCTGCCGGATGTTCTCCCACTCTGCGTGGTGGACCTTGCGAGAGTGGGAGAAGTATCTGTCTGCGGACGTCGAGACCTCGCCTCAAGCGCAGGACGTGTGCGCGAAGGCGGCGCCTTCAAAGGCTGAGTATCAATGGGCAATCAGTATGCTTTGCCGCAGTGAGAATCTCGTGGCGACGAGCCGTTCGCTCTATTTGCACGTCTGTCACGCTCGACAGGTGGCGATGGCGCAGAGCTTGTTCTGGTAGAAGAAAGCATGCTTATCCGGTTGACACACCATGAGTGACCTCGTGTTTGCTGGCGACGGAATCAATGGTCTAGCCTTGTGCGAGCCTGGCAGCGTCGGTCTCATCTTGTCCGATCTTCCGTCAGGCGAGACGCGCGCTACATTCGACCGCGTGCCGAACCTGCGCCAGTTCTGGGCGGTGGCGTGGGCTGCTCTTCGGGATGACGGCGTTGCGGTCCTCATGGCTTCAAACCTTCGGTTTGCGGCAGAACTAATCGCCTCAGACCCGTCCCGTTACCGCTACGATCTCATCTGGCATAAGAGCGTTGCGGTAGGGTTTTTGAACGCTCGACATAGACCTTTGCGTGCCCACGAGTTTATCCTAGTTTTCTGTCGCGGAACGGGCACTTACACGCCTCAGATGAGGCAGGGACTAGAGCCGATACCCCCAAGCGCTGTTCGCGGATCGTCGGGAGAGAATTACAACGTGTCTGGTGGCGCAGGGGCAGGAAGGAAACGGGCCGGCGCAACTGACCGCTTTCCGTGGTCGGTCCTACCGTTCGCCTCGGTGGGCGCTTGCGATCCACGCCGTAAGCACCCGCAGCAGAAGCCGGACGATCTCATGCGTTGGTGCATAAGGTCGTATTCGAAGGCGGGTGACCTCGTCGTAGACCCGTTCGCAGGCAGCGGAAGTGTCGGACGAGCGGCGCTCGCAGAAGGGCGGAGGTTCGTTGGATGGGACATCGATCCGCGTTTTGGAGGTCCTAGTGCGTCAACCGGATAAGCATGGAAGAAAGATGGCGCAGAGCTTGTTCTGGTAGAAGAAAGCATGCTTATCCGGTTGACACACTTATGTCAGCTTCATACAAGAAGTGAAGTCTAGTATGATCTAGCGGACCCTTGGTACAAGGTCTGCCCATTCTCCGGCGCGCTCGCGCAGACTTTCTAGGCGGTCAATGAGAGTGATACGAGCGCGACTCACGGCCACCTCATATTCAGCCTCGGCACGCTTTATGACGTTATGCTTAGCGGCACATTCCACGTCGTCACGATCATTGAAAAACGCCTCCGCCTTATCCGTTACGGTTTGAAACTTACGGGTAGCAGCGGCTTCAGCCCGCTTGTAGCTGCGTTTTGCGACCGCCACTGCGTCTAAAACTTGTCCGTCGTTCATAGACCCAAGTCTACCATTTCCGAGTAGTCGACGTCCGGTTGTTCGGACAGGACCATCGCCTCGGCGCGCATGGCCACGGCGTCGTCAGACGAGTCTGAGGCGGCGTCCTCACCCCCGTACGCCTTGCGGTAGGGGGCCGATTCGAGACCCGTCTCGATGCTGCGCAGCGCGAGGCGGTGGGTGCCCCCAAGGACGTGCGAACGCTTGGGCATCGGGTCGAAGCTCATGACCACCTCGCGGGCGATCCACTCGCCGTAGGCGGGGAGCCTTCTGAGCCACAGCCCGTCTTCGTCTTGGGTCCATGAACTCGTGGCGCGATGGAACTCTGCTTTCGCCTCGGCGAACGAAATGCTGGTCTTGCCGCCGCAGAACCGTTCGATGCCGCGCACCACGACCGGCACCTTGGGTCCGTGGTTCTCGTAGGAGGTGCGGATGCGTTCGGAGTTGTCGAGCACGACTTTCTTGCCGACCCCTCGCCCCTTGACTTTCTTCAGCATCTTGGAGTCGGGATTGAGCGGGAAGTAGATCCCCGGCCTCGCGTAGAAGACGCCCTGCGGCACCTCTTCCTCTTCCCATCCTCCGAGGGGGACGGCCTTGCCGTCCTTGCTGCAAGCCCACGTGCCCGTGTCGCGCGGGCGGGGCGGGGTGATGCGGCTCTTGACCTGGCAGCCGTCGGTCGCGATCATGAGGATGTCGCGTCGGTCCGCCACCTTGGCCATCAGTTCGAGCATCTGCGCGCGGCAGCCGGAGGTGATCATGCCGGCCCAGATCCAGTTGTTGAAGGGCGATGATCCGACCGATTGCGCGAGCTTGCCGTACAGCGAATTGCAACCGAGCTTGATGACCATGCCCGGGCCTTCCTTGCCGATGCGCACCCGCTCGCGGTAGTAGGCGGGAACATCCTGGAAGGGCTGGCAGTCGCAGTCCGTGTCGAAGACCCACGCTTCTCGAAACGTGACCAGATCGGGCCACCCCGCGCGCCCCGCGAGAAACTCGTCGCGGTAGACCCATCCTCCTTCGGAGAACTTGGGGTAGCAGATGCTCCCGTCCCCTTCGCGGAAGGGGAAGGGCGCCCAGTCTTCGCATGGCGCCTTCGCGATCATGGCGTAGTGGACCAGAGCGGCGCGAGCCTTGAGCACGTCACGCAGATCGGTCGTGTGGTGCCACGATCCATGCACGAGGCACGGCAAAAAACAGGTCTGGTACGGGTACGCCGAGGAGATGTCGTAGTTGTACACCCTCTGGCCGTAGGCGCCGAGGATCGAGTTCTCGAACCGCCCGCCGAAGAACGCGCACGCCACCGGGCGCAGGATTTCGTCGGGTACGGGTCTTAGCTTGTCCTTGATGCCCATGACCTTCATCATCGCCGTGGCCGACGAGCCGGCGCCGTAGAAAGTGTTGAGCTTCAGCCCCGCCGCCTCGTGCGCCGTGACGAGCTTTTCGGCCAGCTGCCCCATGCAGGCGCACTCCTCGAGGCAATAGCGTCGCACCTCTTCCATGTCTTCGAGCCGGAAGCTCGCGCGCCGATTCTTCATCGCGCTCATGCGATCGTACAGGGCCTCGTGGCCGACCTTCCAGTCCTTGAGCGCGCCGACGAATTTACTCTGGTAGAACTTCCAGATGTCCCAGAGGACCACCTTGCGCCGCGCGTCGCTGACCGTGAACTTGGTCCCCTGCAGGTTCAGGCTGAAGCCGCGCCAGAGGATGGGCCAGGGGCCGTGCTTGGCCGCTTCTCCCTTGCGCTGCCGCAGTTCTGGACGGAACAGGAGGTAAAGGCTCTGGTCGTCCACGTCCTCGAGGATCTTGGTCAGATCGTAGTTGAACGAGTAGGCGAAGAGCTTGTGTCGGGCCTGCGGGAGCTCGACGAGAAAGCGGAGGCACGTCTCGGTCGACAGGCCCGCGGGGTCCTCGACGTACCATGAAGTCTCCGAGTCCGCGCTCGATGCGGCGAGCAGCACGTACTTGTGGTGCGGATCGGTGGGGGAGTGTCCTTCCACTCCCTCGCCGTCCACGCCGATGTACACGGTGTCCTTCATCGGGTCTCAGCGGGGAAACCTCGGCCTTCAGGCCGGGGAGGAACCGCTCTCCTCTGTGGTGTGGTCGAGTAGAACGGTAAGCTCCTCGTCGCTGATGCCGCAACTGTTTCGCGTTCCGTCTCCCGCTTGCTCTTGAATGTACCGCTTGACGACTTCGAGCGGCGCTCCTCCGCAAGAGACCACGCAATAGCTCGGGCTCCAAAAGTGTGCACCCCACAACATCCGCTGAACCTCGGGGAGGTTCGCTTGCCGAATCCGTCGTGCCGAGACGCCCTTGAGGGAATTGACGAGGACGGAGAGTGCAACCTTTGGCGGGTACTTGACCAAGAGGTGAACGTGGTCAGGTTCGAAGTTCGATTCAACCAACGTGCTCTCGAAGTGGCAGCAGACCTCCCGCCAGCTCTCTCGGAGAGTCTCGAAGACTCGCTGCGTAACGACCTTCCTCCGGTATTTCGGGAGAAAGACCAAATGAGCGTTGAGGTTGTAGATAACGTGCCTACCCGTACGAAAGTCGCTTGACGGCATCGGAGACCAAGAGCATACTCTCACTTCGTGATCGTCAGCAAGGCTTTCCGCTACCGCGTCTATCCGACGCCCTCTCAGGTTGAGAGGTTCGGTCAGTGGGAATCTGCCTTGCGCTTCCTCTGGAACCTCGCGAACGAACAACGGCTTCTCGGGCTTGCCCGTCCGAAGGACGAGACGGTCTTTCCCACAGCGTTCGACCAGATCAACGAGCTGACAGAGCTTCGTCAGGAGCTTCCGTGGTTGGCGGACGTTCCGAGGAACGTGTGTTCTCAGCTTCTCGTTGAGTTGGACAAGGCTTGGCAGCGGTGCTTCAAGAAGCTCGGCAAGCGTCCTCGATGGAAGAGGAAGGGGCTGGATTCTCTCGGCTTGTGCGAACCACACCCGAAGGCTTGGAGGCTCAACGGATCTGTAGTGAGATTCCCCAAGCTCGGCAACCTTCGAGCTGTGGTGCATCGTCCTCTTGAAGGCACTCCAAAGACCTGCACTCTCAAGAGAGACGGAGATCAGTGGTTCGTCAGCATCGTCTGTCTGCTTGAGGTGGAACGACCCCTCCCCAAAACAGAGCCCATCGTTGCTATCGACCGAGGCGTGATTAACGCCGTTGCGGATTCGGACGGCAAGATTGTCCCCTCCCCTCGTTTCTATGAGAAGAGTCTGAAGAGGCTTGCTCGCGCTCAACGTACTATCTCCCGAAGGAAGAAGGGATCGAAGAACAGGGAGAAAGCGAAGGCTCGTGTTGCCAACCTGCATCGAAAAGTCAGGCGACAACGGGAGCACTTCTGTCACCAACTCAGTCACGACTACTCCAAGAGCCACGGCACGGTCGTGATTGAGGACTTGAAGATCGGCAACATGGTGAAGGCTAACCGAGGACTCTCCAGAGGCATCCTCGATGCAGGATGGGGACTCTTGACACAGTTCCTCAAGTACAAGCTCGTCTGGGAAGGCGGAATGTTGGGGGAGGTCTATCCCCACTACTCCTCTCAGACCTGCTCGGCTTGCGGATGCATCGATCCCTTGTCCCGTAAGGGGGAGGTCTTTCTTTGCGTCCACTGCGGTCACCGGGAACATGCCGATATCAATGCCTCGAAGATTCTGAAAAGCCGTTGGAAACCATCGGTTCAGCCTGTGGAGAGTTCTTGCCGTGTGCGTAAGCACGTAAGGGCACCTCGTCGAAGCAGGAAAGTGGAACAGGTCTCAGGATCTCAACCACAAAGCTCCGCCCTTTAGGGCGGGGTTGTTTACCGCGGTTCAGTCCTCGTGGGGGTCCGAATGATATCTGCCCGAGGGGCGTGTCGTCGCCCCTTCTCGGCACGTCCAGTGGATGTGGACCGAGTGTTCGTAGACGATGGCGGCGCCCCGTTGCCAGGGGAAGTGGCACACGGGGCAGAGGCCCGGCCCCTTGGCGCGCTGGGGGATGCGCACGTCCGGGGGCGGCGCGGGTTTTGCGCGACTCGGTCGGTGCGGGTCGACCAGTTCGAGGTGGTGATCGCGAATGAGCTTGCACGCGAGCACGGCGCTCGTGCGGGCCTCCTCTTCGTAGGACGAACCTGCGAGGGCGACAAGCTGGCGCACACGGTCGAGGACTTTCACCTCTGGCCCTCCACGGCTCTGCGCAGTAAAAGCAGAAGCGCGTCGAGGATACGCACGCACGTGGTCTTCGTCGCCCTGCTTTCGGCCAGGGACCTGTAGAGCCTCCAGTCCACGCCTGTGGCCTTCTCAAGTCTCCGGGCGGTCCATCCGCCGAGCCCGTCGCATGCGGGGCATCGCTCGGGCCACTGCGAGCAAGGGGTGAGGACCCATCCACGGCCGCAGCACACTTCGCACGAGCAGAGTAGAGCGGGAGTCATCGTCGTAGTTCGTCGAGGATGAGCAGCAAGATTACGACGGCGGTCAGGGTCGTGAGGACCGTCACGGAGGTTCCTCTTCTGCGGCCCATTTGCGGAGTAGGTCTGGATCGAGTTGCGTCTTGCCGACGAAGCCGAGCTCGCGGAAGCACTGCGACAGGAGCTTGGTCTTGGTCTTGCGGCTCAGGATCTTCCACACTTTGCCGAGGAAGATGGGGTAGACGTCCGCGTGCAGCGTGACCTCGAGCTTGCGGTCGATCATGACGCCTGTCTCTAGTGCGTGGCGGGGATGATGAGACGATCTCGAGCCGCGTCGGTGAGGGCGCGCTTGGCCTCCTCGACTTGATCGTCAGGCACCTCGACTGTCTCGACGTGGGTCATGCCGCATGACTGTACGCGAGGCTTCAGAATGTGGTTCAGGAGCGCGAAGAACTGGTTTCGAGTGACGGGCTGCAAGGCGGGAGGCTCACCGTCCATGACGGCGAGCGCCACGAAGTAGGGCTTGGCGCCGTCCTTGGGTCGATCGAACATTCCCACCCCTGCAATGCGAACGAGAGCCATGATGTTCTCCTTTCACGACTTGCGGGCCGGCCAATGGCTCGGCCGTGTGACGGTGGCTTCGAGGCCGCGTTCGAGGACGTACTGCAAGAGGGTGTTCGCGGTGTCGGCGAACGATTGCGCGCTGAGCGGATGACGTGCGGCCGGGTCCCCGTCCCTGTCGACGATCATGGCGTAAAAGCCTTCATCGTCGTGGCCGAGGTGGGTGATCCGGCTCATGGGCGCTCGATCCTCGACGCGAGGATGCAGAGGTCCACGCTGTCCTCGTACTCGTCCGAAATCGAGAAGCAGTCCGCGAATCGGACTGTCACGCCGGCTTGCGCTTCATCCCGAGGAATTGAAGGCTGTCCTGATTCAGGTTGCATGTGTCGCACCGCTCGAGGTTCGTGGTAGGTTTCCTGCAACTTCGGACCTTGCAGGGGTGAAAGTGCTTCTCACGGCAAAGAGCCGCGGGCATCGGCCCGCCCTTCTGGCGCCAGAGCCGGAAGCGAAGCGCGTCCATCTCGCACGTGGCGCACTTCGCTTTCTCAGTCATCCTGCGTGCGCCCGTGCGTGCCGGTCCGCTTGCTCTCCCGCCCCGAACGGCGCGGTCCGCCACCGTTCTTGCCGCCGTCCGCACCGCGCGAGACGCTCTCGACCTTCGGAGCCTTCACCTTCTCGGCCTCGATGTACGCCTCGGCCTCGGCGAGCAGGGCGCTCAGAATCGAGGCGATCGATTTCACCCTACCCTGCTCGAAGTAAATGGGAATGTGGCGACTGACGTTGCCTTCGTCCTGCGCCTTGCCCATCTGCACGCTGAAGAGGGGTCGCGAGGGCAGATCGTCCGATCGAGAGACGCGCACGACGAGCTTGCCGTCCGGGCTGGTGAAGTCTTTGGCTGCGGTCCAGTTCATGTTTCCTCGAGAAGTGAGATTTGGGTTTGTACGTCAAGACGAGTGAGGTTCGCGCCGATCTGGGCGCATCGTTGGCAGCCCCGCCTCGCGCCCTTGACACGGTGCCAGGGCAGGCGAAGATCGCCGAGAGTCCTGCCGCACGGGTGACGGTAGGAGGCAATCCACGTGGCGTTCGGGGCGTCAGGGTAGCGTTCTTTCTCGCAGAGCGAGAAGGCGTAACGCGGGCCGAGCTCATGGCAGGGGCAGATGCAGAGCGTGTCACCTTTCTTGTTCGGGGCGTTGGGACCGCGGCAGTCGCATGAGCAGAAGGGTCTCAGTTCGCTCTCGAGGACCCAATGCCAGTGGGAGTCATGGCGGCGCTGCACGCGGACGAGTTTCATCCCGACCCCGACCGCGACCGCGACCCCGACCCCGACCGCGACCCCGACCACGACCACGCCCGCGACCACGACCGCGACCCCGCCCCCGACCACGCCCACGCCCGCGCCCCCGCCGCCCCCCACGGCCGCGGCCCCGCCCGCGCACGCGA
>Ga0187889_10002011_pt1 | contig 20711 bp, 19 predicted proteins | sample June2016WEW_7_10_2_FD_132992 | JGI IMG/M metagenome (GOLD analysis project Ga0187889, IMG submission 132992) | Peatland microbial communities from SPRUCE experiment site at the Marcell Experimental Forest, Minnesota, USA - June2016WEW_7_100 | ecosystem: Environmental > Terrestrial > Soil >... | reverse complement strand
CGTTGGGCCTCGTCCACCAAGGAGGCATCAGCGGGCTCGCTCGGTCCCCCGCCGCCCTGGCCAGCGCCGCCACCCCGGCCGCGGCCCCCGCCCCCGCCTCCCGCAGCAGCGCTGCCTCGTCCCCCCGGTTGGGCCGAGCTCGGGGTCGTCGCATTTTCTTCGAGCAATTCTAGCTGTTTCGCGGGCATGGCAGTCGGAAGGGACTGGCCTTACCGGCCGCCTTCGTGGCCCCCAAGCTACGAGAGGGCAAGCGCGAGATCAAGAAAGCATCCCAAACCATCCGAGTCTCCTGGTAAATTCACTCCGCCCGACCGCACCTTGGGCTAGGGTTTCATGGTCTGTGGTTTGGGATCGACTGCGCGAGGCAACCTCGGAGGATCAGATGGAACCGCGTTACCCGGGCTTTCCTTTTCTCACGGGTCTGAACTTCGGCGCGGCCGGCAGAGTCCCGGGGCCGCTTGGGCTCGGCGTTGGGGACCAGCCCACCCCGTGGCCCATAGGGTTGTCCGCTGGCCAAAACCTCGCAGTCGGCGGCAGCCCATGGCCCCTGGGCATGGGAGCCGGCCACATGGGTAGCAGGGTTCCTGACGAGTTGGACTATGACTACCTTTATCATGACGCCCTGAGGTGGGAAGGCATGGTGCCGTACATGTACCTGGACACCTCAACGCCGCCGCTAGTGACGGTTGGGGTCGGGTACATGCTTAAGGACGTTGCCGCGGCGCAAGCGCTGCCCTTCAAGATCGGACCAGACCCCGCCAAGCCTGATGAAGTGAAGGATGCCTTCAACGCTGTCGCCGCCATGGAAGGGGGAAAGCGGTCCGACCACTACCTGCGACATCCGTCCCTTGAGATCTCGGGTAAGGTGGCCAAAGAACTGGCATTGACCAAACTGCGAGACTTTGTCCAGCAGCTCCAAGGACATTTCCCCGGCTTTGACGACTATCCCCTCCCTGCCCGCCGCGCGCTCGTGGACATGGTCTACAACCTGGGTCTTGGCCACCGCGCTAGAACTAATCGGAAAGGAGAGTACCAGCCCGCCAAGGGGCTGGTTGGCAAATTCCCATCGTTCACCCAAGCTGTCGAAGCCGGTGATTGGCTCCGAGCGGCTCTAGCTTGCCATCGCAAGAACACCAACCCCAAGGACCCAGCCCACGCCGAGGCCCGCAACGCGTGGACGCGGCAGCTCTTCGAAGAGGCGGCTTCGCTCGAGGCTGCCGGACCGGTTTCTGGCCCTCATTTTACCTGGTGGCGATGATGATCGGGCTGATGCTCTTTGGCGCTTGGCTGGCGGCTCCAGCTCAACCGGCGCCCGCTCCAGTGAGCGGGGTTTCCTGGGCAAGCGATCTCAACCTTTCCTCGTTGGCTGACATCGATAGGCAATTGTCTCAACCCCTTGACGACTGGCCAGATGACCCTTCCGCCATAATGCCAGACAAATCCTTGCGACCCATAAAGACCTGCCGGGACATTCTGGCTGTGCGGAAGACGAGCTTTGACCTGACTCCGGATAATGGCAATGCGTGGGATTGGCTGGAGGATAAGAGCATCCGCTGCCTCGCCCTCGATGTCCTCAAGGGCGCCAAGCCGGCAACTACCAGCTACCTCGGCTGGTTTCGCTTTTCCGGAGCAGCCATTGCCAAGCTTCCGGCGGGCCTAGAGCTAGATGTCGACTCGCCCGCCGACGATACCAGCTTGGCAAAGGCCGACGCCGCGTGCGTCTCGTGGGGCAAATACGATGAGTATCTGCGGGTGGTGGTCCGCACCAAAGGCGAAGAGGCTTGGGTTTCGGGCAGCGGGTGGAGAGGCAGCATCGCGCTCTACGCACGTGGTGACCTGGATGGCGACGGTATCGAGGATCTGATGTTCCGACGCTATGGCAAGCTCAATGAGGGCTCGGCAAACGAGGAGGCCCTCTTCCTGGTCACCCAGACCTCGCCCAAGTCCTGCCCCAAAATCATACGCAAGCTACTCTAGTTTCCGGAATGGTCTGGACCCGAGCCGCCGTGCCACCAACACAAACAACCCACAGCGCGCCTGAGAGCCCAAAGCCTCATGACTCGGATGCCAGGTGTTGGGCGGACATGATCCTCGGCAGGGGCGTGGGGTCGCGATGAGGCATCTGCGGCTATGCTATCGGCTACCAACGGCCTGCCTTCGAGCAATGATCGCGTCGCTCGTGCTCCTCCCGCCACTTGCGGCCCTTGCAGGCGAGGCCGGCAACCCCTGGCAGGGCGAATGGTCCTTCGCCCGAGGGGAGGATGAAGGAGGGTTCATCAGCATCCGAGGTTGTTCGAGCGACAATACGACTTGCGTCCTGCAATTTGGCACCCACGGCCAGACCTCCTGCGAATCCGGCGATATCAGGAAGCCCACCTCACAAGGTTTGACCTTTCTGGCCGAAGGAGCGGCGGCAACGTTCCCGCTCAAGACAATTTTGGGAGAGATCACCGCGTGCACGCTGAGCATGGAGCTCGACAACAAGCATCAGCCGCCTCGGATCAAAGCTGAACTATCGGGAAGTGACTGCGACAACTTTTGCGACAGCCCCAAGAAGCACTTTTCGACCACCTTCACCCTGCGCTCACGAGCCCCGTACCTGCAATTCTCCACGTACCACAAGGTCTACGCCTGCTTTGTCGATGACTCACCCGCTATGCGCGAGTGGTGTACCAACGAGACCATCTTCGCACTACAGCAAACCTGGCTCCTTCGCCAACAGCAGCTCACTGCCAACGTCAAGGCCGACAGGAGCACGGAATGGGGAATCTGGGAAGAGAAAATGCTCGACCAGTGCAACTCCGCACCCGAGATCCCTCGCTGTATCTCCGACGGCTACCAGCAGCAGATCCGCGCGCTCAGCACAGAGGTTTATGGGCGCTTTCTCAATGGGACGATTTCCGGCGAGCAAGTGCTGTCGACTTTGCATCCCAAGTTCGACCCGCGCACCGCCAAGACGGGGGAGACGACCGACGTTAACACCGTATTCCGTCACCACCCGAGTCACGACCCGAGCGACGAGGTGGTCGTCTTCTTCAAAATTGCCGAGCTGCCATTCCTGCCTGGACATCTCGTGGTGCTCGAGGCCCTCAGCGACGGCTTTACAACATGGCTCGGGGCAGGGGTCAGGGCCAAGGCATTCTTTTCGCTGCTAAAGGCGGAGGCCGGCCATCTGAGCATCGTCACTCGCGAGCCCATTCGAACGATCGACTCGCCCCCGCAGGACGTCTTGCCATGGGGCTACAATGGCACCGGAGCAAGCTTGCGACTCGACTTGGCTGACTACAGGATCAACGAGAAGGAACGCGCGTTTGGTTACCGGCTCACCACGTGGGACGGCGGTACGGAAGCGGCCTACGGCGAAGAAGTCCTGGTGCTCTACCGCTTGACCCCACAAGGCATGAAGATGGTCCTCGACGACATCATGGAATCGCACGACCAATCCTGGGACAACCAAGCCCACCAGACTATCGAGTACGAAAAGGAGACCTACACGCTGGTCGTCAGCCCCAACAAGCACGAGGGCAACTACGATTGGATCGAAAGAGGCAAGAAGGTCAACGGACCCTCCGGGCGTGCGAGAGCCACCAAGGCGCGGACGCTCATCTGGAAAAATGGCGAGTACGTCTTGGAGGGCGGCCAGCGGAGCACGAGAGGCGGAAGCAAATGACGCAAGCAACTCGTCCACCGGCCGGACGCTCCATCGCGTAGGCCGCGGGTCGGGCCCGGCGGCGGACCGCTTGCGCCTCGGACCCTCGCCCCGCGGTGCGCCAGTGGCCCGGCTTGCCAGCCGATCAAGCTCCGAGCGCGCATTGCGCCGGCCCTCTGGCAGGTACGGCACAGCCAATCCCGGGCGAGCGCCAGCCGAGCGGCACGCGCAGGAGACCGTCAGCTCTGCGGATTGCGGCGGTGGAAGCCGCGAGGAGGCATGCGACCGGGGGAGTCGGGGTTGGAGCGCGAGTAGTCGATCCAACGATAGCTGGGCGGCTCGCGCACATCGACGTGCACGAAGCCCACCCGCGGGTAGTAACCGACGCCCACCCCACCCGCGTCGATGGTCTCGACGAAGGCCCGGATCTTGCGCGGATCGATGCCGGCGATACGAATGTCGGCCGCGGCGCCATGGAAATGGTTGCTGGTGGTGCGGCGCTGGAAGCGATAGCCGGACAAGAGCTCTATCCGCCGGCCGAAGTGATCATAAACGTGAGAAAGGATGGTCAGAAGACGTGTGTCGATGTCGTGCTCGAGACCGCTGCGCCGGCACTTGAAGATGTGGCTTAGCTCGGCCAAGGCTTTGATATTGTACGAGCCATCGGGGTTGTAGATGTTGACCTGGGCCTCGTCTTTGTAATTGATCGAGTAGATGTGGATGTCGCCCGAGGGGCGCGCCGGCGGATCAGCCAAGCTGTCCTCGGGCACCGGCCAGCCAACCATACGGCCCTTTTGCTTGCCCCGCTGTCTGGCCAGGCGGCGGTCCAGCTTCAGTACCTTGGCCACCTGAGCGCGATCATCGCGCGTCTTCCTCGCCGGGACGGTTTCTCCAACCGCGACGGTAGGGGCCAGCATCGTGACGGCTAGCAGCATGAACAGCAACCGCTGCATCTGATCCTAGAGTTAGCCGGGACAGCGAATATGTCAACCTCCAACGCTCAGTCCGATGCGCTTTCCTGGGGGTCACGCCCCGGCCACTGCAGATGGACCAGCTCGAGGTGGAGGGCCTGGGCCACGTTGAAGATACGGTCGTCCCGGTAAAACTCGCCGTAGACGATACGCCGTAGCCCCGAGTTCACGATCTGCTTGAAGCAGCTCCAGCACGGGCTGGCGGTCACGTACAACGTCCCGCCGTCGATCATCACTCCGTTCTTGGCCGCTTGGAGAATGGCGTTGCTCTCGGCGTGGATGGTGGCCACGCAGTGGTCGTTCTCCATCATGTGCCCGACCTCGGTGCAATGAGGCATGCCACGAATGGAGCCGTTGTAACCGGTGGACAGAATGGTCCTTTCCCGCACGATGACCGCCCCGACGAGCTTGCGCGGGCAGGTCGAGCGGGATGAAACCACGGTGGCGATGTTCATGAAGTACTCGTCCCAGGAAGCGCGCTCGCCCATGGCGGCTCTTTTTACCAGAAGAGACACGACGAGCCCAAGGTCGGACACGGAGCATCGCGGCGCGACGCAAGATGAGATGAGGTGAGCTGAGGTGAGGTGGCGCAGCGTGGCGCTGGGCGGCACCCTCGCACGGCGCAGCTTGAGGAAGCCCGAGGAAGAGGTATGGGCTTGCCTGAGCCGCGGCGCCGGACCAGCTTCAAGAGATGCGTGCCGCCACGGTGTCGGTGTTGGTCGCCTTGGGATGGGGAGCCGCGCTCATGCAACCCGTCCGGCCGGCCTTGGCCTGGGACGACTTCGGCCACATGCAAGTTGCGCTGGTGGCATACCGGCACCTCAGCCCGGCGGTACGGGAGAGAACGCGGGCCTTGCTCAAGCTCAACCCGCGCTATCCCAACTGGATCCTGGGTGCCCGCCCGGGCCAGCGTGACCAGGTCGCGTTCATGCGCGCCGCCACCTGGGCGGACGCCATCAAGGGTGATCCCGACTACACGAGCGCTAACGACGAGCCCAATCTGCCCACCGCCGTGGCCAACCTTGGCTATGCCGACAAGCTTCGCCACATGTATTGGCACTATGTCGACCAGCCCCTGGCGGCGGATGGCACACCCACCCTGCCCGCCACCGTACCCAACGCCTCCACCCAGATAGCCGCGTTTCGCGCCAGCTTGTCGGAGTTGAGCACGGACGAGGCCGTGAAATCCTACGACCTGGTCTGGCTCCTCCACCTGGTGGGTGACATCCACCAGCCCCTCCACTGCGTCGCACGCTACGACCGCAATGATCCGGGGGGAGACCGGGGCGGCCACAACGTCAAGATCAGCGGCAATCACCACCCCGAGATATGCGACGATCCGGTCTATTGCCCCTTCAACCCTACCGATGATCTGCACGCCTTTTGGGACAGCATCACCGGCTCGAGCTACGACACCGACAAAGTTCCGGTGGCGGCGCTGGCCCTGACCGAGCCCGACCGCCGAGACGCCCGCATCCTCGATCCGGCCATATGGCTCACGGAAGGCGCCGAGCTGGCCCGGCAAGCAGTGTACGTGAGCCCCATCGGAGTGGGTGACGGGCCCTTTGCCGTCGATGCAGCGTATCAGCGCTCGGCCCTGGCCCTGGCCCGGCGCAGGATCGCCCTGGCTGGGCAGCGGCTCGCCGCCGTGCTGGAAGAATGCTTCGCCCAAGAAAGAGCGGCCCACGCGGCCCAAACAGCCAAGGCAACCCGAGCAGCCCAAGCAACCAAAGCAGCCCAAGCAGCCCAAGAATCCAAGGCGACCAAGGAGACGAAAACCACCCAGACAACGGACGGGGTGCCATGACCTGTGTGACCTGTGACCTATCACCTGCGACCCGAGCCAGAGTGCGGGCAAGGATCGGCCTCCTCTGCTAGTATGCGCCCCTCCCGTGGACTGGAAGAACACTCTCAACCTGCCCAAGACCGAATTCTCGATGCGAGCTGACCTGGCCCGGCGCGAGCCGCTGTGGCTACGACGCTGGGCCGAGGAGGGGCTCTACCAACGCGTCCTCGCCGCCCGCGAGGACGCGCACGCCCCCGCCTTCATCTTGCACGACGGCCCCCCCTACCCGACTGGCGGGATTCACTACGGGACGCTCCTGAACAAGGTTCTCAAGGACATCATCGTGCGCTCGCGCCTGCTCATGGGCAAGGCGGCGCGCTTCGTCCCGGGCTGGGACTGTCACGGCTTGCCCATCGAGCAACAAGTCGAAAGGCAGCTCGGCCCCAAGGCCAAGGAAGACCCACGCGCTTTCCGACAAAAGTGTGAGGCCCACGCCCGCAAATTCGTCGACGTCATGCGCGCCGACTTCCGGCGCCTCGGCTGCCTGGGCACCTGGGACGAGCCCTACCTCACCTTGGCCCCTGCGTACGAGGCCACCATCGTGCGAGTGATGGCGGCCTTCGTCGCCCGAGGGCTCCTCTACCGAGCCAAACGCCCCGTGCACTGGTGTACCACCCACCAGACCGCGCTCGCCGAGGCCGAGGTCGAGTACGCCGACCACAGCTCGCCTTCCATCTACGTGCGCTTCCCCGTAGTGCCCGGGCAACCCGCGCTGGAAGCAATCCTCGGGCAGGCCCCGACCGCCCTGGTCATCTGGACCACCACGCCCTGGACCTTGGCGGCCAATCTCGCCATCGTGGCCAATCCGCAGTTGAGCTACGTGGCCATTCCGGTCGAGCGCCAGGGCGGCCAGGGCAGCGAGCACCTCGTCGTCGCCGCCGAGCTGGCCGACAAATTCCTGGCCGCCTGCGGGATCAGCCCGCCGCCCAAGGAGACCTGGGTCACCATCGCGGGCGAGCGCCTGCACCGCCTGCGGAGGCTCCGCTATGAGCATCCCTTCCTCGCCCCGAAATCCGAGCGCGACTTCCGTTTGACCTTCGCCGCGCACGCCACCCTGGAAGCCGGCACCGGTCTAGTCCACACCGCGCCCGGCCACGGGGCCGACGACTATCTGGTCGGGCTGGCCGACGGCCTGGAGGTGTACGCTCCGGTCGACGCAGCCGGGCGCTACACGGCCGAGGTGCCGAGATGGGCCGGTATGGCGGTGCTCGAGGCCAATCCCAAGATTGTCGCCTTCCTGGCCGGCACGGGCCACTTGCTCAACCAACCCGGCGAACAGATCGCGCACCAGTACCCACGCTGCTGGCGCTGCAAGAATCCCGTCATCTTGCGCGCCACCAGCCAATGGTTCGCCCGGCTCGGCGAGCTGGGCGATCCGGCCAGCTTGCGCCAGCAGGCCCTGGACGAGATCGAGCGCACCCAGTGGATCCCGGCCTGGGGACATGACCGCATCCGCGGCATGATCGAGGTGCGCCCTGACTGGTGCCTGTCGCGCCAGAGAGTATGGGGGGTCCCCATCCCGGCCTACCTGTGCAAGAGCTGCGGTGAGCCCTTCTTGGAGGCCAAGGCCATGGAATTCGTGGCCGACATCTTCGCGCGCGAGGGTTCCGACGCCTGGTTCGCGCGTCCCATCGCTGACCTCGCCCCGGCCGGAACCCGGTGTCCCCGCTGCCAGGGCACTGCCCTCGACAAGACCCACGACATCGTAGATGTCTGGTTCGAGTCGGGGGTGAGCTGGGCCGCGGTGGCCGACGGCAAGTTGGTGCCCAGAGGCAGTAAAGTCGACCTTTACCTGGAAGGTGCGGATCAGCACCGCGGCTGGTTCCACTCGTCGCTTCTGGCCGCGGTTGCGGCGCGGGGCAGCGCTCCCACCGCGGCCGTGCTGACCCACGGTTGGGTCCTCGACGAACGCGGCAAGGTCTACTCAAAATCAGAGATCGAGCGCGCCCGGGCTGCCGGCCACAAGACCGACTACGTCGAGCCGAGCGCGTGGATGGAGAAGAATGGCGCAGAGCTCTTGCGCCTCTGGGTGGCAGCGGCCGACTACCAGTCCGACGTGGTCTTCTCGAAGACCATTCTCGACCAGTTGGGCGAATCGTACCGCAAGATCAGGAATACCTGCCGCTTCTTGCTCTCCAATCTCTACGACTTCGTACCCGCCCGCGATATCCTGCCCGACGAGCGGCTGCGCGAGCTCGACCGCATGGCGCTCGCCGTATTGCGCGAGCGTAATCACCAGATTTACCAAGCCTACGAGCGCTACAGCTTTCACGACGCGGTGAGGCTGATGGTGGATTACCTGGTCACCCTGTCGGCCGAGTACCTCGGCCCGGTCAAGGACGCTCTCTACTGCGAGGCCACGGCCGCACCAGAGCGGCGTAGCGTTCAGACCGCGCTCTACGAGATGGTAAGAACCGTGGCGACATGGATGGCGCCGGTGCTCTGCTTCTCCGCCCAAGACGTGGCGGACGAGCTCTTGCGCCAGACCGGCGTAGCCTTCGACGTTCATGGCGGCCTCTGGCAGGTGCTCCCGGCGGCCTCCGCCACCTCTGCCCCCGATCACTACGACCGGAGCTTTAGCGAAGAGCTGCGTCCCCGTCGCGATGCCGTGCTGGCGCAGCTCGAATCATTCCGGGCGCTGGGGCACAAGGCTCTCGAGGCACGCGTGACCGTCACGCCCACCGCCCAGGACCGTCCGAGTTGGCAGCGTCATCTGGCCCACCTGACCGAGCTGTGCGAGGTCTCCGTCCTTGAGCTCGCCGAGGGCGAGGCGAGCACGACCACCATTGCCGTGAGCGCAGCGCCCGGCCCGGAGTGTCCCCGCTGCTGGCGCAGAACCGGGGTAGCCTCGGGCGACGCGCGCGAGCCCACCCTTTGCGTTCGCTGCGCCAGGGTGGTCAATCTACTGGAGCAAGCATGACCACGCCCTCTTCACCTTCGACCAAGCCGCGCAACGCCATATTCGTCGTCGCTTCTGTGCTGTCCCTGGCGCTCGACCAATGGACCAAGGTGCTCGCCCGTGCCCAGCTTAAGCCCATGGCGCCGTGGCAGACCAAGGTCATAGTGCCGTACTACTTCGACTTGCGCTACTCGGAGAATACCGGGGTCGCCTTCGGCATGGGACAAGGTCTACCGGGAGGCCGGGTCATTTTGACCCTCATCGCCCTCGCCGCCCTTTCCCTGGTCATCTACTATCTCAAGCGCTCCGCGCCTGGGCAGTATCGGCTGCACCTGGCCCTTGGTCTGGTCGGCGGCGGCGCTATCGGGAATCTCGTCGATCGCATCGCCTTCGGACGCGTTACCGACTTCATCGTGTGGCACCTGGGTCCCCACGAATGGCCAGCCTTCAACATCGCCGACGCGGCCTTGGTGGTGGGCGTGGTGCTGATGGCACTCGACATGCTGCTCGACAAGCGCAGCTCCCACCCGAGCCCTTCGGTCGATTCCCCGCGCTGAGCGCGCCCCGCCCTCGCGCTTGGGCGCCTTGGCGCTTTGTTATGGCCGTGATCGGGCGCCCGAGGTAGGAGAGGGCCATGCGGCCCGTCCTCGTCGATTTCGGCGTCGACCTCCCGGTGCTCGGTCACCTGGACCTACCGTCGTACTTCGTGCTGCTGAGCCTCAGCTTCATCCTGGGCACGTGGATGACCTGGCGCGAAGCACCACGGATGGGTCTCGACCGCGAGCGCGTCCTCGACCTCGACATCTATATCGTCATCGCTGCCATAGCGGGCGCGCGCCTTCTGCACGTGATCGCGGACGGCCACTTCCACGACTACCTCAACCTGTGCCTAGACAATTTCAAAGTGCGGGCGACCGAGGCCAAGGTGGCCTTCTGCAACGTGAGCAAGGAGTGCGGCTGGGACTACGTGTGCAACGTGGCGGCGCATACCTGTCATCCTCCGCGCGATTGCTTCGCCGTGCTGGAGGTGTGGCGCGGCGGCCTCACCTTCTACGGCGGTCTCATCGTCGCGACCATCTTCGGCTTGTCCTTTGCGCGCCGTCATCGGATGAGCATGGGCAAGGTAGCTGACTTGTGCGCGCCCTGGATCGCCTCTGGCCTGGCCTTGACCCGGCTGGGATGCTTCCTCAACGGCTGCTGCTACGGCAAGATAACGTCCGTGCCCTGGGCCGTGCGCTTCCCCGCCGGAAGCCCCTCCTGGCAAGCGCAGCACGAGGCCGGCCTCATCGCCGACGGGGCCGCGGCCCTGCCCGTGCACCCCACCCAGATCTATCTGTCCCTGCTCAATCTGGCGACCTTCCTCCTGCTCATCTTCGCCGTCAAGCCGCGCAAGAAATTCGACGGGCAGGTCTTCGCCTGGTTGCTCATCCTCAAGGGCATTTTCCGTTCCCTGGTCGAGATCTGGCGCGACGACGATCGGGGCGTGTTCTTCGGCTTCCTGTCGACCTCGCAGATCATATCGCTGCCGCTCGTCGCCTTCGGGGTGTTCCTGCTCGTGCGGGGCGGGCGCGCGGCCGCGCGGCCATCCAGCCCCGTGCCTCTGGCGAGCGAGCCGTGAGACCCACCTTGTTCGCGATCGGAACGGGTGCCCATCGTATGGCGGTGCACTCCTACGGCTTCCTGATCGGTGTGGGCCTGCTGGTGGGTATCGCGGTGGCATTGCGGCGCGGGCGCCAGGTCGGTATCGAGCCCGGGGTGACCCTGGACTTGTGCTTCTATGCCGTGGTGTTCGGCATGCTGGGTGCCCGCCTCCTCTACGTCCTCACCCACGCAACCCAGTACGCCAATCTGTGTCTCGGCCACGGCGCACCGCGGGGCCCGTGGCGGCGGCTGAGCGACTGCACGGCGCCGCTGCAAATCTGGCAGGGCGGCCTGGTATTCCTGGGCGGAGCCATCCTGGCGGCGGGGACGACCATGATACAGGCTCGGCGCCAGCAACTCGGCTTTGGCCGGGTAGCCGATGTGCTGGCGCCCTCGGTGAGCATCGCGCACGTCTTCGGCCGCATGGGTTGCCTGACGGCGGGCTGCTGCTACGGCAAGCCATGGCCGGGCGGATTGCGCTTTCCCCCGGGCAGCGTCGCCTACACCGAGCTCCAGGCCCAAGGCAGGTTGCTGGCCGGAGCAGCCTGTACCCCAGGGCTTTACCCCACCCAGATCTACGAAGCCGCGGGCGAGCTGCTGATCTTCGCCTTCCTGCTCGGGCTCTGGCGCCGACGCCACCTCCCCGGCAGCATCGCCCTGGCATATGGTTTCGCCTACGGCGCTTTGCGCTTCATAGTGGAGTTATGGCGCGGTGACGAAGCGAGGGGCTTCCTGGTGCGCCTGCCCGTTCCCGCCCTAGCCCACCTGCTCGGCCTGCCGGCGGGCGAGCCGCTCTTCCTTTCGTCGGCCCAGGCGACCGCCCTCGTGCTCATGGCTGCTTGCGCCGGCACCCTGATCCACCTCCGGCGACAGGGCCCCCGCATAACGCCCCCTCTTGCGCTACCGGTGTTCGGCGCGGACGAAAGTGACGTCGGGAGCCGGTAAGGCCTCCCGCCCGGAGCCCACCGGCCTGCGGCTCAGCTCCCGGCCACGGTAAGGGCCGAAACCCGCAGGCTCGGCGCTTGTACCGAGGAGCGCCGATCGAGATCGTTGCCCACGGCATCGATACTCTGCCACAGCTCGTCGAAGTTGGCCGATATGGTGACCTCGCTAACGGGAAAGACCGGCTGGCCCTTCTCGAGCCAAAAACCCGAGGCGCCTTGCGAGAAGTCTCCGGTCACCGGATTGAAGCCAAAGCCCATCAAGTCGGTGACGAGCAACCCTTGCTCCACCCGCATGACTTCCTCGGCCGACTGCCGGCCCGGCCGCAGGACGAAGTTAGAAGTGCTCACGTGGGGGCCACCCCCCAAACCGCGACCAGCCGACCCAGTAGAGCGACGCCCCAGTTTGCGCGCGGCGTATACGTCACAAAGAAAAGCTCGCAGCAAGCCCTGCGACACGATCACGTTGGGCCGCGCGCTCAGCCCTTCCCCGTCGAAGGGACGCGACCCCGGTCCACCCGGCAGCAAGGGATCGTCGACGATGCTGACCAGGGGCGAGGCCACCGGCGTACCTTCGCGCTCACCCAGGTAGGATCCCTTGCGCCAAACCGCGCCGCCGGAAACCAGGGCGGCGAAGTGCCCCAAGAGCGAGCGCGCGGCCTCGGGCGAGAATACCGCCGGCACCCGGCAGGTGGCGATCTTGCGCGACCCGAGCTTGGCCACCGTACGTCGTGCCGCTTCCCGGCCGACTTCCTCGGCCGGGACCAGCCCGTCTGCTCGCCTCGACCAAGTCCAGTGGTGACCGTTGCGCTTCTTGCCCTCGACATCGTCCGCGACCGGTTGCACCACGAGCGAGACGCTGCTGCTCAGGTAGGCCGCGGAGAAACCCGCCGAGCTGGCGAACGCCACCGCGCCCACGCCGCGGCTGGCGCTGGCGCCGTCCGAGTTGCTGACGCGCCTGTCAAAGCCAAACGCTGCCGCCTCACCCGCCCGTGCCCGCAAGGTGGCTTCGCCGACGTCGAAGGCAAGCACCGCCTCGTCCCACAGCTCCAGGTCGGGCACCGCACGTGCCATCTCTTCCCGATCGGGCAACGCGGCCAACGGATCCGGCTCGGCCAGGCGGCAAAGCGCCACCGACTCCTCGGCAAACCGGCGCATGGCCTGCGGCGCAAAATCGGAAGTGTAGGTCACGGCGGCCCTGGCATCCTTGAGCACGCGCAAACCCAACCCGCGGCTGCCCGCCTCTTTGACCAGCTCGGGCTCTCCCTGGCGCACCTTGACGTGAAGCTCGGTACCCTCGCGCACCAAGACCTCGGCCGCCTCGGCGCCCGCGCTGCGCGCCAGCCCTAGCATCTGCTCGGCCAGCTCCTGACAACACTGGGCATCGACCACGCGACCTGGGCAGGACGGCGCGCTCATGTTCGCGTGCCTCCGACGGTGATTTGCGCGATCTTCACGGTGGGGGTCCCGATACCGACCGGTACCGACTGGCCGTCCTTACCACAGGTCCAGGTGCCGTCGGAAAGCTCAAAGTCGTGCCCGACCATGGTAACCTTGCGCAACACATCCGGACCATTCCCGATCAGATTCACGCCGCGCAGGGGCGCGGTCAGCTTGCCGTTCTCGATGAGATAGCTTTCGGTCAAGGAGAAGACGAAATCGCCGTTAGAGATGTTGACCTGACCGCCCGAGAAGCGTTTGGCATACACCCCACGCGCGACCGAGCCAATGATGTCCTCGGGCGCGTCGTCACCAGCAGCCAGCATGGTGTTGGTCATGCGCGGCAGCGGCGGCTGGCGAAAACTCTCGCGCCTCCCGTTTCCCGTCGGAGCGGCACCGAAATGGCGGGCCGAAATCCGATCTTGCATGTAGCCCACCAGCTTGCCCTTCTCGATTAGCACGGTGCGCTGACCGGGCGTTCCCTCATCGTCGACGTTGATCGAGCCCCGGGCGCTGGCCAAGGTGGCATCGTCGATCACGGTACAAAGGGGCGAGGCGACATCCCGGCCTAACTGGCCCGAGTAATTGGAGGTGCGCTTGCGATTGAAATCGGCCTCGAGGCCGTGTCCGACAGCCTCGTGCAGCAGGATCCCGGACTCACCAGGAGCAAGCACGACCTCCATCGGCCCCGCAGGGGCCTCCTGCGCATACAGCATGGCCAGCGCCAGCTGGGCGGCCTGCCTGCCGTAGTCCTCGGGCGTCTTACCGGGCTCCTCGAACAAGTCTAGACCTCGTCGCTTGGCCGTCCCCGATCTGCCGCTCTGCCGCCTTCCCTTTTCCTCGGCCACGACGTTCATGGCAAGACGAACCATGGGTCGTCGATCGCGGGCCATGGTGCCCGTGGAGCTCACGACCAGGACGTCGGCAAAAGCTTCGGCGAAGGCCACCTCGACCCGCACGATACGGGCATCGCAGCTCCTTGCCGCCGCGTCAGCCCGGCGCAACAAGGCCACCTTGTCCTCCCCGGGGCGCGCGAGCGACAGCTCGGACACCGGATAGTAGCTGGGCACCGAGCACGAATGGAGCGCGACGGGCAGCGGATGCCCTCCCTGGGCGGCAATCTTGGCCGCCGTCCGTGCCGCATCCAGCATTCTGCCTTCCCCGAGCTCCTCCGTGTAGGCGTAGCCGGAAGCCTCACCGCGCACGACGCGAACGCCCAGACCGAGGGTTATCGCGCGCCCGACGGTGCGGACTCGCTGCTCCTCGAAAGCGAAATCCGCCCCCGATTGGTATTCGAAGAACAGGTCGGCATGATCGCCTCCGCTCGCCATGGCCTCGTCCAGCAGACGCGTGGCTAGCTGAGCGTCTATGGCATCGAGCGGGGTGGCGGGATAAGGCGCGGTTTCTTGGGCCTGGTGCTCAGATTTGGCGAACGACATCTATGGCATGGATAGTGACGTACTCGCGCCAGCGCCACCAGGAAATCCCGCCGCGTGGGCTCGGCTCGGCCCGGACAGCCTCGGTCCGGGTCCGCATGCCGCGGAGCACCTTCAGGACTTGCTGGGCGAAGGGAATGACGAGGTCACGCTCGAGCTGCCGCCGAGGTCTTCGCCATTTACCGTCCGGATTTTGCTCAGGCCGCGCACCTCGACCTGGCGGATGCGTTCACGCGTCAAGTTCAGGATGGCCCCGACCTCCTCGAGCGTGGTACCCCCGCGATCTGCCACGTCGAGAGCGCAGGTCTCAGCCATCTGCCACACTTCCAGCTGGGGAAAGTTCAGCTTGATGGCCCCGGTTTGCGGATTCACGTCGAGATATAGGTGGTGCTCGCAGCTCACGAATGGGCAGGGCCGCTGCCCATTTTGGCACTCGGACCGCAGCTTGGGGCGCTCCACCTCTTCAGGATAGACGAGAGCGAGGGCCAGGCGCCGCTCGTCACGGCTCAGCCGCTTGGGCGCGATGGTCTTCGAGCGAAATCGTCCGTCGGCCGACGGGCGAAATTTCTTGCGAATCTTCGCTACCTCGGGCTGCGGCAGCTCCTCTGCTGACAATCCCTCTAATTCCTCGTCTCTTGCATTTTCCATTTTCTCTTCCGCTTTTTCTTCCGCCATGGCACCTACTCCTTGCTCGTGGTTGGGACCCACGTGCTTCAGAACAAATCGCTGCCGCTCCCGACGGCAGTGCCCGTCCGGCCCTCATCGGCGCGAGCGGCCAGACTCGCCTCGACTTCCGTGATCCGTCGCACCAACTCGCCCGCCGCCTGCTTGGCTGCGACAATCTCGGACTCGATGGCGGCCCGCCGCTCGGGGTCGACGCCTGGCCCCTTGGCCTCGCGCTCGAATCCCGCAATCAGCTCGCGCACGCCCTTCTCGACCTTGTCGATCTCGTCCTTGAAGCGGGCAAACGAGCGCTGGATGTCCTCGATGGTGAGGTCAGCGGCCATCATGGCGCGCACCTGGTTCACGCGGCGCACGACCTCGGCCGGATAAATGCCACACGAGCCGCGGTGCTTGCCTTTCCGGCCGACGCGCACCGAGCGAGGCAGGAGACCTAGCTGAACGTACTTGCGCAGTGTCGCCTCGGAAAAGCGAATGCCGTGCGAGGTGAAGAGATCAACGATCTGGCGCGAGGTCAGGCCACCCGGTGACTGACGCTCGATTGCGTCGATCTCCTCATCGACCAGGAGCCCGGCTGCTCGGTTGGCCGCAACCGAGACCTCGTGGCCGGACACCCCCTGGCGCTCATCGATCATGACATAATGAGTGTATTATATTAAGTGTAATATATTCAATAGAGAAACTAGCTAGGACTTTGTTCAGGTGTGACAACCTGGGTGCGTGCAGGCAAGCAGCGTCTGCACACGTGGTCGTGGCCGACGTCACCCAGCGTGGCCGCGGTCCTTGCCTCTTGGTCGTGGTCGTGGCCGACGTCACCCAGCGTGGCCGCGGTCCTTGCCTCTTGGTCGTGGTCGTCGCCGACGTCACCCAGCGTGGCCGCGGTCCTTGCCTCTTGGTCGTGGTCGTCGCCTACCGTGGCCGCGCTGGCCGTGACCCTAATGGTGGCCGCCGTCCTTGCCTGGCCGTGACCATAGTCGTGGCGGTGACCGTGGTCGTGGTCCACCTGGGACCAGCACCCAGCGTGGCCGCGGTCCTTGCCTCTTGGTCGTGGTCGTGGCCGACGTCACCCAGCGTGGCCGCGGTCCTTGCCTCTTGGCCGTGGTCGTGGCCGACGATGGCCTACCCTGGCCGCGCTGCTAGCCAGGCCGTGACCCTAATGGTGGCCGCCGTCCTTGCCTGGCCGTGACCATAGTCGTGGCGGTGACCGTGGTCGTGGTCCACCCGGGCACCCAGCGTAGCCGTGGGCTTCGCCGCTTGGCCGTGGTCGTCGCCGACGGCGGCCTGCCCTGGCCGCAGTGCTAGCGCTCTAGCGCTCTAGCCGCTCGCTAGCCGTACGCCTTCTCCATGCGCTCCTGGTCCTCCTTGCAGCGGATACAGAGCGTGGTTTCGAGACGCGCTTCCAAACGCTTCATCGAGATGAGCTCTCCGCACTGCTCGCACAACCCAAAGGTGCCCTCCTCGATTTTCTCCAGCGCATGGTCGATCTTCTGCAAGAACGTCTTCTCGCGCCCCCTCAACCTGAACGTGAACGACTGCAAGTATTCCGACGAAGCCAGGTCCATCTCATCCGGCAGGTCGTCGGACTCGAGCGTCATATCTTCGTTGAGAGTCCGTTGCGCGTTCCGAAGGATATCCTTCTTCCGAGTCAAAAGGATGTCGCGGAAACGCTTCAGGTCCTTCTTCTTAAGACCGGTCCCTTCCATGTATCCCCTTGTTACGAACGTTACAAGTGACCAAACGACGCCAAGAGACGTCAAACGTCAAACACGAAGGCGAAAAGTAAACGTGAGCCGAGCCGATTTGTCTAGTCTACTACGGCGGGTTTGCAACCAATTGCGTGCGGTTAATGACCATGCCATGCCTTGACAGGTTAGCCGAATACTGCCTAAATGCTCAAAAGTTAAACGGGGAACACTGAAAGCGGGGTACTCCATGGCCGGTTCGGACAAGAGGAAACAAAGTCTCTACTTCCCAGAGGAAATGCTGAAGGAAATCCAGGAAGAGGCCACGCGTCAAGACCGCTCGCTCTCGTGGATTGTGCAGAAGGCGTGGAAGATTTCACGCAAAGAGATCATGAAGTATCCGTCCGTGAACGAATTCCCCGGCGAAGAAGACGAGCGCGGTGCCACGGAGTAGGTGCCGACCGCCGCGACGCCTAGATGCCTAGACGCCCGGCGAGCCAATTTCCTGGCGTTACAGCTCGAAAGCATGTCCGACATCCTGATAGTCGGTGACGAGGTAGCGCCCGTTTGCGACAGTGAGACGGCTATTGCGGCCGCCGCACTGAGCCGAGCGCTGTCGGGCGCGAAGCACCGGGTCACCATCTTGACCCTGGCGAGCGAGACCCGGGCCGCGGCCGCTCCTGGCATGGCGCGGCGCTTGCGAACCGTGATCGCGCATTTGGCTGACGGTGACCGGGAGTGTCCCCTCTACGAGGGACGGTCGGCCTTGAGCCAGTGCGCACTGCACGTGTTGGGGGCCGAGCCCATCGATCGTGGCCACAGCGCTGCCCTGCTGGCCAACGCCGCATCGGCGTTGATCCGCGACGAGATCTGCCGCCCCGACGCCATAATTGCCTGGGGTGAAGCTGCGGCTGCCGTGCTGCCGGCCGTGCAGGCCAACGTGAGGGTCTTCGTTTTGCCGACCGGCACCTGGGGCCCCCCCCTGTTGCCGGCGGAGCGCGCCGCACTTGATTGCGACGCCGCCGACATAGCCATTGCCAAGGGCTCGCTGGCCGGGCTGGGAGCGGTGGATGCAGAGGTGGTGGTCTTTCCCAGCCCGTCTTCGGCCCAACGCTTTGCCTCGGCGCGCGAGTTCTCATTCCGAGCCTCTGACCAGGCCGTGGTCTCGGTCAGATTCGGCTGCGATGAAGCTCCTCACGACCCAGCGAGCGACCCCGACCTGGCCGCGACCTTCTCCCCCGATTCTTTGCGGGGCAAAGCCGAATGTCGCAATGCGCTGGCACGACGCACGTCACTGGCACTCGGTCGACGCACCCTGCTCCTGGCCACCGCACCTCTGGCGATAGCCGAGGGCGGAAGACTGCTCATAGACACAATCAGAAGAGCGACGCGGGACGATGTGGTCGCTGTCGTGCCCGGGGATGGGGAACGAGCCCTGGTCGACGAGGTCAAGCGCCTCGCGGTAGAGACCCCGGGCAAGATCGCGGTTTATCCGGCGGGCCCGCTGGCCGAAAGGCAGATCCTAGCGGGCGCAGACGCACTCTTGCTAGCCGACAAGGACAACCACCTGGCGAGAAGCGCGGGGTTGGCCATGCGCTATGGAACCCTGCCCCTGGTGCCTGACTGCGCTGCTTACCACGACTATATCGTTGACTACGACACTGCGTCACGCAGCGGGACCGGCCTCCTCTACAAACCGGATGATGCCTATGAGCGAGTCTCCGTGGTATCCCGTTGCGCAAACCTGCGCGGCAATCCCGACGTCTGGCGCCCGCTGCAAGAGAGCCTAATGCGTGCCGCGCCCCAATGGGCCCAAGCGGCGGCCCAGTACGAAGCGCTGTGCCTTAGCCAGCGAACACCCGGGTGACCTGCACCCCGAGCCGACCGTCGAGCTCGCACACTCTGCCTTCAGCCCAATCCCGGCCTGCCAGTCGCAACAGGACGCGATCACCAGAGATGGGCCCAGGCCGTGGTCCTCCTTCCAACGCAGGGCCATCTGGCGAAGGGTGAGCATCTGGCAGCGGACGCGCCTCTGGCGGAGGTGCCTCTTGGGACGTCAGAGCATCATCGGCGCCGTCGGTCCAATGACCAACCTCGGCGGTGATTTCCACGCCGTTGGCCAGATTGCTCAGGCTACCCGCATCTTGCGTCCCGATTGGCATGGTCGCCTCTCCCTGGTCGAGCTCGAGACTGCCATCTGGCGCCAGGCGCACGCCGACCTTGCTGCCCTCATGGCAGATGTGCAGCGCTATGGCCGCCGCCGCCGACGGCGCCCGCGTCTCGGCGAAGACGATCACGTCGCCGGCCACCACCGTCTGAGCCTCGGCCCTGGGCACCGTGGTCTGGGCCAACTCGAGCCGCAAGAGCGGCGTGCCGAGCTCCGACCATTTCCGCGAGCTGTGCCAACAGCGCTCCACCCACCGCGCGGCAGCGCATATCCAGGCCCTTCCACTTGGCCCGTCGCCCTGGACAGCCAGCTCGAGCCCAAGGACTTCCCCGGCGAGCTCGACCTGGGCGGGAGGGCTACTACCCAAACCGAGGCCAAGGCCTAGCTTGCCCGCCCAGACAGCCATGAGCCCACACAGCAGGCCACGCTCGATCCGTGACAGCGGCGTTGGCATGACGGAAAGCTCCCGCCCGAGCAACCGGTCCACGAGCTGGCGCGCCAAAGGCCGCTCCAGCCACAAGACACCTGCCCCCTCACCCAGCGAGAACGACTCACCTAGCGAGAACGACTCCAAGATCGCTGTCCTGGCTCGCCCATCAGCTGCCGCATCGTGTGGACAAGTGAGCCCAAGCCCAACCCGCCCCACCCCTGGCAGCACCACCTCCGTGGTTTTGGGCAGCAGTAGGCGGACCAGCGCCGGCGCTGCGCCAGGACGACGGATAAAGGTGGGCGCGGGCTCGCGCGCAAACGGCACCGCCGGCGCTAGCGATTGCCCAGATTGGCTCGTAGACCAGCCCATAACCCACCTCCCCCAAAACGCTAGCGGCGCTCCGCATGGCCTCGCGTCTAGTTTACACCAAAACCCAGGCCACGCCGTCCGATAGGTCGGGCAGGCGTGATAATTGGGCGGAAAAACGCACAGTGCCTGCACCATCGGGAGTGCCAACGGCATCTAGCTCGTATATAGTGATCTTTGCGACCCCGGGGCCTCGCCGTGAAACCATACGAAAGAGTCATTGGCATCAGTTGCCGCCAGTTGGTGGACTATTGTATGGACTACCTCAGCGGCACCCTCCCCGCCGAGGATCGCGAGAATTTCGACGGCCACTTGGCCTACTGTCCTGAGTGCGTCAAGTTCTTCTCGACCTACAAGAAGACGCCGAGCGTATCACGCGACGCGCTTGCGCTCGAGATGCCTGAGCGCGTACGCAGCGAGGTCCGTAGCTTCCTGCGCGAGCGCTATCGGGAAGTCCCCACCGAGCTTGCTTGACAGACACGGCGACAAGGGCAAGATTGCGTCAGCAGCATGCCCGTCGGCAGCCAGCCCGATCGCCGCATCTCGTCCGGAGGAGCTCATG
>Ga0187889_10002007_pt1 | contig 20749 bp, 11 predicted proteins | sample June2016WEW_7_10_2_FD_132992 | JGI IMG/M metagenome (GOLD analysis project Ga0187889, IMG submission 132992) | Peatland microbial communities from SPRUCE experiment site at the Marcell Experimental Forest, Minnesota, USA - June2016WEW_7_100 | ecosystem: Environmental > Terrestrial > Soil >... | reverse complement strand
AGCCGGCCCCCTAGCGCGCGCAGGCCGTGTCAAGGGCGGCGTTGCGCCGGCGCGCGAGCTTGCGAGAGCGCGAACCCTTGACGCGGCCGAGCACGCTGGGACAATGGCGGTTGGGGTTGGTTGTCCCCTCCAACCCCTCGATCCGCAAGCCACGAGATTTCCTACGCCTTCTCTCGATCTCGTTTTGGTGCCAGACGCCATCGGCTCCAAGCCCAGCCGTTGCTGCTCGCGCCTCAGAACCGCCCCATCGTCCGGAGCGTTCCGACACTTTTCGACCAGACCTGGGTCAGCTGGGCGTCGCGGCATCGATCTCGCTGCGAACCTGGTCAGCCTCGACGATTTCTTTCGGGTTACATGCTCGTCGCGTTCGGTGTCTGGCCGCTCATGCTCTGTCCTATCATCCACGACCAGACGTCTTCCGGGACCCAGGTACAAGGGCATGAGGTCGAGCAGGTACTTGGAGCCATCGCGCACGAATTGTTCACGTCTGAGGTCCCATCCACGACACCGTTACTAAGACCTGACTGGTGCACACACCAACGCAGGGGATGCCCGCTCGAGCATCCAGTGTAGTCGGTGCACACATGCCCTCCCGGGTTCAAATAAGGGGGAGGCAGAGGCGGCTCGGGCGGTTCGGTCTGGGGGATGGTGCAGCCGTTGTTAGTGGCGAACTGGTCGCGCATAGGTCTTGCCATGCTTATGGTACACGTGTCGTCCGTAAGTCCGACCATCTGCCAGTACGCGACTGGATCAGTACCATTGTCGCAGCCGCTGAACTCCGCTCCTTCGTAGATCGCGACTGCACGAAAGACCTTCGCCCGGGCGCACGCGATTTCAAAGGTCATGCCACCGCCCCAGGCAAAACCCTGGGCGAAGAGGTGGGTTGTGTCGACACAGTAGTTGTTCTCGATCAGCTGGACCATGTCGTCGACGAGTTGCAGGTCTTCTCCGTTGGAATTTGCCCATTCCCCGTTCAATCCGTCGGGCGCGACGAAGATCAACCCGTTGTTTGACAGTCTCTGGAGTCCGTAGTAGGCCATGAAGTACCCACTGCTTCCACCGTTGTCGACTCCGTAGGCGTTGCCGCCCCCTGTGTGAAAGGTGAAGCTCAACCAATAGGGTTGGTTCGGGTCGTAGTTGTCGGGAAGCCGCATGGTGAAGGTTCGAGTCTTTCCACTGCTCTGAATCGTAACGTAGCCGCCGACACCGTGGCCCACCGTGTGCCCTGACCCCGGAGCGGCATTCGGATCTTCACCTGTGACCGCCCCGAAAGTGATCGTGGAAGTCTTTCCGCACCCCGCGCTTGGCACCGCGCCAGAGTTTCCGCCGGATCCGCCACCTGAGCCGGACCCGTCAGCACCATTGATGGCAACGGAACTGCTTCCGCCATCGATAGAATTGTGTCCCTTGACCGCGTATAGGTCGGCGCGCCAGCACCCGATGGCGAAAATGGTGGTGGCGACAATTCCGAGCTGCACACGTGCGGTCATAGCCAGGCACCCACGGTGAAGGTTAGAAGCAGATTCGGCCGCCCAGACGTGGCGCCCACTGTATCCGCGAAATGAATGGCTATGTATGGTGCGGCAATCTGTACATGTGCGGAGAGGGTCATGTAGTAGCGACCAGAGAGGCTCAGTCCTGTTCCCATGCTGCCGTCTGCCAAGAGTGACCACTGGTTCGGGTTGTAGGCATCGCTGGGTGCCTTCGCTTGCCCCTCGACCGAGGTGTGCAGGACGCCGAGCGAGAGGGAAAGGAATGGCCAAAGTCTTCGCTCCGACCGGATCCGATAGGATCCACCCAGTAGGGCATAGAGTTGGGAAACACGCGCACTGCCATCGGTCGTTGTGACCGTGGACCGGGTCCCCTCGCCTGCCACCGCAGCCTGCACCAGGAGCCAAGGGCGAGCGGCCCATCCCGTGCGGAAGGTCGGCATGATAGCGGTGCCGAGGGCGTTCAGGCTGGTCAGAGCTGCCGCGCCGACCTCAATCCCCAGATGAGCGGAATGGCTCGGGGGATTCTCTTGCTGCATGTCGGCTGGAAATCGGGCGACGGCTGGCTGGCCACCTCGTCCTCGTGCTGCCCAGTCGATGCCGAAGAGCTTGGCGCGAAGGACCTCGATCGTCCGCAGGGCGAGTATCTCCGATGCATTTTGCGTGTTGGGTGGAAGGGTAACTTTCGCGACTTCGAAGCGTCCAGATGCCTTGGTGAGCCAAACGTCGACTGCATCCGGAGCATCGTTCCCGACGATGACCATGACTGCAGTTGAGCGGTGTTCGGCCACGACGTCTTCCACCCATGTTCGAAAGTTGTGACTGGCCGGATTGTCGTCCGGCGGGCGCTCAGCGATCACGACTTCAAGACCTACCGACAGTAACTCGCCGCGAAGACGGGATAGTGTCTCATCGATAACGGGAGAAGCAGTCGGCGGGCGCGCAATGACGACCACAGCCGCAACTGCGGATTCCGCCCACACGAGCACTACAGGAATCAGGATGGCAAGCCGGAGGCGATTCACGGTGTGCTGGTCGAGGATTGCATCTCCAGGCTACGCGCCGAGCTGGCATAGCTCCCTTTCGGAAAGCGCTGCAGATACTCCTCGGCGATGCGACGCGCTCGGTCAGGGCCTGCAAGCTCGGCCGTGAGCATCATCTTCCGCCCGAGAGCCTCGACAGCGAGAATGCCATCCGGTGCACGGGCCAGGTACTCGTCGTACCAGGCGATGGCTTGCGCGTGCCCTTGCTCGCGCGATTCCTCCACGCGGCCGAGCAGGAAGATGGCATCGAGCGCGCGCGGCGAAGCGGGAAAGCGCCGACGCTCGGCTAGCAGGGCGGCACGGGCTAGATCGGGGTTGTGCCGATAGCGCGCGACGTCGGCGAGCACGGCTAGATCCTCGTTGGAGGCCTTGTCTAGGGCCGCATCGACGCCGATGCGCTTGACTTCGTCGAGTATGTGATCCCAGTGGCCATTAGCGAGCTCGGCGGACCAGCGGTTTGCACCCTCGGTCCTGGCGGCGGCAGTCGGAAAGGACTTGGTGGACTGGGCCGATCCAGGCCGCTTGGTAGTCAGGCTCGCCGGCTGCTGGGCAGGATCCGTGGCAGGATGCGGGGTGGGAGTGACGCCGTCAACATGCTCGGCCATCTTCTCTTCGGTGATTAGCGTCTCCGCCTTCACCAAGTTCACGACCAGCCGCTCGCCATCCTGCAGGGCGATGTCTCCTGTGGAAAGCGGGCTGTTGACCACGACGTGCCCGCGCTGCAGCCTCAGCTCGAATTGTCCGCTTACGGGATCCCAAGATGCCGTGAAGACTGTTCCCTTGACCGTGATCAGGAAGGGGCCGACATCGACTAACCAGCGCCGGCTCTTACTCTGCACAACATGGAACGAGGCCATGCCGCTATCAATGGCCACGTGGGCTTCCTTTGTGTCGAGAGCACGGAGCGACGCGTGCGTACCCGACGTGAGAGAAAGCTCGCTCCCTTCATTGAACAACACCCTGATCCCGGAGTGGCCTGACTCGCGCAGATACCCGCCGTTGAGGACGCTTCCTCCTTCGATTTGGTAAGCAAGCGCTTGTGGCTCAGGACGATGGCTTCGAAGAACTGACGTGACCTGAAGAACCACCAGCGTAGAGAGCGCAACTCCAACACCGACCAATGACCAACGAAGCCCTCCCCATCGAAGCCGGCGCATTCTGCTCGAAGCAATACGTGCTCGAAGAGCATTGAGTCCTCGGTTGGAGTCTGCTGGGACAAATTGCGGCAAGCCATCCCGGTAGAGCTCTGTCAGGCCGTCGAGCGCGCGAAAATCCTCGGAGTCCCTGGACTTTGTTGTCATGCCCTCGACTCCTCCCTCTTGAACAGACCAGCCAGTCCAGGGTCTGCATTGATCCAGCGCGCCAGCCGGAGCGAGCTGCGTGATAGCGATCGCTTCACCGTGGACTCGGAAATCCCCATGATGATGGCTATCTCCTCCACCGTCATGGCGTCCAGTCGCTTGAGGACAAAGACGAGGCTGTCGCGCGGAGTCAACCTCTCGAGCAGGGCGTGGAACTTTCGCAACAGGTCGCGCGATTCAATTTCACAGCCAAGATCTCCCATCAGTTCCCGCCGGTTGCGATGCAGCCAAGCCCGCTGTTTCTCGCGGCGTAGCTCGCTGACAAGCGTGCGCATGGCAACCGAGTATACAAAACTGCGCAGCTTGTCTGGCTCCCGCAGTGTCGGCGCGCTGCGCCACACCCGGTAGAAGACGTCCTGCGCGATGTCTTCCGCTGCCGACTTGGAGCCCAACACGCGCAGAGCCGTCGCGAGGACCATCGGCGAAAACCGATGCCATGTCTGCGCGATGGCCCAGTCCTGTCCCGAGATTAGCCCCCGTGCGACATCGGCATCGCTAGCTGCATCGCGATCGGTAGCTGCCCGGCCGCTCGGGCCGAGCACCAAGGACAGCGAAACGTGAGAGGGAGGCGTTGCCATCTAGAGCTCAAGATCGGAAGACGCTAGGCAGACGTTTAGACGATGGGGATCAGGTCATCTATTCTCTGCCGGGTCCGTCCTCTTTGCTTCCCTGCGCCTTTCCCTTCCTTGGTCCGCGGGTGGACTTCGCTCTGATCCCGATGAGGCCCAAGTCGAACTGCGTTTCCTTGTCAGGCACCGGTAGCGCCGCCGAGGGCGAGTGGTTGTCTCGCCTCGTCATCTAGATTGGACCTGAAGCACCCGTCTCCTGCGTCAGCGTGTTTGCAAAGCTCCATAGTACACCGCCCTGAAGGGAGATATCATGCCAGATCGTCCGTACCGCGCCGTCTTAGTCATCCGCTCGCTCTTCCTTGGTGTCCGAGCAGGGTGCTCCTTGGGAAGGTCGCACTGATGGGATTGTTGGGGGAGGTTGGCATGCGCACCGAGAAGCCACACCGCGCTCGTGCCACGTTCCGTCCCGTGGCCCGCTGCGAGCGCCTTGGCATTGGGTTCGTCGGCGTTCTCGCGCTCGTCGCGTTGCCGAGCGCCACCGGCGCCCAAACAACAAAGAAGACGTTCGTCGACTACATCCAGACGACTCCCATCGCCTGCCCTCTTGCCACGAACACTTGGGGGTGCACGGCAGCCCAGGTCGCCGCCCGAGAGAGCTCCTGCGGCAACGAGGACCCACCACAGATTTCAGGTCCAGCGGTTCCTCGCGACACGTGCAACGGGATTGAGAGCGCCAAGGATCCGCCCGACTACTACTACTGGGACGGCAAGATCATCCGAGCTACCGACGGAGTCTATCACATGATCGCCGACCGCTGGCCTGGCGCGAGCATAGGATTCCAGAACTATACCAAGTCCGAAGCCGTCCACGCCACCAGCAACTCGCCGCTCGGCCCCTACACGGAAACGGGGTACTGCTACAGCTTCTGGACCACAACCACGACCCCGGCTACCCCTCACAGTGGCCATAACACGACAGCGATCCAGCTGCTGGACGGCACCTATGCCCTGAGCACCGGCGAGGGAGGCGTCGCGCCATTCGCCGTGTGGACCTCTACTTCCCTCGCTGGACCCTGGACCGCATGCTCTGACGTGAATCCCAACGCCACCTCCGAGATCATCGACACGAACGGACTCAGCCTGTCCTATAACGCTACCAACGCACCCCTTGACTCCAACGTCAGCATCCTGGCGCGGCCGGATGGCCAGTTCGAGCTGGTACAGCGGAGGGGCATGATCGGTCTCGCCTCGAACGTGTGTGGTCCCTACAAGCTCCAGCAACCGACGAACACCTATCCCTCGGACCAGCAACCCCCGTCGGGAGTCCCGAGCATCTATCCGAACCGACAGGTGCATACGGATCCTTTGGTTGGGACGCCTAGTGGACCACCGGCGACGCCGCAGCCAACCTGGCCATGGGCCGAGGATCCGTTTATCTGGTTCAGTGGGGGGAAGTACCACGTCCTTTATGACTACCCGATTGATCGGGTTGGCTATCACCTCACCTCGCTCGACGGAATCCATGACTGGACGGACGAGGGCTTCGCTTACGATCCGAGGATGGCGGACACGATCTTCGTCTACACAGACGGAACGGCCGTCGGCTGGTTCAACATGGAACGGCCGAGCGTGCTCATGGAGGATGGGCACGTTACGCACCTAACGTTTGCGGTATCAGACGTGGACAAGAATAGTGAGATCCCGGCCAACTCCGACCACGGCAGCAAGGTTGTCGTCATTCCGTTCGATGGCGTGCGGTTTGACTGCGAAACCGGCCTAGACTCGTGTGACGGAGGCGTAGATGCGGGCGGTGATGCGGGGGGTATGGGCGGGAAGGATGGGGGCGCTGCGGACGTCACCATTGGTGGCGTAGGGGGTCATGCCGGGAGCTCGAGCGGTGGTACATCCAGCGGTGGCGGCGGGGAGGGCGGCGGGGGCGGGGCCGGCAAGGGCGGCGTTGGTGGAAAAGCGAGCGGCGGCGGCGCAGGGGGCGGGGGCGTTGGTGGCAATGGAGGAATGGGGGGCGGCTCGAATACTGTGACCTCGGCGGGATCGGGAGGTGCGGCCAGCGGTGGTGCGTCTGGGAACGCCTTCGGAACCGGTGGCTCGACAGCGAAAGCGGGAGGAGCAACAGCGTCGGCCGGATGCGCATGTGTGCTAGGACAGTCACGGCCGCGCCGCGAACCCCCGTGGTACTGGGTACTCGGCCTGGCCTTTCTGATTCTGCGGCGCAGACGGCCGTAACCCGGGGCAGAGGAGTATTGTGTGCGCGTAATAAGATCACATGTTGTCATTCTCTCGCTCGTCTTGGGCATCTTGGGCGTCTTGGCAGGGTGTTCCTCGGGAACGGGAGCAGGGGCCGGCGGTCAAGGTGGATCCAGCGGCAATGGCGGCACCTTCGGCAGTGGCGGGATCGCGGGGGAGGCGGGCAGCGGTGGCGCGACTGGTTTGGGCGGCGTCACCGCAACGGGCGGCAAAGGTTCGGGCGGGCTCGTGGCTACGGGCGGCAACTCCAGCGCGGGTGGAGCCAGCTCCGGGCGGACCAGCACGGGTGGCAGTTCTGGCGCTGGTGGAGGGAGCGCCAATGGAGGTTCTGGCGCTGGTGGCGCGGCGGACGCGAGGGGGGCGAGCAGCGCCGACTCGGGTGAGGTGACCGATGGCGGCACCACAATGGCAGGTGCTATCTACGTCTCGCCGGACGGCGACGATAGCAATCCAGGAACGCTCGCTCAGCCCCTCAAGACAGTGGCCAAAGCGCGCAACCTGGTTGAGGCATTGAATAGCGCGATGGCGACCGACATCACCGTGTACCTGCGCGGCGGAACCTATCCGCTGACGAGCACGTTGACATTCGCCAACGCCGACTCGGGCAGCGGCGGTTTCTACGTGAAGTACATGGCGTACCCAGGCGAGCGGCCTCTTCTCACGGGAGGGCAGCCGATCAAGGGCTGGACGATCTTCGACGCGACCAACAACATCTACTCGGCGAGTGCTGGCACCACGGCTTTCCGGCAGCTCTACGTCAACGGCGTCAAAGCCATCCGCGCGCGCACCCCGAACCTCGACGCAGACGGCTCCGCCAACTTCAACCGGCTTTCTGGCTGGGACCAGAACGCGTGCAACGTCCAAGTCCCGAGCTCGGCGGTTGCAACCTGGAACAATCTCACCAAGGTCGAGATGCACATCATGACTGGCTGGGGGGACAACACCCTTCGTATCGCTTCGATCACGACCTCGGGCGGCACGGCGTACGTTTCCTTCCAGAGCCCAGAAAGTCCAATGCTCTTCATACGCCCCAACCCTTCGCTTGATCCGGGAGGCTGGGGGCAAGGCCGGGCCTACTACTTTGAGAACGCGTACGAGTTCCTCGATCAGCCCGGCGAGTGGTACCTCGACGAGATGACGAACACCGTGTACTACGAGCCTCGCACCGGCGAGGACATGAAGAGCGCGACGGTCATCGCTCCCCAGGTGGAGACGATCATGGCCGTGCAAGGCACCAGCACCTCGGATCAAGCCGGCTACCTCTGGTTTGAGGGGCTGACCTTCGCCCATTCGACTTTCATGCGCCCGAGCCAAGACGGCTTTCTCGATGCGCAAGCAGGCCAATACAACCTGACGGCGGACGCCAACAATGACCAGACCGTGGGGCGGCCGCCGGCTGGCGTCAGCGTGACTAATGCCAACCACATCCACTTCGAAGGAAACCTATTCACGCAGATGGGCGCGACGGGCCTGGATTTCATCTCAGGCACGCATGACGACATGATCATCGGTAACGCCTTCAAGGACATCGCTGGCAACGGCTTGTCGGTGGGCAAGTTTACCGCCAGCGATAGCACCGAGTTTCACACCGCGTATGACCCGGCCGACAAGAACGAGATCTGCACGCGCGACACGGTCAAGGACAACTACATCGACAGCGTAACTACAGAGTTCCAGGGCGCCTGCGGCATCGCCTGTGGCTATCCGGCATACATCGATATCGAGCACAACGAGGTGTCGCACACGAATTACACCGGGATCTCGGTCGGCTATGGCTGGACCAGCGCAACCACGGCGATGACCAACAACACCATCAACTACAACAACATCCACGACGTCGTGCGGCTCCTGGCCGACGGAGGTGGCATATACACGCTTTCCAACCAGGGCACGGGCTCGGAGCTGGAGTACAACTACCTTCACGACTACTCACAGAGCCAGTGGGCCGACTACTGCTGCGTACATGGCGTCTACATGGATGAGCAAACCTCCGGTTACACCGTCGAGCACAACGATATGGTCAACTGTCCTGAGGACGTATTTCGCAACGAGAACGGTCAGGACACGGTCACGGACAACAGCAGCAATCCCAGCGGGGCGCAGAACACCATGGCCACCGCCGGCCTGGAGCCTGCGTACGCGACCATCAAGAGCCTGACCATTCCCGCGGCCGCGTTTTGACACCTGACTTTGGCGAGCACCACGTGGCAGTCGTTCGGCTGGACATCCGCAGGGCCGATTTGCCGTCGACGACGCTGGTGAAGGATGACACCATGAGCTAGCGGTGGCTCCACGTGGCCGGATCGATTTCTGACCCGAAGGACCCTGCTTCTGCGTCTGCTATCCGGAAATGCGCCACAAGACACAACTATGAACGGCGATGTCAGGTTGCTTCGGTCGCGCTGCGCCATCGCGTATGGCCAGCGTAGCTTATCGGCTTATCGGTCGCCGGGAGAAACAAGAATGGCCTCGGCCGCATTGCTTTCCTATTCCCTTTGCTGATTCCCTCCTCGCTCGTCCTCTCGTGGTTGGCCACCCGTCTCGATGTTCCCAACACGGCACAACGCAAAACCCAGTGATTTCTGCACCAAGGGCCGCATGCGCATAGCACGAGTGCACACGTTCGCAGCAGTTGCCGTCCTTGGCCTCGCCTGTTCGTCCAACGCGCCCAGCGTCGCTGGCGGAGGGGGCGCCCCGACAAGCAGTACCGGCGGTGCCGCTGCTACCACCAGCGGTTCTACAAGCGCGGGGGCAGGTGGCGGCAGGAGCAATGCTGGTGGGCAAGGTGGGACCTTCGACAGTGGCGTGATGGCGGGGGAGGCGGGCAGCGGTGGCGCGACTAGTTTGGGCGGCGTCACCGCAACGGGCGGCAAAGGTTCGGGCGGGATCACGGCTGCGGGCGGTAACTCCAGCACCGGTGGAGGCAGCTCCGGGCGGGCCATCACGGGTGGCAGTTCTGGCACTGGCGGAGGGAGCGCCCATGGAGGTTCTGGCGCTGCTGGCGGTGCGGGCGGGGCGAGCGCTATCGACGGCGGGGCGGTGGCCGGGGCAATCTACGTTGCTCCGGACGGCGACGACAGCAATCCGGGGACGTTGGCCCAGCCACTCAAGACAGTGGCCAAGGCCCGCGACCTGGTGGAGACGATGAACAGCGCCATGACCGGTGATATCACCGTCTACCTGCGCGCCGGGACCTATCCGCAGACGAGCACTCTGAGCTTTGCCAATGCTGACTCGGGCAGCGGCGGCTTCTACGTCAAGTACGTGGCCTATCCCGGCGAGCGACCCCTGATCACGGGCGGACAGGCGATCAAGGGATGGACGGTGTACGACGCCAGTAACAACATCTACTCGGCCAGCGCGGGCACCACGGCGTTCCGGCAGCTGTACGTCAACGGGGTCAAGGCCATCCGCGCTCGCACTCCGAACCTGGGTACCAACAATGCCTCCAACTTCAACCGGCTTACCGGCTACGATGCGACCAATTACAATGTGCAGGTGGCCGCCGCGCAGGTCGGGAGCTGGAAGAACCTGACCAAGGTGGAAATGCATGTGATGCTGGCGTGGGCGGACAATACCCTGCGCATCGCATCCATCACGACCACGGGGAGCACGGCATACGTTTCCTTCCAAAGCCCGGAGAGTCCCATGGTCTTCGTACGCCCGAACCCCAACTTTGCCCCGGGTGGCTGGGGCTCGGGCCGAGCGTACTACTTCGAGAACGCGTACGAATTCCTCGATCAACCAGGCGAGTGGTATCTCGACGAGACCAGCAACACCGTGTACTACAAGCCGAGGAGCGGCGAGGACATGACCAGCGCGACGGTCATAGCTCCCATGGTGGAGACCATCATGGCCGTGCAAGGCACGAGTACCGCGGACCAAGCCGGCTACCTGTGGTTCGAAGGGCTAACCTTCGCCCATTCGACCTTCATGCTGCCAAGCCAGCAAGGCTACCTCGATGCGCAGGCGGGCCAGTACAACCTGACGGCGGAGGCCAACAACGACCAGACGGTGGGGCGGCCGGCGGCGGGCGTCAGCGTGACCAACGCGAACAATATCCACTTCGAGGGCAATATGTTCACCCAGATGGCCGCGACCGGGCTCGACTTCATCTCCGGCACCCACGATGACACGATCATTGGCAACGTCTTTACAGACATAGGCGGCAGCGGAATTTCAGTCGGGAAGTTCGTTGCCAGCGACACTACCGAGTTTCACGTTGCGTACAATCCGACCGATGCGAACGAGATCTGCACCAACGACACCATCAAGGACAACTACATCTACAAGGTGACCACGGAATTCCAGGGCGCCTGCGGCATCGCGGCCGGCTACCCGCGTGAAGTGGACATCGAGCACAACGAGATCGCTCAGGCGAACTACACCGGGATCTCGCTCGGGTACGGGTGGACGACTTGCACGAACGCGATGAGCAACAACATAATCAACTATAACAACATCCACGACGTCACCCAGGTCCTGGCGGATGGCGCATCGATTTACACGCTGTCCAACCAGCTGCCTGCGTCGCAGATGGAGTACAATTATGTGCACGACTACGGAACGAGTCAGTGGGCCGACTACGGTGTTAGCGGACTCTATCTCGACGAGGGCACGCGCGGGTACACCGTCGCTCACAACGTGGTGGTTAATGCGCCCACCAACATCGTCCAGAGCGGCAACGACAAGCTCGACCCCTGTCAGTTAAGCGGCAGCAACGCGACCTCGGACAATAGCGGAACGTCGCAGACGACCATTGCTGCTGCGGGAATCGAATCAGCCTATGTCAGCATCAAGAACCTCACCATTCCGGCTGCCACGTTTTGAGGGGCGCGCGTCGGCACCGCTCGTGGGCGGACCGCTCTTGACCGGAAGCTCGAAGGAGAAGCGATGACAAGGCACATAGCAATCTCGCTGGTTGGTGGCATGATGGCATTCTCGCTGGCCTGCAACGGAGGAGCGTCTTCCCACCCCGCCGCCGGAGGGGGTGGTAGTAGCGTCGGATTGAGCGGGGGCGGGACGGCGGGCCGTGGTGGCTCGGCTAATGGCGGCGGACAGGGAGGAATCCGGGGAAGTGGGGGTGGCGGAATGAGCGGCTTCAGCTCTGGGAACGGCGGCTTGTCGGCCGGCGGGGGTAGCGCTGGGGCCGGGAGCCACGGCGGGGCCGGGGGAACAGGCGCGGGCGGCAGCGGCGGAGCGGGCGGCTCGCCCGGCCCGGGGGACGCGGGTAGCGCAGGCGCGTCCGGGAGTGGGGGCCAGACGGGCTCGGGGGGAAGCGGCGCTGTTGACGCGGGTGGCTTTGCAACTGTCGAGATCCCCAAGCCGGTAAACGGGGCCAGCACGGTGCCAGACTCGGTGGCCAACGGAGGAGTGTCGATCAGCCTGGGCAAGACCGGGCAGGGGGGCCAGATCACGGGGCTGCCGGCTGCTGGCAAACTGGCGATTCACTATGCGTCGGTGTCGGTGGGCACTATCAGCGTCTCGGTCAACTCCGGGACGGCAGTCAAGGTGAACGTGCACTCGTCGGGCGCCCTCACCGGTTCGTTTCTCTATGCCATCATCACCATCGCCATTCCGGCCAATGCGAGCGTTACCGTCAGCCAGGCCTCGGGCGATGTGGCGGTAAATATCGACGAGATGATCGTGGGGGACGGCGATCTGGGTTTGCCCCCCGATATCTGGAATCTGCCGGCCTTCCAGCCGGCCAGCGGGCCTTACGCCGCGGACTGGACGAAATTGGGTCTGGCATACTCCGTGCCCGAGTGGTGGCGCGACGCCAAGTTCGGCGCATGGGCCCACTGGGATCCGCAGTCGGAGCCGGAGCAGGGAGACTGGTACGCCTATCACATGTATCAAGAAGGCTCGGCCGATTTCAATTATCAAGTCGCCCACTACGGTGATCCAGGTGGCTCGAACCCGTATGGCTACAAGGACCTTTGTGAGAACTGGAAGATCGACCTATGGGATCCGAGTAGCTTGATGGACTTGTACGTCCAGATGGGAGCCAAGTTCTTCATGGCGATGGGCTCTCACCACGACAACTTCGCTAACTATGACTCGGTCTACCAGGAGTGGAACTCTGTAAATCTCGGCGTGAAGCAGGACATTGTCGCAACCTGGGCACCACTGGCCCGCCAGGCGGGTTTGCGTTTCGCCATCGGTTTTCACAACACGCCGGCGCGCACCTGGGGGCAGTGGATGCCGATACGCTACACCAGCGATGCAAAAGGGCCCTACGATGCGCTGAACACCATCTTGGATGGCAAAGGAAAATGGTGGGAGGGCATGGATCCGGTGAATCTCTACGGCTATCAGCATACCACGGATTGTTCCAATGACTCGTGCAACAGCTCGCCGTACGGGACCCAGTTCATGTACCGGATCGACGAGGCCATCGAGAAGTATCATCCCGACTATATCTACTTCGACGACCAAGCCGGTCCTGACCAGGTAGATCTAGGCGTACATATGGGACTATACACTATCGCTCCCCAGATCTTGGCCAACTTCTACAACAAGTCCTTGTCCTGGAACCAAGGGAAGCTCGACGTGGTGATGACCATGAAGGGGGTGGGGCCGGGCCCCGACCTGCCCAGCTTCCAGGCCAACGATCCTATTGTTCCCTATGTTGAGCGCGCCCTGGTCAGGTGCTCGGACCACACCGAGTCGGATATCAGTGCCTATCCTTTCCTGACCGACTGGGACATCCAGGATGGCAACTGGCATTACATGACCGGGGCGGGCTACTACGATGCCGTGACTATGGTCACCACTCTGATGCAAAACGTCTCCCGCAACGGCAGCCTTGTACTCAACCTGACCCAGCACGGTCGGGGCAATCTCGATCCCCAACCTATCCAAGTCGCCCAGGATATTGGCGCGTGGCTAAAGGTCAACGGCGAAGCCGTGTACTCATCCCGCCCCTTCGAAGTGTCGGGTGACGACACCGTCCAGTACACCCGCGCCAACGGCAACGTCTACGCCACCCTGTTTGGCTGGAATGGCGGGGCGGTGACGCTCAAGGCCCTCGCCTCAGGCGGGGCGACCATAGGCAACGTGTCCAAGGTCGAGTTGCTAGGCTCCACCGTCGCGATGAGCTTCGTGCAGAACGGTTCCGGGCTCACCGTGACCCCCAGCGGCTCGGTGCCGGCCCTGTCGGGCATCAGCAACCAGCAGGTCGCCTCGGGCGTCCGAAGCCTACGCATCACCCACGACAAGGGCTGGTTCAATGATGACGATCCAGGTGCGACGACCACCGGCTGGCTGCGCACGGTCAACCTCGGCACCGGCGACTACAACAACGACCTGACCACCAGCAGCAACGTCGGGGATACCTGGACTGCAACCTTGACCGGCACCGGCGTCATGGTCTATGCTCCGAAGCAATCAGGGTATGGACAGATGGATATTCAAATCGACGGCCAATCCCAAGCCACCGCGGATCTTTCCACCAGCGGCGCCCGTCAGGCCCAGCAAATGGTCGCTCAAGTGACCGGGCTGGCTTCAGGCCAACATACCATCAGCATTGTCAACCGCGGACCCGGATCGGTGGCGGTGGATGCCCTTGTGGTGCAACAATAGGAGCGCGCTTATGTCGAGGTTGGTGAGCACGGGGTCAGCGGTCGTCTGCGCCATCGAGACGAGCGCGGCGCCGCGCAGGGGTGTGCAGTCTTGCACGCTCGGTGTCGACAACGATGAGGCGTGCTCCCCTCCCGGGCGAAGGTGTATGGGAATGCGATCAACAGCAGCAGTCAGCGGCTCGGTGGTCGTTCTCGCCTTTCTGGGATGCAGCGGTGGCAGCTCGGGTGGAGGATCAGCCACCGGGGGTGCCGTTAGCGCAGAAGGTGGGACCAGTGGTCGTGTGAGCAGCAGTGGAAATGCCGGCTCGGGCGGAGCCGGAGGTGTGGTGTCATCGGGTGGCGCTACGGGCAGTGGCGGTGCTACGGGCGGCGGCAGGGCTGCAGGCTCAGGCGGCGTTACAGCCGGTGGTGGCGCTCCAGCCAGTGGCGGTGCTACGGGCAGGGGGGGGCGGTCCTGCCGGTGGCGGCGCCACCGGTTCGGGTGGGGCGACCGGCGCTGGTGGCGCGAGTGGTTCGGGTGGAGCGAGCGGTTATTATTATGTTTCGCCGACGGGAACAGGTACCGCCTGCTCGCAGTCCGCACCATGCTCGATCACGCAAGGGCAAGCGAACGTGCAGGCCGCCGTTAAGGCGACGCAAGGTGACATAACCGTCGAGTTGGCGGATGGGGTTTACGCCCTGACGGTGCCCCTGGTCTTCACCGCCGCCGATTCGCCGCCCGCCGCAGCCGGCTCGGGAGCCCCTGCGACCGACGGAGGAGTCAATGGCCCCACGGTCGTCTGGCAAGCCGCAGCGGGGGCTCACCCGGTGCTCTCCGGGGCGCAAAAGGTTACGGGATGGACCGTCAGCGATTCCGCCAAGAACATCTATAAGGCTTCGGCGCCTAACAGTTTTGCCACCCGACAGCTTTACGTCGACGGCAAGATCGCGGTGCGCGCACGAACGACCGTCAGCCGTTCGTGCGTTTCGTTCAATAGCACCGGCATCGGCGGCGTTCCGAGCTCGGTTACGGGGGCGTCCCAGCCAGGCCGCATCGAATTTCACGCGATCGGCTCGTGGACGGATCGCTACGCGCCCGTGGAGGTCTTTTCGGGCTCGACGGCGACGATGGTGCAGCCGGCGTGGGCGAACAACCTATGGGGGTTCGACACTATCAGCAACTCGTATCGGCCGTCGAGCACGTGGTTCGAGAACGCTTACGAATTCCTCGACAGCCCGGGGGAATGGTACCTGGACACCGCGGCCGGAGCTCTCTACTACATCCCGCTCCCCGGCCAGGACATGAGCAACGCCGACGTTGAGCTCCCCCAGCTCGAGTATCTGCTCGCCGTCGGCGGCACGCTCGATGCGCCGGCGCATGACATCGTGTTCCAGGGGCTGACGTTTTCGTATACGAGCTGGCTGAACCCGAACACGTCAGACGGCTGGGCGGACCAGCAGACTGGCGGGTACATCCACGGCGACGGAAAGAACGAGGGATACCCGAACGGCTACCCCGATTTCGACTCCACGCGCCCCGTCTGGTGGCAGATGCCCGGAGGCGTGCAGGTATCCGCCGCGAAGAACGTAACGTTCCTGCGCGATCGCTTCGTGGGCCTCGGATCCGTAGCGCTTGGCATTGGCAACGACGACAACGCGCACAAGAGCGGCGTGGGTCTGGGGGCGGACACGATTAACGTCACAGGCTGCGTGTTCACGCAGATCGCCGCTTCGGGCATCCTGGTTGGCGGGTTGCAGGCGAATGCCCACCACCCGAGCGACCAGCGGATGATCGACCAGAACATCACGATCTCGAACAATCTGATTCACGACATCGGCATCGACTACCGTGACGCAGACGCCATCCTGCTGACGTACGTAGCCAGCTCCCTGGTTTCGCACAACGAGGTCTACGACCTACCGTATTCGGCGATCAGTAACGGCTACGGGTGGGGTCAAAACGACGACGGCGGCAGCGAAGACTACCAAGCGCGCGGTCTTTACCAGTACCAGCCGCTCTACACGACGCCGACGACGTCGAAGAACAATCAGTTTGTCGCCAACTACATCCATGACAACCAGCAGCAGATGAACGACGGTGGGGCGTTCTACGAGCTCAGCGCGAGCCCGGGGACAGTGTTCTCGCAGAACTACGTCAAAGCGCCGGCCCAAAGCGCGGGAACGAATTTCGGCACGTACAGCGACGAAGGAACAAGGTATCTGACATTCAGCCAGAACGTCTTCGACGGGTGGGGGGCGTGGGCGAACCTCAACTGCACCGACGTCAACGAAACCGGGAACATCACGTACACGGGCAACTGGGGCGCGACGGCAGAAATCTCCGGCCAGAGCGGGTGCAGCTCAAGCTCGCGTTCCTGCCCGGCGTCTTACGTCAACAGCGGGCCGACGTATGCAGGCAACCCGACGAACGTCAGCGTGCCGTCGCTCGCATCGACCTGGACCGCGGGGAATTGCGGTGACGTTGTCGCCAACAGCACGGATCCGACGAGCGCGGCGGCCGCACAGGCGGTCGCGAACGCGGCGGGACTCGAGGCGGCCTACGCCGACATCAAGAACACGCCATGACCACTGGAAGATACCACAGCAATCTACGATCCGTTCGCGCCGTCCATGGTGGCGCAACGCGAACGGAGCAGGTGTCAGCAGGAATAGGAAGCAATGATGCATAGTCGGAAAGGCACATCTTCACGACCCGGTTGTCGTGTCGGCAAAACGGTCGCCCCTTTGGTTATTGCGCTTCTCCACGGCACAATGGCCTGTACGAATAGCGCGGGCGGAGGCACGGGTGGGGCAAGAGCCTCGGGCGGGGCAGAATCAGGCGGAACGACAGGTCCGAAGGGGGGCTCGACGGGCATAGCGGGTGGCCGCGGCGGGGCGGCCTCTGGCGGTGTGAGTGCAAACACTGGCGGCAGCGCGGGCGGCAGTGGGGGACGCGCGGGCGCCGGCAGCGGCGGCTCGGGAGTGGGCGGCGGGGCAAGCGGAGGCACTAGCAGCGGCGCGGCAAGTGGTGGAGCCGCCAGAGACGCGGCGAGCGGTGGAGGCGCCGGTGGCGGCGCCGCGAGCGGGGGCGCCGGCGGCAGCGCTGGCGGCCAGGACGGGGGCAGCGGAGGGCAAGATGGTGGCCCCGCAGCTCCGTTTCCCGCTTGGCCCGCTGCGGCTCCAGACAGTTCCTTCACCGCCAACTTCATCTGGCAATCGGCCGACGGGCCGGCCAATTCCTGGGTGGCCTTTCGGAAGCACGTGATGCTGACGTCGGCGCCCGCCAGCGCGATTGCCGACATCGCCGTCGACTCGAAATACTGGCTGTGGATCAATGGTAGCCTCGCCGTCTTCGAGGGGGGCCTCAAGCGTGGCCCAAATCGCACCGACACCTACTACGACGAAATCGATTTGCAGCCATTTCTCACGGCTGGCGACAACACGATCGCCGTGCTCGTGTGGTACTGGGGCAAAGAGGGCTTCTCGCACCAGGACAGCGGCAAGGGAGGGTTACTCTTCCAGGCTGACATCGACGGCACGCCCGTCGTAAGCGATGACACCTGGCTGGTACACGCCCACACGGGTTACGTCGCTCAGACCGATCCAGGGCCGAATTTTCGCCTGCCCGAGTGGAACGTGCAGTTCGACGCCCGCCTCGATCTCACGGGCTGGACGGGACCTAGTTTTGACGACAGCGCCTGGGCGACCGCAAGCGTGAAGGGCCGGCCACCCGCCGAACCGTGGACACACCTGTGGAAGCGGCCGATCCCGCAGTGGCGCAACTCCGGCCTCAAGGACTACGTAAATTCTGCACAGCTCCCGACCGTCGGCACGGGCGGTGTCGTCACCGCCACCTTGCCTTACAACGCGCAGGTCACCCCCTATTTGAAGGTGACGGCACCCGCCGGGGCGGTGATCAGCATGCAAACCGACACCTACGGGGAAGGTCCTTCCGTGCGCGCCGAGTACACGACACGCGAGGGCGAACAGGAGTACGAGTCGTTTGGTTGGATGAGCGGCAACAATGTCCAGTATACGATCCCGAGCGGCGTGCAAATCGAAGCGCTACAATATCGAGAGAGCGGCTTCGCTGCCGACCTCAGCGGATCGTTTAGCAGTAACGACAGCAATCTGAACACGCTGTGGACCAAGGCGCTGCGCACCCTCTACCTCTGCCTGCGTGACAACTACATGGATTGTCCGACGCGGGAGCGGGCGCAGTGGTGGGGCGACGCCACGGTCGAGATCGGGCAGACATTCTACGCCCTTGATCGCGACGTCGACCTTCTCACGCGTAAAGCGATCAGCGATCTCACCCTATGGCAGCGTACCGACGATACGCTATATTCACCGGTACCGTCTGGCAACTGGAACGAAGAGCTGCCGCAACAGATGCTCGCCTCCATCGGGCGCGCCGGTTTTTGGAACTACTACATGCACACGGCGGACGCCGCGGCGATGAGCGCCGCCTATCCAGCGGTGAAGGAATATCTCGGGGTTTGGCAACGCAGCAGTAACGGTCTGGTGCAATACCGAACCGGCGATTGGGATTGGTCCGATTGGGGAAACAACATCGACAGCACGGTGCTGGAGAACATCTGGTATTACATGGCACTAGATGGGGCTGCGCGCATGGCGGATGTCGTGGGCCAAACTTCCGACGCCACCACCTATCGCGCGTGGATGACGGAGTTGCAGACGGCTTTTCTGGCGCAATTCTGGAATGGCACCGAGCTGCGCAGTCCGGGATACACGGGCAGCACCGACGAGCGCGGCTACGGGCTGGCCATCGTGGCCGGGCTGCTTGGCGCCGACCAATGGCCGGCGGTTCTGAGCGTCCTGAAGAGCGTGTTCAATGCTAGTCCCTATCTAGAGAAATACGTGCTCGAAGCCTTCTTCCTGATGAACGATGCGACGGACGGTCTCGCGCGGATGCGTCAGCGTTACAGCGCGGAGATTCAAAGCGAATACAATACGTTGTGGGAGGTCTGGAGCCCGGGGGATCCCAGCGTAGGGACGGTGGGTGGCGGGACCATCAATCACGGTTGGGCGGGAGGACCGCTCACGCTGATGTCCCAGTATGTCGCCGGCATCGCGCCTACCCAGCCCGGTTACGCCGAATTCCAGGTTTTGCCCGAGCTCGGTGACCTCACGCAGGTGACAGCTACCGTGCCGTCAAGGAAGGGCGCTATCTCCGTTGCTATCAACCTGGGCCCGCCATTCACCATGCAGGTCGTGGTACCAGGAGCCACCAGCGCCACCGTCGGGGTCCCCATCAACGCCGTCACGACACAGGGCTCGGCGCACCTGGAGGTCACGATCGACGGCACGGTGGTTTACAGCGCCGGAACGTCAACACCTTCAACGTCGGTGACGTTTGCGGGCGAGGCATCCGGCTATGTGAAGTTCGTGCTCGGCCCGGGGTCGCATGCGTTTAGTGCGCGGGGGCTTTGAGTGCGCGGGGGCTTTGAGCGGCGGCTGACCATGGTTGAACGAAACCGCGCCGCGAAATGGAATGGGTGTGGCTCTTCTTGGCGACGAGAAACTGCCTATTTCACGAAACGTAGGTTGGGTCGTCTGGTGTGCTTCCAGGGCAGGATAGTGTGCGGCGGAGCCCCTGGTACTGGTGTCCCATCGTGCAGCCGGCTGCGCGCCCAGGGATTGGGTCCGCCGCGGTTCTCGCAGTCGGCGCGTTGCCGCGCGCCACGGAGGCTCAAACGGCCGCACGAAGAACAGCCTCTCCCCGAGTGTCTGTGGTCGCCGCTACAGCCTGGCTGAAAAGGAGTACCTCATGAATCGGTCCCACTGGCCTTCCCTGGTCTTCCTCACCTTGAGCGCCGCGTTGTGGCAGTGCAGCTCCGCTGGTTCTGGGAAGGGAGGGACGGGCGGCGTTTCTTCCCCAGGCCGAAGCACGACGGGCGGCAGCGGAGGTGCGGGCGCGTCTTCGGGTGGAGCGTCCTCGGGTGGGATGACGGGCACCGGCACATCAGCGGGCGGCATGAACGCGGGGGGCAGCATATCCTCAGGTGGATCTGGCGAAGGTGGGGGCGCGGGCGCGGCCTCCGGCGGTGGCATGGTCGGAAGTGGAGGATTCGCCGCTTCCTAGGGGAGCATGAGCGCGGGGGGAGGCGCAGGCGGCAGCACTACGGCTGGCGGCAGCGGGGGCACTACCGCATTGGGCAGCTCGACCGGGGGTGGAGCAGGGGGAGCTACCGAGGCGGACGCGGGCAGCTCGGACAGCGCGGGTTCGCTGCCAGGAATTCAGGCGGACGGTACCTTCGTCCCAACCTGCCCTAACCTGTTCCAAGCCGATGCCGGTGGCCCTTCGGCCGTGACGCCCGTTCCCAGCCCCGAGCAGGCGACCTACCAGCACACCGAGCTGACCGCCTTCCTCCACTTCTCCCTGGCGACGTTCGATGGAACCGAGCAGGGCAATCCCGCCGACAAGCCCACGGTCTT
>Ga0187889_10002005_pt1 | contig 20758 bp, 14 predicted proteins | sample June2016WEW_7_10_2_FD_132992 | JGI IMG/M metagenome (GOLD analysis project Ga0187889, IMG submission 132992) | Peatland microbial communities from SPRUCE experiment site at the Marcell Experimental Forest, Minnesota, USA - June2016WEW_7_100 | ecosystem: Environmental > Terrestrial > Soil >... | reverse complement strand
GCGACGTCATCGACGCCGTTTGCGCCAAGGTCGCGCTCAGCAATTCCGCCGCCGATGTCGATCTTATTCGCCGCTGCCATGCCTACGCCGAGGAGCGCCACAAGGGGCAGTTTCGCCGTTCCGGGGATCCCTACCTGGTCCATCCCATGGGCGTGGCCAGGATCATCGCCGACCTCAGCCTGGACGTGCCATCTATTTGCGCCGGGATCCTGCACGACTGCGTTGAAGACACGACGGCGACCAGCGAGGACATAAAGACCAGATTCGGGGAGGAGATCCAGCGAATCGTCGATGGCGTGACCAAGCTCGGTCAAATCCCCTGGACCACCCGCGAGGAGCGCCAAGCGGAAAACTTTCGCAAGATGCTGCTGGCCATGGCGCGCGACATTCGGGTCATCTTGGTCAAGCTGGCCGATCGGGTCGACAACATGCGCACCTTGCAATTCATGTCGCGCGACAAGCAAGAGCGCATCGCCCGTGAAACGCGCGAGATCTACGCCCCCATCGCCAACCGACTCGGTATCCAGTGGATGAAGGTCGAGCTGGAGGATCTGGCCTTCAAGTTCCTCGAGCCGCAGGAGTGGGAGTCGCTGCGGACGCGCATGGAGAGCACGGAAGCCGGCCGCCAAGCCTACATCGCCGACGTGTGTGCAAGGATCGCGAGCGCCCTGGGCGAGAACGAGATCAAGGGGCAGGTGAGCGGCCGCGCCAAGGGCACCTGGTCCATTTATCAGAAGATGAAGCGCACCGGTCGCGACCTCGAGCAGGTATACGACGTTATTGCCTTTCGCGTCATCACCGACAGTGTGCGGGACTGCTACGCTACCCTGGGAACGATTCATTCCAACTGGACGCCCATTCCTGGCCGCTTCAAGGATTACATTGCCCTGCCCAAGCCCAACCTCTACCAGTCGTTGCACACGACGGTGATCGGCCCGGGCGCGGAGCGGATGGAGGTGCAGATCCGCACCCAGGAGATGCATCGCACCGCCGAGCAGGGGATCGCGGCGCACTGGCAGTACAAGGATCAGGTGCCCATGGGCGCCGGCGATCGCAAGGCTTTCGCCTGGCTGCATCAGCTGATGGAATGGCAGCGCGATCTCAAAGATCCCGCCGAGTTCATCCAGACGGTCAAGATCGATCTCTTCGAGGAGGAGGTGTTCGTGTTCACGCCCAAGGGGGACGTGAAAGCTCTGCCCAAGGGTGCCACGGCCATCGACTTTGCCTACGCGGTGCACTCCAAGATTGGCGATCACTGCTCGGGCGCGCGCGTAAACGGCATGATCGTCCCATTGCGCTACTTGCTCCGCAACGGCGATGTCGTCGACATCATAACCACGCCGTCACAGCGGCCCTCCAAGGACTGGCTCAAGTTCGTGGTCACCAGCCGGGCCCAGACCAAGATTCGCCACCACCTGCGCAACGAGCAACGCGAGCGCAGCCGCCGTCTCGGCCGTGACCTCCTGACCAAGGCCATGCGCAACCAACACCGCTCCCTGGCGGTGGCTGAAAAGGAGAAGCTGCTCGATAAGGCCGCCGAGACCCTGCACCTGGGCAGCGCCGACGAGATCTTGGTTCACGTCGGTTATGGCAAGCTGAGCCCCGAGGCAGCGGCGCAGGCAATCTACCCGCAACTGGCGCTGACTTCCGACGTGACCGCGGACAGCTTGCCGGCGCTAGGGGGGGAGCCGAGGCCGCCGAGAAGAGAAGCCAAGCGCTCGATCGGAGGAGTGCGTGTACAAGGTGAGGCCGACATCGTGGTACGCTTCGCCAAGTGCTGTAGCCCGGTACCGGGCGACGCCATCGTCGCCTTCATCAGCCGAGGACGGGGAGTGATCGTCCACAGTCGGCAATGCCCCAAGGCCTTCAACCTCGATCCGGCCCGCAGCGTCGACGTCGCCTGGGACGAGGATAGTCGCCAGCTGCGACCGGTTGCGGTTCAGGTGGTATCGGAAGACAAGCCCGGCATCCTGGCCGCACTGTCCAAGTGCTTCATGGAGCACGGGGTGAACATCGCCCAAGCCAAGTGCAAAGCCACGGAAGACAACCGAGGCCTCAACACCTTTCAGGTTGCGGTCAGCCACGTGGACCAGCTCAAGAAGGTCCTGCGCGCCATTCAGGGCATCAGCGGCGTCATTTCCGCAACCCGAATTTGACGCGGGCTCGTGCTCTCTCCATTTGACCTCGCCAACCAGCTCTGCTAGTTGATGCCAACCATGGCATCGAATACTCGGGAGACCTGGAAAAGACGGATGCGTCGGCACTCGAACATGGGTCGCAAGCGCAAGAACCAGGAGAGCCGCCACTCCACCCCTTCGTTTGCACAGCTATTCGAGGGGTTGGGCGACCCGGGCAAGCCCGTGGCGGCCAAAGCCCTCACGAAGTAGCAGGCGGCCGCCGGGGTTCGCCAGCCTTCGCCCGGCCTGAAAGTCGCGAGCCGTGCTGGCGGCGACCAGTTACAATGAGTTGATCTTGGGGGTGGCTCTGCCCTAAGATCGGCGCACTTCGCCCCCGCGAGGGAACTATATCCTCCCGCTTCCAGCGATTTCACCTCAGGTACGGTATGAAATTCTGCCCCATTTGCCAAACGCAGTACCCCGAGGACGCCAACTTCTGTCCGTTGGAGTCGTGCGCGACCCCAGCCGGTCCGCAGCGCTTGGAGGTGGTCGCGGTGAGGCCCGCGGCGCGCTTCACCCCCAGCGAACGCATCGGCGGCGGGCGAACCGGAGAGGTGTGGCGCGCGCACGACGCTCAAACCGGGGCCGAGGTTGCCTACAAGATCATCGACCCGCAGGTGGTCGCGACCCCGGCGTCGCTGGCCCGGGCGGAGCGCGAGCTCAAGCAGCTCATGCGGGTGACGAGCCCGAAGATCGCGGCCATTCTCGCGTGTGAGAAGACCTCGACCACGTCGGGTGGGCTCGCGGTTGCGATGGAGCTGTGCCCGGGCGACTCGCTCGAGCGCATGCTCGCGGCCGGACCAGTGCCGTTCGAGAAGGCCAGGTCCATAGTCGCCCAGGTGGGGCTGGCGCTGCTGGAGGCACAAAAGGTGGGCCTGGTGCACCGTGACGTAGCCCCCAAGAATGTCCTCGTGTCGGCCTCGGGGGACGTCAAGGTCATCAACTTCCCTCTGGCCCAGCCCCTGGGCGAGCGGGTCGCCGGCGTGCCCGCGTATCTGTCGCCCGAACAAGCTCAGGGCAAACCCGTCGACCAACGCTCAAACACCTATAGCTTGGCCGCGGTTTTATATCACCTGCTTACCGGCGAGCCGCCATTTGTCGGCGCCAGCGCGCAAGCGGTGCTCGAGATGCAGGTCTCGAGCCCGGTGCTGCCTCCCACCCAGCGCCGCCCGGGGGCGGGTCTGCCGCCAGAGGTCGACAAGCTGATCCTGAAGGCGATGGAAAAGAGCTCGAGCCGTCGTCATCTGACGCTGCGCCTCTTTCTCAACGAGCTCGAGGCCATAAGGGAGAGGCCGCCAGCGGCCGCCAAATCCGTCGGCGAAGCCGGGCCGGCCAAGACCATGATGCTCGGCGGGAGTCAGGCCGACATCACCCGCATGGTTGCCGAAGCCAAGGCACGCGCGGCAGCCGCGCGCGCCGCCGTACCCGCGGCGCAGAACCCGGCGAGCTCACCTTCTTCCTCGTACCTGCCTCCGTCGCCCGCCCCACCGTCGCCCGCGCTGGCCACGGTTCACGGGATAGCGCCAAGCCGCTTGCCCGGCATGACGGCCAAGCCAATTGCGCTGTCCGGCCAGGCGAGTGATGCCCGCATGATGCCGAGCAGTGGGGTATTGAGCGGGCAGCCTCTCGCGGCACGCCTGGCGACCCCGAGCAGCGGGGTATTGAGCGGGCAGCCTGTCGCGGCACGCCTGGCGACCCCGAGCGATGGCGTGACCGGCTCGGTAAAGGCACCGTCACCCCAACCCGCGCTCCACGGTCCAACCCCGGCGCCCTACGTGATCACCCCGCCGCCGGTGGAGAAAACTCCGCCGGCCACCGCCGCCCGGCCGGCAGCCGCCGCCACCGTGAGCGACGCGCAGCCAGCGCGAAGCGTCAGCCCGCCCAGGGGGACGGAAGGGAAAGGGCAGGGCGCGGCGTTCCGCGAGACCCTATGGTTCAAGCAGGGTGACGTCGAGCAAATGGTGGCCGCGGCCAAGGCTAAGATGAAGGCTGCCGGACAGCCGGTCGCGACCGAGGCCGCCCCGGAAGCCGCCGTCGACGCACGACCGCTGGAAGAGCGCTATGCCGACGACGGTTCGGTCACGGTCGAAGATCGCAAGAAGTTCTCGCTGCGCAGCGGTACTGGCGGGGTGGCCGTGCCCGCCGCCGCCGCGGGCCACGTGCCTGGCGAGAAGATCGACGAAAAGGAGATGGTGGGCGAGATCAGCGGCGGGCGGCGCACCCTGATCCTGATCATCGCCACGGTCTTGATCTTGGCCCTGGCGATCGTGCTGTTCATGATGGTCAAGAGCAAGGGCAAGGGCGCCATCGGTCGTGACGATCAGGCGGGATCGGCAATGATGGCGGCCTCGCCCGGACCGGGAGGGGCCGGGCCGGGCGGCCCGCTCCCCGATGCCGACGCGGCGTCGGGGGCTCCACCCGGGCAGGGCGCCGCCGACGCTACTGCCGGAAGAGCGCTGGGCAATACCGGCGGCGCCGCCAAGCCTGTGATTGGCGGTGCCACCGGTGAGGCCAAGAAGGCGAAGAAGGTATCTCACCCCGCGCCGCCAAAGAAGAAACTGGCGGCGAAACATCCGCTGCCAAAGAGCAGGCAGCATCAGACCCGTGAGTGACAAGCCATCGGTCCAGAGCGCCTATCGTTCGGACTCCCCTCGGGCACAATCTCCCGCAGGTCTTACTCGGCTACCTAGCAGTGCTAGGCTGCGCTAGCTCCGGTCAGCGCGCTGACGAAGCGCGACGCAACGACCACCTGCCTGGGGTATGGCACGTGGTCGTGCAGGGAGAAACCGCGGCCTCCATTGCCGAGCAAGCGCATGTGCCGCTCGATGATTTCCTCGAGCTCAACGGTATCCGAAAGAACGAGGTCTTGCAGCCCGGACGCCCGGTCTTCGTGCTCGACACCGGCCATGCAGGGGAGGGCCCGACCGGACAAGGCCGGCTATCCCCATCTCGGGTCGAGAGCCGGAGCAATGCCCCTCTACACTGGCCAGTAACCGCACCGCGCATAAGCTCGCCCTTTGGCAGGCGCTGGGGCAAGGACCACGAGGGCATCGACATGGCTGCGCCGGTTGGCACCCCGGTTCACGCAGCGGCGAGTGGCAAGGTCATCTATGCGGGGGACCAGGTACGGGGCTATGGCAATATGGTCGTGATCCGCCACGATGGCGACATAGTCACGGTATATGCACACAACTCGGTGTTGCTCGTCCGCACCGGCGACAGCGTTGCTCTCGGTCAAGAGATTGCGCGAGTGGGCGACACCGGACGTTCGACCGCGCCGCACTTGCACTTCGAGGTCCGCCGCGGCGATAGCCCGCGCGATCCCATGCAGTTCTTGCCCCCATTGCCGTGAAAGGACCGCTCATGCCTAGCCCAAGTGAATTGAGACCACTGATTCGCGAGATTCCCGACTTCCCCAAGCCCGGCATCCTATTCCGCGACATCACCCCGCTGCTGGGCAATGGCCCGGCCTTTCGCTCATGCATCCGGCAGCTATGCGAACGCATCGCCGCGCGGCGCCCGCGCATGATCGCCGGCATCGAATCGCGCGGGTTCATCTTCGGCGCCAACGTCGCGGTGGAGCTCGGGTTGGGCTTCGTCCCCATTCGCAAGCCCGGCAAGCTGCCCTGGAGGACCAGGCAGGAGCGCTACGCGCTCGAGTACGGCACCGACGCGATCGAGGTGCACGAGGACGCATTCGCTCCCGGCACGCGCATCGCCCTGGTCGACGATCTACTAGCAACCGGCGGCACCGCCGCCGCCGCCAGCAAGCTCATGCGTGACATGGGGGGACAGGTGGTAGTCGCCGCTTTCGTGATCGAGCTCGAAGCCCTGGCGGGTCGCAAGCGCCTGGCTGAGGTGCCGGTCGAGGCCCTCGTCAGCTACGCCTAGCAACGCTGATAAGAGAGCTTTCACTCAGCACTGCCATCCAGCGCTTTCCCGAGGCACTCGCACGCGGCAACGCGGGTCAGTAGCTCGCGTGAGCGCAGGCGGGTTTTGCCGCGGGGGTGCTAAAGGACCCTACCAGGGTCCCATTCTTAATGTTCTACCAGAGCACCGTCGCGCGCGCGCAGAACGAAGGTCACGGGTCCGTCGTTCACCAACTCGACCGCCATGTGGGCGCCGAAGCGGCCGGTTTCTACCCGCAGGCCATGGCTGCGCATGCTGTCGGCGAAACGCAGGTAAAGGGTATTGGCCAGCTCGGGATCGGCGGCTCCCGTGAAACTCGGGCGATTCCCCTTGCGCGTCGAGCCTGCCAAGGTGAATTGGCTGACCACGAGAGCGGCGCCGCCCGCCTCGGCCAAGGGCAAGTCCATCGGGGTGCGACCAGGGAAGATCCGCAGAGCCACTACCTTGCGCGCCAGCAAGTCGGCGTCGGCGGCGCTGTCGCCCCGCTCCACGCCCACCAATATGGCCAGCCCGAGCCCAATTTGGCCCACGATACTTGCGTCAACCGTCACTTGGGCGGCCGAAACCCGCTGAACCACGACGATCATGGCGGACAAAAGCGCGCGACCCGCGCGCGCCCCTGTGACCCCGACCTGATTTGAACAGGTGACCTACGGTTTAGGAAACCGCCGCTCTATCCAACTGAGCTACGGGGCCAGAGCAATAATTTCAACTACTTATGATGATTTATCGGGTGCGCTTTGGCCACCCGTAACCACAGCGTAAACATTCGGAGCCTCTTCGGTCGAGGGGTAAAGTTGCACCACCTCGGCCCCCGGCGCGGATAAATTCACGGCCACGACATCGAAGTCCGACTCGCGGAAAAGGTCTGTGCGCAGGTGCGCGTATCGTTCGGTGGTAGTCACGCTGGCATGTCCCATGATCTTGGACAGCTTCTCGATGGATCCGCCGCCTAGGACGAACTGGGAAGCGAATGTATGCCGCGTGGCTTGATACCAAGTCAAGGGCGGCAGTTTGCACTTCTCTAGGGCCTTGCCTAGGTGGCGCAGCGAAGGGCCGATCGTGACCGAGACCGGCCTCGTTCGGGTAGAGCGCGTGCAGCGGGCGATCCTGGTCCTGCGCGGGCGCAGGGTGATCCTCGACTCGGACCTGGCCGCCCTGTACGGCGTGACGGTCAGCCGCCTGAACGAACAGGTCAAGCGCAACATCGAACGCTTCCCGGCCGATTTTGGCTTTCGGCTCACCCGCGAGGAGTTCGAGGCTTTGAGATCGCAAATTGCGATCTCAAAAACAGCGCGACGCGGCGGGCGCCAATACCTGCGCTACGCATTCACGGAGCACGGCGCGGTCATGGCCGCTTCCGTACTGAACTCCCCCAAAGCCGTCGAGATGAGCGTCGAGGTCGTCCGCACCTTCGTCCGGCTCCGGGGCTTCCTGGCTTCCCATCGCCAGCTCGCCGCCAAGCTGGAAGAGTTGGAGAAGAAGATCGCGTCCCACGACGAGCACATAGTGACCCTGTTCGATGCCGTCCGCAGCCTTAGCACGCACCCGGTTCGCGCCTGCCGCAAGTCCGCGCGTTGCCTAGCCTCTCTGCTCACCGCCGGTCAAGTGTGCGCAATTCCTGGGTAATTGGGAAACCGCCGCTCCATCCAACTGAGCTACGGGGCCAAACATTGGTAATCTAAAGGGAAACTACTAACCCGTCTGGAGCGTCGTCTTGCTGCGTGATCGCTATAGCCGAGCAGCTGGCGGCCATTTGCACCACGTCGCCCGCTGGCTTCAATAGGTCCACGTCGATGGCGGGGAAGGCCGACTCAGCCAACATGTCCGGCTGCAAGTCGCGGTGGCGTTCGGTCGTGGTGAGGCTGCTTGCTGTGCGGCTCGCAAACAGCAACAGGGCGGTTTTAGGATGACAAATAGCGACACCCCGGGACAATGTTGCTCAACACGATTGCATCCGAGATCCGATAGCTGCCTGGTCTCAACCGCAAGGAGGCTGATGTGACTGCTAGTCGTCTGCTGCGTACCTGGGTTGCCGTGCTCGCCACGACGGGCGGCGCCTGCTCCAATAGCACCTCGAGAACTTCCCCGGGACCTACTGGAGGGGCAAGCCACTGCGACGGCTGCGCGCCCACCCAAGGGTACGGCGGGGTCGGCTCGGGCGGCGCGACGGGCGCGGGCGGCACGATCGGTTCGGGAGGCACGACGGGCGCGGGCGGCACGATCGGTCGCGGTGGCTCTCCCGGCTCGAGCAGCAATGCCGGAGCTGGTGGCAGCACCGTCTCGAGCGCGCATACCGCGGGCGGCACGACCAGCTCGGGAGGCGCCACAGGCACGGGCGGTATGACCAGCGCGGGCGGCGCGACGGGCTCGGGGGGTGCGACGGCCTCAGGTGGCGCGACCGGCTCGAGCGGGACCGTCGACGGGGGAGTCGGCAGTGCGGATGCGGGTAACTCGGCCAAGAGTGCCGGCTGCGGCAATACGCCCACACTGCAGAACAGCCCTGGCACGACCATCAACTACAACAAGGTCGCGAGCGGCCGTCAGTACATCCTTCGGCTCCCCGACAACTACGACAACAACCACCCGTACCGGCTCATCCTCTCCTACCACTGGGCCACAGGCAGCGCGAGTCAAGTCTTCAACTGCAAGACCGAGTCGATACCATGCTACACGACCCAAAGCCCATTCTTTGGGCTCTTGGCCCTCGCCAACAACAGCACCATCTTCATAGCCCCTGACGGAACCGGCGGGCTCTGGTCCAACACCGGTGGGGAGGATGTGACCTTCACCGATGACATCCTCAAGCAGGTCGAGGCCGATCTGTGCATTGACACATCACACATCGAGCTGGAAGGATTCAGCATGGGCGGGGCGATGACGATTACCCTCCTCTGCCAGCGCCCGGGTGTGTTCAGCGCCGGAGTTGCTCACTCTGCCGGGGGACAACCGATGCCCACGAGCTGCCAGCCTGTCCCCTACTTTGCTTCGCTCGGCTCCCAGGAGGCGGGCGGCCAGACGTCCACCGCCGATTTCTTTGCCAAGTCGAATGGGTGCACGATCGAGACCTTGCCCACGGCGCCCACGGGTGGCCACGTCTGTTCGGACTACTCGGGCTGCTCGCCGGGCCATCCCACCCGCTTTTGTCCGTTTGACGGCGGCCACACCCCGTCGCCGGTGGATTCGGGGCAGAGCACGACGTGGATGCCCCAAGAAGTGTGGACCTTCCTTACCCAATTCTAGGGCGGCGAGCGATGCACGGCGACCGCCGCCTCGGCTCCCCGACAACCACGACGACCCCGTAGTGTCAGATGGCGCTGGCCTGATGGTCAGAATTGCACACCCGTGTCTATGTAATAGAACTGGCTGTAGAAGTTGGTCAGGGTCGGGTCGGTGGTGGTGGGGGGCGTCCAGCTGGTTATCGCTTGCTCGGCCACCAGGGTACGGCCCGAGGGGTCAGTGAAGCGCAAGGCCAGGGGCAGCGTGAATGGACCAGCCCCCTGGGGCAGCACCCAGGTGCCGAAGCGCTCCTGCGGCCTGGCCTGGGTGTAGTTGGGGTCGCGAATCAGCGATACCCAGTCCCCTGACGGTAGCCTGGCCTCGACATTCACCAGCGAGCCCAGGCCGGAGACATTGACCACGCTGAAGGCAAAGTAGTACTCGCCCCCATTCTTGAGCAGGATGTAGATGTTCCCGGTCACCGGGCAAGGCACTCGCCGGTAGCGGGTCGGGATCACCCCGTCCACGATCTGTCCGTTGGCGTATCCGGTCTGAAGGCGCGCCATGGCGATATCCGAGAGATCGAGATGAAGGCTCTCGTTGGGCTCGGGGTCTTCGCTTATCCTGGGTACGTCAGCGGGGGGCAGCGGACAGCCGTACTTGAAATCCGAGACCTCTCCGCAATGGTCACGTCCCGATCCGCAACACCACTTGGAATTGGCCGAGCATGGGCACGAGTCGACCACCTGGAGAACCACCGGAGGCGTGTAGCCGGTATCGCCCGGCTGTAAATCGGTGCCATCGTCGTTGGTGCGTGCCAGCTCGAAGCACTCTCCGCAGCTCAGATAGTTGTCGTTGTCCCCCGGAAGATCCGGCCAAAACTGAGTGTAGTAATCGCCGTCAGGGGCGGCAAAATTGCCTCGCAGGGTGGTGTTGGCCGGGTCTTGGCAGAGGTCCGGGTAGAGGGTGCAGAAGGTGGTGCACAACCCGCCTTCGGTCTGGTCGACAAAGGTGAAGGCCTTGGTGCAAAGCCCGTACAGTCCGAAAGCGCAGGCTCCCCCATAGGTGAGCCCGAAATGGGTGGAGCGGGAATAGTGCCAGGGCTCGTTGTCGCTGACGCAATGTACCTCCGGCCACTGACCGGAGGTACATGCCTTGCTGTTCACCACGGTGCATTGGGCGGAGCCGGGGCCACCGCACCCGCTACAATCTTCGGACTTGTCGTCGTTGCTGCAATACTGAGCGCAACACACGCCATTGGTTAGTGCCCATGCACCACAAGCCTCGGGACCGGCGTCGGGACGAGGACCCGGGGCGCGCAGGGAAGGATCTTCGTAGACCGTGGGGCCGATGCAGACCGTGGGCCCATCCCCAGACCCGCTGCCGCCGTCGCTCGGGCCGGGTTGCGCACCCCCTCCACCGGTGGTGGCTCCGCCCTCGTTCGCGCCGCCGGACCCGGCCCGGCCACTTCCGCCACCCAGGCTTGCGCCGCCGCTGCCGCCCTGCGCCTGCCCGCCTGCGGCTCCCGGAGCCCCGCCGCTCTGATCGGCTGGCGAGGTTGGGCGAGTCGAGCACCCGGCCAGAACCAGTATGGCGACGCGAAGAGGGGAGGTAGGCTTGGCTTTCATTGATGCGACTCCTTAGGGAACTTGCGCGCCGCGTGTGGATTGCTCCCCGCACTGCCGCGCGCAAGCCGACATCATGATTTTCGGCGGAGCCACCATTTTGCGCAAGCGGCGGCGAGCGATGACCTACTGGGGCGCGGGCAAGCGCTCTGCCTGTCAACCCCCGTTTAAGCCTGTGCTGCCCGTCCGGCCGTGCGCTTGACGATTTAGACATTGTGAGTCAGACTTCGGCTCATGTCTGGGCCCGACAGCGAGGAGCCGGAGAACGGGCAACCCGAAAACGGGGAGCCCGCGAGCAACGGGCAGCCGGAAGGCCAATCTGCTGATGCTGCCGTGACCCTGGATTCGCTGCGACGCTATTTCGATGAGCAGGTCGAAGCGCGCTATGCCGCGGAGGAGCGCGACCGGGGCGTGCTCGCGCGTCTGACAAAGTTGGCCATCGTCATGGTTTGTTCCAACGTCGTCATTGCCGGGGCCAACGTCGCCATGATCGCGCTCAGGCCTGCCAGGGCCGCGAGGCCGACCGCCGCGGCGCCGAGCCCAGCGATGGCCATGCCGCCCGCCCTGCCGGCGGTTGCGCCGCCCGCCACGCCGGCCCTCCCAGTGGTGCCACCCGCCGACGTCCAGCCGGTGGAGAGTCAGCCCAGCCCTCCGCCAGAACAGCAAGCCCCGCTCTTCGTCCCGTTCTGGGCCCCGAGCAAACCTCAGCTAGCAATCGCCGCACGGCGACCGCCGCGCCCGCCGGCAGTCTTGGCCAAGGCAGCGGCGGAGCCATCCGATGGGGATGACGAGCTGTCCGCTCGTCCCGAGCGCTGGTGAAGAGCATAGCCCGGCCACGGCCCCTGGGCATCGTGGGCCATTAGCCCGACACCGAGAAGCTCCGCGTGGCCCCGGGCGAAGCCCCGGCTTCGTCACTCGCTTGGTCCAGCGTGGTGGGGGCCCGCACTGCCTCCTCGGGCCGGTCGGCCAGGGCGAGCAGGTACTGTGCCCGAACATGCTCGGCCAGGCGGCCCCAGTCGAACTCCAGCGCTCGCCGCCGATTCACGAGCGACATGCGCCGCCGGCGCTGAGGATCCGCCGCCAGCATGGCGATGGCGTGGGCAAGCTGTTCCGGCGAGCGACTGGGGCTGAGATACGCACCCTTGCGATCGACGACTTGACGGTAGCCCTCGATGTCGGAGCACACGATGGGGCGGCCAGTGGCCATGGCCTCGAGCAGGATGATCCCGAAGGATTCCTGGCCGGTCGAGGGCGCCACCAGCACGTCGCACCCCTGGAATAGCCCCACCAGCGCCGGCAAAGACACCGGGCCGTGGTAGGTGAGCCCGGGCAGGGCCGGGGGTAGCGGCCCCGCCGCTTCGCCAGCCACATCCAGGGTTACGGGAACCCTGTTGTCGCGGAGGATTGTATAGGCGCGCAGCAGGTCGGCGAAGCCTTTGCGCTCGTCGCTAATCCTGGCACAGAAGAACAAGCGCAAGGGATGGTCGCGGTCGACAGCATGGGCGTGCTCGTAGCCCAGCGCGGGAGTGAACACGTCGGTGTGCACGCCGTTGGGAACAACGGAGAGCGGCCGCCCCCAGACCCCTTGTACCAGACGGGCAGCGGCCGCCGACACCGCGATACCACGCTGAAATGAGCGCAAGGTCAACCACGCCGATACCCGATGCCCCAAGCGCAGCCCAAGACTGGGCTCCTCCGCGAAGGCATGGAAGGTGCATATCTTGGGAACTCTTCCGGACAGCCAGGTGATCCAATAGGGCAACCCGGGCGCCAAAGGATCGTGCACGTGAATAATGTCAAAGCGGTGCGCGAGCAAGAATCGCCGCACCGCCCAAGGGTTCACCAGCAGACCGAGGCGGTTGGACGAACCATTGCCACGAACGTTGATGACGCCGGAAAAACCGGCGCTGTCTGGCTCGCCTACCGGCCGGCTGCTGGGACCGGCCAGCATGACATGGTCCCCCCTCGCACGCAGAATGCGCGCCAGCCCCACCGCATGGTGCTTGACCCCGCCCCCCGGCTCGCAGAGGTCATAAGGGACCACTATGAGCACGCGCAAACGCTGCCGATGCGGCAGAGCCAAAGGCCACACGCCGCTGCGCAGCGACTCCTGCGCCTGCGGCCTGCGCTCACCTGGCCGACGCCTCAGCACCAGGAACAGCGTCAGCCCGACCAGGGTCACCGGGATCACTTGCAGCGCATGGTAGAGAAAGGCGAAGGTCACCGCCTGCGCCTTGGCCACCCCGGCCAAGACCAGAACCGCACTGGCGGCGCCCTCGAAAAGGCCCAGGCCGCTCGGTGTGACGGGCAGGGCCATGGCCAGATTGATGCCAAGAAGAACCATGATCGCCAGGGCGGGACCCACCGGTACGCCCAGCGCTCTGCCACACACCATGACCATGGCGGTCTCGCAGGTCCACCCCAGCAGGGTCAAGAGCCCCGCCCACGTCGCCACCCTCGGCAAGCCGAGCACGCGGAAGCCGAGTTGGACACGCCTGACCGCTTGCCGAATTCCGGCCCATATCCCAGGGACACCGTCCGACCGCGCGCCAGCGGGCGCTGTCGCTCCCCGTTTGCTTCGCGACAGGATCAAAAGAATGCCCACCCCGCCCGCCACGACCCACGCGACCGGAGTCGCCCACCGCTGGCCCGGAAGCGCCAGCGCCGCGCCAAGGCCGAGGGCGGCCAGCACAGTGATGTCCAGCACAGCCTCGACCGCGGCGATGGCAATCGCGACGGACTTGGACACGCCGCCCGCGCGCTCGAGCAGCCACAATCTGGCCACGTCCCCACCGCGCAGCGGCACGACGCTGTTGAGGGCCGAGGCGGTCAGGAGCACAGCAAACGCCGTGCGCAGGCGCAGGGATTGCTGCGGGAGCAGTATGCGCAAGCGCAACGCTTTGACCAACATCATGCCACCATTGAGCAACACCACCAAGACAGGTAAGGCGAAACCCGCGCGTCGCGACCCGATCATAACGCTCTGCCAACACACGCCGCGGGCGAGAAAGACCACCGCCGCCATTAGAGCGCAAGCCCGCAGCACGATCCACAGGCGCCTCCGCATCTTGCTCGGCCTCTCGAGCTCGCACCTTCCGTGCGAATAGGACTGGCCCAGGCTGGACTGACCGACTCCACGGCGCTGAAGGCGTTCCGCCAGCTCTGCCCGTGGATATGTGCCGTCTACTTTCAACCACTCACCTCCGTGCGGGGGGGAATCTTGACGGGTAGGCTCTCAACCCTCCGCCAAGCCGAATGGCGCCGAGAGCGATAGCTGCTCGAAAGCGCGGGCACCAGCAAAAGCGCGGCGCCCAGGCAGCCGAGCTCGCCCAAGACAGCAAGCTTGCCGAATGACACCAATGCGCCGTTCGAGGCGACCAAGAGCGAGCTGTAGCCAATGATGGTGGTGAGCGAGCACAGCGCAACCGCGCTGCCTGTCTCGGCCAGAGCTCGGGCAGGGTTGGGCCCGGGATCGGCCGCCATGCGTGCAAAGACATTGATGGCGTAATCGACCCCGATGCCGAAGGTGATCGGCAAAGCCACGAAGTTGAGAAAGTTGAGCTTGAGGTGGAGGAGCGCGGCCGCGCCGCCCATCCACACCACGCCGGTAGCCAAGGCGAGCAGCACCAAGAGCGAGCTGCGCCGGTTGCGCAGCAGCACCACGACCATGATCGACGTGGCAGCGATCGCAATCGCGGTGGCGATGGGCCCGTCGTGCGCAATGGCTCGCAGCATTGCCGCAAAGATCGAGGCTTGGCCAACGGCGGAGGCCACGCGGCCCCCGGGCAGCGACACATTTTTCATCACGTCCGACATGCGCATGAGGGCGTAGCCGTCCCAGTTGCGCCACACCCGCACCGGGAAGAGCAGGGCCACTCTGCCGGTGGTACCGTCGCGTTCGCGCAGCGGCTGGGCCAGGGCGTCGGGCAGATCGGACGCACGCAGCCGGTGCAGATCCGCCGGCGGCGCGAGGTCGGCGATTTCCCTGCGCTCGCCCTCCGCCAGCAGCTCTAGTGCGGGATCGGACAAGCGCCGACGGATACTGGCGATGAGGGCGAGCTTCTGCTCCTGATCCTTGGGCAAATAGCTGGCGGCGGTGATCACCTGGGAGAGCAGCCCGCCCGTGGGCTCGCCCAGGGCTACCCGGCGGGCACACTCTCGCGCCAGCATCCCAGTTTCCCGGGCGAAAGGCGAGTCGGCGCGGGTTAGCCCGTCCGCGCAGTCCTGGCGTAGGACTGCTTGGCCGAAAGCAGCGGCATCGTCGGCCGTGGGCAGCAACGCAATGCCGATCGGGGCCAGGTCGCGGGGGAAGATCTTGCCCACCCGCACGTAGAGATCGCCCGGGCCATGGGCGCGGCTGCGCTGGTTGCGTAGCTTGGCGAAGTCGTATTCGAATGGACTTCTGGCCAGAGGCACGACCGCGCCCAGCGCGAGCACGGTGAGCCCGGCCACCCCGCCGAGAAGGATGTTGCGCTGCCGCAGTAATCGCTCGGCGACACGCACCATGATCCCGTCGGGCCGTCGCGTCTCCGCTGGCCACCGGCGCACCCGTTCGCCAAAGAGGATGAGCGCCGGACCGTAGCCGTAGGTTGCCAGCCAGCACAGTAGCATGCCGATGCCGCCCACGAAGCCGAACTGGCGAAAACCGCGGAAGCTGGTCGCGGCCAGGCTGGCATAGGCGATACTCGCGGCCAGCGCCGCCCCCAGGGTGGGGCGAACCGTCGCCCCGATCGCCCTGGTCATGGCGTCAGCCGGCGCGCCCCGCGCGACGGTCAGGCGCTCCTCGCGATATCGGGCAAAGAGGATGATGCCAAAGTTGATGCCGTTGCCCACCACGATCGAGCCGAGAAAGGCCGTGTTGGTGTTGAGGTAGCCGATGACCAGTGCGGTGATGGCAAATGCCAGCGCCACGCCGAGCAGGGTAGGAAAGAACACGTAACTCAGCGCGAAGACGCTGCGAAAATATGCGGCGACCACCAACAGTACCAAGAGGATGCACACCACCGACACCCATTCCACATCTGACTTGAGAGCGTCGTGCTCCGCGATGGCGCTCATCACGTCTCCCGTGAGCGCCACGGTCACGGGGCCGAACGAGGCCGGCCCGGTGGCGGCGATGATACGCTCGACGTGGTCACGAATCCGAAATCCGTTGGCGTCGCCCATGCCCGAAGACGCCGTCCAGGTCACGATGGCGAGGAGGGTGGCATCTTTGCTTTCGTAGTACCCCGAGGGAAAGAGATCCTCCCCTGCGCTCCCTTGCCGCTCTTTACCCAGAAGCTTGAGATCGGCGACCGGATCGTCATCGACCTCGCCCTTGTCGCTATCCGCGAAGGCGAGCCAGGCGGGATTCTTCTTCAGCGCGACTGCCTTGCGCAGGTCATCGTCGATTCGCTGCAGATCCACGAGCCGGGCGTAGAGCGCCCGGTTGTGGGTGAAGAACGGCTTGCTCGCGTCCGCGCGATAGTCGATGGCGCGCAGCTCGCTACCCACCAGGGTCTTGAGCTTCCCGACCACTGCCTCGGCGAAGCGACGGTTAGCGGCGGGCTCGGGGCCTGCTACGGCAATGATGAGGTTGGCCGGGGCACCCATCTTGCGCTCGATGTCCGCGAGCTGGGCCACCTCCGGATCGTCATGGGGCAGAAGCTCGGTGAAATCGGAGCGTAGCTCGAGATGGGCAGCCACCCCGATCCCGAGGGCGAAGAGCAACAGCGCCGCGACCGCGATGCGCAGGTCGTTGCGCCCGAGAAACTCGACGTAGGCACGCAGTCGGCTGGGTGACATTGGCGGACGGCAGGCGGTCAGTTCCTGGCTCCCGTGATGGCGTCGCATCCCTACCCCGACCGACAGGGCTGGTTGCGGGCGAGCTCGGTGAGCACCCGGCCGGCAGCATCGACAACGGAGATAGTGAGCGGCAGCGTGCCGAGAGCGTGAGTGGCGCACGACAGGCAGGGGTCGTAGCAGCGTATGGCGGCCTCGACCCGATTGAGTGCGCCTTCCCGCAGGTCGTTGCCATCGACGTACTGCCGGGCAACATCGAAGATCGCACGGTCCATGGACGGGTTGTTCTGCCCCGTCGCGATGAGCAGGTTTACTTTCGCCAGGCGACCGTCCTGGTCGACCTGGTAGTGGTGGAAGAGAATTCCCCGCGGCGCCTCGGTGCAGCCGATGCCTTCGCCCCGATTGCGGCCAGCCGCGACCATCAGATCGGTGCCGGTAATGTCGGCGTCCTCGAGTAGCTCGCTGATCAGCTCCACCGCGGCCAACACCTCGATGAGGCGAGCGTAGTGCGCGTAGAGCGCACCATGCACCGGCTTGCCGCCCGACCGGGCCCGGTAGCGATCGAGCTCCTGCTGGGCCCGCGGTGTAGTCATGTGAGAGATGACGTTGAGGCGAGCCAGAGGTCCGACGCGGTAGACCCCGTGCTCCTCGCCCAGGGGGCGGTAGTAGGGGTACTTGAGGTAGGACCACGAGACCGGCTTTTCCGCGATGAAGCTGAGGTAATCCTCCGGGTCCAGGCCCCCCGCGACCACCCGGCCCTCGGGGTCGATGACCCGGATGCGACCGTGGTAGGGCTCGAAGGCGCCGTCCGGACCGACCAGCGCCATGAACAGGGTCTGCGCGGCGGCGAAGCTGGCCGCCTCAGTGTGGTCGGCGAGCCAGCTCTTGCAGATGTCGAGAGCGAGCACGGCGGTCTCCACCACCTCGGGATACCACCCGAGCAGAGCCCGACGCTGCTGCTCGCCCAGCCCGTAGAGCATGCCGCCCGCACAGATCCCCATGACGTGGATCCTCTTCCCGGTTATGCGCTCGGAAATCTCCTGGCCAAACTGGCGCAAGCGGATACCCCGCCGTACGATTTCGGGAAACTTATCCGCCAACCCGACCAGGTTGCGCGTCTCGGGATCGGCATCGAAACCCAGCAGGAGATCGGGTGCCGAAAGGTGAAAGAATGACAGCGCGTGCGACGAGATGAATTGCCCGAGCTGGATCATCCGTCGCAGTTTCTCCGCGGTCGGCGTGATCGCCACACCCATGATGGCCTCGCCCGCCTTGGCCGAGGCGATGGCATGCGAGTGCGGGCAGATGCCACAGATACGGGCGGTGAGACCGGGCATCTCGCTCCACAGGCGCCCTTCGCAGAATTTCTCGAAGCCGCGAAACTCCTGGGTGTGGAACCGCGCCTGCGCCACCTTGCCCTGCTCATCCAGATGCAGCGTGATCTTGGCGTGGCCCTCCACCCGGGTCACCGGGTCGATCACCACCTTGCGCCGCTCAGCCATAGTGCGCCTTGCCTCCCAAGTCGAGATCGGGCGTGCGATCCTGCAAGAGCTCGCTCACCACATGGAAGATCAGATCGGGAGAGGGTGGACAGCCCGGCAGGAAGTAATCGACCCGGACATGCTCGTGCAACGGCCCCCAGCGCTCGATCAGCCTGGCCAGGTCGGGATCGGCGGGTATGCGCCCGGCCACGTTGCTCTGCGCCTCGATATAGGAACGGGCCAGGCACTCTTCCTTGCTGAAGCGCATGCGCAGCTCGAGCACGTTGCCGGTCACCGCACAATCGCCAAACGCAACCAGGAAGCGCGTTCGCTGACGGATGACCTGGATCTCGTGCACCTGATCGGCGTTAGTGATGCCACCCTCGACCAAGGCCACGTCGCACTCGGGAAACTCCTTCGCGTCCACCAGCGGGCTCTTGACGATGTCGGCCAGCTTGGCGATTTCGAGCAAGCGCTCGTCGAGGTCCAAAAGCGACATGTGACAGCCCGAGCACCCCCCCAGCCACACCGTGGCCAACCGCTTCTTGCTCATGCGCCCACCTTGCGCTTGGCCACCAGCTCCGATATCAAGCCGGGCGACTTGATCATACGTCCCGGCTGAGCATCCCGCGGCCACAGCGCGCCGGTGGGACAGACCTGCACGCACTTGCCGCACGACGTACAGGTGTCGGACTCGCCCCAGGGCTGGTGAAAATCGGAGATGAGCCGAGACTCCCAGCCGCGTCCCATGATGTCCCAGGTGTGGGCACCCTCGACCTCCGTGCATACCCGCACGCAGCGGGTGCACAAGATACAGCGGTTGTCGTCTTGCACGAAGCTCTTGTGGCTGGCGTCCACGTCGCAGAGCGGGTACAGATAAGGGAAACGAACGTGGTCCATGCCGACGGTGTAGGCCATGTCCTGCAGCTCACAGTTCTGGTTGGCGATGCACACCGAGCAGACGTGGTTGCGCTCGGCAAAGAGCAGCTCGGTGATCATGCGGCGATAGCTCTTGAGCTGCGCGGTCTGGGTGCGCACCTTCTGGTGCGGCGCCGCCGCGGTCGCGCACGAGGGCAGAAGCTTAGTCGATCCTTCGACTTCGACCAGGCACAAGCGGCATGCCCCCACGTCGCTCAGGCCATCGAAGTGACACATGGTCGGGACATGGATCTGATTGCGCCGACAGGCGGCCAAGATGGTCTCGCCGGGCTCGCAGTGTACGGGCTTGTCGTCGATGGTTATGAGGAAGGGAGCGCTCACGATGCCTCCTGCACGAGGTCGGCGGGGGCGGGTGCCAGGTTGCACACCCCGGCGGCACAGCGGCGCTCCCGGATGTGGGCGAGGTACTCGTCGCGGAAGTAGCGCAACGTCGACAGCAACGGGTTGGGGGCCGCTTGCCCGAGGCCGCACAGGCTGGTGTCCTTGACCATGGGCGCGAGCGCTTCCAGCAACTCCAGATCGGCCATGGTGGCGCTGCCCGAGCAGATCTTGGTCAGCAGCAGGTGCATCTGCTTGGTGCCGACTCGACAAGGCACGCACTTGCCACACGACTCCTCCATCGAAAACTCGATGAAGAAGCGCGCCACATCGGGCATGCAAGAATGCTCGTCCATGACGATGAGGCCGCCCGAGCCCATGATGGTGCCCACCGCCAGCAAGGCGCCATATTCCAGCTTGGTATCGAGGTGGGCCTCGGGAATGCAGCCGCCCGAGGGGCCACCGGTCTGGGCCGCTTTGAACTTGCCTCCCCCGGGTATGCCGCCGCCAATCTCGAACAGCACCTCGCGCAGGGTTATGCCGATGGGCACCTCGATGAGCCCGGTGTTGTTGATCTTGCCGGACAGGGCGAACACCTTGGTCCCCGCGGCCTTGGGCAGGCCGATCTCGCTGTACCACTCGCCCCCGCGCTGGATAATGGGCGGCACATTGGCAAAAGTTTCCACGTTGTTGATCAGGGTCGGCTTGCCCCACAGGCCACGCTCGGCCGGGTAGGGGGGGCGTGGCTGCGGGGTACCGCGCCGGCCCTCGATGGAGGCGAGCAGCGCGGTTTCCTCGCCGCACACGAAAGCCCCGGCCCCGATCCGAATCTCGAGCTCGAAACCGAAAGGGGTGTCGAAAATCCTGGCTCCGATGAGCCCCAGCCGGCGGGCCTGCTTGAGCGCGGTCTCCAGGCGCTTGATGGCGAGGGGATACTCGCCCCGCACGTAGAGGTAGCCCTTGCTGGCACCGACCGCGTAACCGGCGATAACCATACCCTCCACTACTCGGTGGGGATCGCTCTCGAGCACCGAGCGATCCATGAAGGCGCCGGGGTCGCCCTCGTCGCCGTTGCACACGACGTACTTCTCGTCGCTCACGCGCCGGTAGACCGTCTCCCATTTGAGCCCAGTGGGGTAGCCGGCGCCCCCCCGACCCCGCAGGCCGGACTGCTTTATCTCCCCGATGACGTCCTCCGCGCCCATGGCCGTGACCGCCTTGCGCAGGGCCTGATAGCCGCCCGCGCCAACGTATTCCTCTATGTCATCCGGGTTGATTAGGCCGCTGTTCTCCAGCACCACCTTGACCT
>Ga0187889_10001998_pt1 | contig 20804 bp, 18 predicted proteins | sample June2016WEW_7_10_2_FD_132992 | JGI IMG/M metagenome (GOLD analysis project Ga0187889, IMG submission 132992) | Peatland microbial communities from SPRUCE experiment site at the Marcell Experimental Forest, Minnesota, USA - June2016WEW_7_100 | ecosystem: Environmental > Terrestrial > Soil >... | reverse complement strand
GGCGTGGCGATGGGGGAGAGTGGCGGGGGCGATGGGGGGAGCCGGAGCGGCGGTGCGGCGATGGGGGAGAGTGGCGGGGGCACAGCCGTAACGGCATGGCGTGCTGGGCTGCAGGACTAGTGATCCCAGATGAGCAAAAGAGTATGGTCCTTTGCATCCCATCAATACACCGGAGCTATCCAATCTTCTCGATCCCAAAGTCCAGCAATCTAGCAATGGCAACGAGACTCCCGCGGCCCGCACGATGGTCGGGTCGAGCTCATGATCACGCACAACAGGAAGGAATCGCTACCATGTCTATAAAGGAACTACGGTGGTCAAGCCCCCAGACAATGATGAAGCCTCGGTTCCTCGTGCTCGCGCTGATCTGGTCGAGCACCATCGCCATCCTGACCACCGCGACCAACGCGCGGGCCGCCGATCAGAAAAAAGTGCGCGACAACATGGTCGACCTGAACAAGCAGGCCCTGCTCGCCTACGACGCCAAGGACTTCGATCATGCCAAGGATCTCCTCAACCAAGCGATCGCGGAGGCCAAGCAGGCCGGGCTCGACGACGACAAGATGACGGCGCGCACTTACTTGCATCTGGGCGCGGTATATTTCACCGGTTACAAGGACGAAGCGACGGCCATCCAGAATTTCACGCTGGCCAAGAAGATTCGACCCGACATCCAGCTTACGCCCTCGATCGAGACCCCCGAGCTCCAGGTCGTGTTCGAGCGGGCCACCGTCGAGCCCGAGTCAGCGCCAGCCGCCGAGCCGGATCGCACGCTGGCCGCGCCCCTGGCTGGGCCGCCGACCACGGCGTCCGAGAGCGGCCCCGAGCCCAACCTACCTTCCCGTATCACCTCCCCGCTCATGTGCTCGACCCCGCTGGAATCGCCTCCCGACCAGGAGATGACCGTGCGCTGTGCGGTCAAGCCCGGCCTCAGCGTGCGCGCGGTCGATCTCCACTATCGCGCCCCCGGGGCCGAGTCGTACCAGGACCAGCCCATGCACCGGACCGCCAAGGGCTGGTACGTCGCGACCGTCCCGGCCCACGTAATGCGCGGCCACAGCCTGCAAGTCTACTACGACGCACGCGACGGCCGCGATAAACCGGTGGCGAGCAACGGGCAGATCGACAGCCCATCGGTGGTCGAGATTCGCAGGCGCGGCTTGGCCGGAGGCGGTGATGAGGGTGACCCGCTGGCCAACATCAAGCGGCAGCAGCGCCTGGAGCGCTACGAAGCTGGGCTGCATCGGCGCCGCGAGGGCGCGTTCTATGTCGCCCCGGGGGGCGGTTTGGGCTGGGGCTTTGCTCCGGCGGGAAACCTGGAATGGGAGCAGAATATCAAGGTCAGCGCCATAACCACCAGCACCGGACTTTTTCACGTGCTGCTCGAGGCCGGCTATATGCTGCGCGATGACCTCGCGCTCTCGCTCCAGGGCCGGCTCGAGTATATCCGCCAGGATCAATTGGCGGGGGAGGCGAGCGCCCGGTCGGGCAATCCCACCACCTACGCGCCCTCGCTCTGTCTGCGCGGGCAGTGGTTCTACGACCTGACCGAGGATGGCAACTTGCAGTTCGCCACCGGGCCCCTGGCCGGCGGCGGCTACATCCGCTTTCCGGTCAAGCCGGTGCCGCCGACGTCGGGCAGCAGTCTCAGCCAAACCGTCGTCAAGACCGATACCAGGCCCATGGGCGTCGTTCTGGTGGGAGGCAGCGCGGGGCTGGCCTACCATCTGTCGCGCTACCTCAGCCTGACCCTCGACGGTCGCGGCTACCTTGGCTTTCCCGATTTCGGTTTTGCGGTCGAGGGCGACGTGGGCTTCTTGGTCGCTTTCGGGGGCAAGGGCGCTGCAGGAGAAGAAGGCGAGGGGGGCGGCGAAGGCGAGGCGAGTGGTGGCCGCGACGAGCCCTCATCCTCCGATCCCGATGGTTCGGTAGAGGAGTAACGGCTGAGCACTCGGCGGCGGCAGCCTTTCTCGGTCTACGGCGGTCCGGTCAGGACCTGGGGCGAGCCCGACTTGGCTCGCCTGGCCGGGCGTTTGTTCCAGGTGGATCGCGCCCTGGCGCGCGCGCTGACCCATGGCTTTCACAGCTACGCGGGTCGCATGCATCCCTCTAGCGCGCGCATGGCCATCGCCACCTGGTCACGGCCGGGCCAGCGGGTTCTCGACCCTTACGCGGGGAGCGGCACGGTCCTGGTCGAAGCCATGGCGGGGGGCCGGCAGGCCGTCGGGGTCGACATGAGCCCGCTCGCGGTGCTGATCGCGCGCGCGCGCAGCACGGTCCTGGGTCCCGTGGGTCGTGGCCAGCTGGTCGCGGTTGCGCAAGCCATGGCGGCCGAGGCGGCCGAGCGCGCACGCAAGCGTATCCGGCCGCTCATTCCCCCCTGGGCCAAGGGCGAGCATCGTCGCTTCGAGCCCCACATTGCCCTCGAGCTCCTGGGGCTGCGCGAGCTTGTCATGGCGACGCCGGAGGACGAAGTAGGGGCGGCGCTACGCGCCTGCTTTTCGTCGATTTTGGCTAAGTTCATGCGCAAAGCCGAGTGGGAGGACGCGCCCGCCGCCGGCGCGAGCAGCCGCGCCAGCGCGGGTAAGTCCCGCCCGCAAGGCGGTGTAGCCGCTTCCGCGGTCGCGGCAAGGCGCATCGGACGCGGAATACCCTCCCACTTCTTCGCCGCCCGCGCGGAAGAGTTGGCGCTCGCGCTGGTTATGCTGGCGCGGGTTTCACCTCCCGGCACCCCGGTGCCCGAGATCCGCCTCGGCGATGCGCGCTGCCTCGAAGGGCTGCGCGAAGAGGAGTTCGACTTGGTGGTGACCTCGCCGCCCTATGCGGGGATCTACGACTACGTGGAGCACCACGATGCCAGCTTCCTCTGGCTCGGTCTTCCACGCCATGGAGCTCGGGCGCAAGTGGGTGCTCCGGGCAAGGAGGGCGGGCCCGCGCGGACGCGCTGGCGCGCGGACCGCAAGCTCTGGCTGGGGGAAGTCGGACGGGTGGCCAAGCCTGGTGCCACGGTGGTGGTGTTGGTCGGCGACGGTGTGGTGGGCGGCGAGCCTGAAGATGCGGCCGCGGCTGTGGGCGAGCTGGCGGATGAGGTCGGGCTGCGCATGCTAGCCGGGGCGGCCCAGCCCCGGCCGCCCCGGACGGCGCGCCTACGCGCGATCTTCGGCGATCATCCGCGCCAGGAGCACGTCTTGATCCTGCGCAAGAGCTGATCAGAAACTGGTGAGCGCCTCGCCCCATCGTGGCCACGGCCGTGGCCGGGGCCTTTGCTGACTAGCCTCTGCCGACTAGCCTTTGCTGATTAACCGCTGCCGACTAGCCTTTGCCGTGCCTCGGCTATCCGGTGGCCTGGCCTTCCTTGCTGAGCTGGATCATCCTGACCAGCGCGCTGGCCATGCCCGTGCACACCGCCTGCAGCTCGCCCACCTGCGCGTCCGGCAGCTTGCTCCCATCCGGGGCGTGGGCATAGACCATACAGACGACCCGTTCACCGATGGCGACGGGAATGACGACGATGTCGGCAGGAGCGGCGGAGCGCAGGTACTTCCAGATTTGCGCGTGTAGATACGCCCCTTCAGGCGGCGGCGCGCCACGGAAGGTAACTCGCCGCTGCTGGGTGGCACGGAAAACCGACGGCACCGACAAAGGAAAGGCGATGGTCTCGATAGCAGGCGCCTCGACGGCGGGGGCGTAGCCGCGCCATACCTGGGCGTTTGCGCCGCGCACGCGGAAGATCAGGCCGCAGCCGAACCTGGGCAGCATGAAGTCGATGGCGATGTCGGCCACCTGGTCGCGGTTGAAAGCGACCGAGAGCCGGTGCAGGACATCCTCGAGGGTCACGGTCGCGCTGGGCGGGGGGGGAAGGATGGTGGCGACCCCAAGGGCCGGCACCCCCATGGGTCGGGTGGAGTGGCGGGGCCAGGGCACGCCCGGTGCGAGCGCCGATGCTTGCGCGTTGGCGCGAGGCAGGTAGAGCGGACGCTGGTCGGGGGCCAGGGTCATGGGGGGCTTCACCTCCAGGTTGCACAGGCGTTTGAGATTGCGGGCGATGGCCAGCTCGGCCGCGACCATCGGCTCGACCCGGGCGCCCAGGGCGAAGGATAGGTTGTCAAGGAGCTGAACGTCCTGCGGCGTGGCCATCGCGACCACGATCCTGGTGATACCCGATCGGGTGGCGACGAGCGGGATGGCCATGAAGCGCGCGGCAAGCTCGGGCTTGAGCAGGCTGACCACGCGGGCGTCGGCTTTGTCGAAGTGGCGTTGCAAGGCAGCCGGCAGGCGCAGCTGTCGGCTTAGGGCCTCGGACACTTGGTCGGTGGTCAGAAGCCCCTTCTCGACGAGCTGGGTCCCGAGCCGCGCCGCCGGGCCATCGCGGTTAGCGATTACCAGGTTGAGCTGTTCAGGAGCAAGCCAACCGAGCTCTAGGAGGATTTCGCCGAGTTTCATCGCAGGGCCACGGAAGGAGGTTCAGGGCCAGATTCTCGCAGGTGAAGGCATGATAGACCAGACCTCTTCTACCAAGGCTCGTGCCCAACTTGAAGGCCGAACGACGGGCGAAGGGCGGCGCGAGATTTTGGCTGTACACGCGAATTATTGGGCCGTCGTGTCATGAGGCTTCAGGCTTCAAGCTAAAGGCTCCAGGCTAAAGTGGTGGATCATGAGTCGAGATCCTGAAGGTTCGCAGCGCCCGCAGCCTGCGGCCTGCGGCCTGCGGCCGTCTCGGGTTGCGGGCGCAGAGCGTGTTGGAAAGGATGCTGGGGCTTGCTCTGGCGCCGCCGGTCGCCATCTTGCACCAGCGCTCGTGCCGCGACGCGCTCCATTGCCGGTCGTCTTCGAAACCCTGTTGGCTGCCTACGGTCCGCAGGGTTGGTGGCCTTTGCTCGGCCACCCGGGCAAGAACCCTACCTCGACCGGGCGGCTCACGGGTTATCACCCGGGGGATTTCAGCTATCCCAGGAGCGACGGCCAGAGGTTCGAGATTTGCGTGGGCGCGGTGCTCACCCAGAACACCGCCTGGGGCAACGTGGAGCGCGCTCTTGCCCTGCTCGAGCGAGCGGGCTTGCTCTCGCCGACGGGCATTTTGGCCGCTTCCGCGCAGGCCCTCGAGGTGGCGATTCGGCCGTCGGGGTATTTCCGCGTCAAGAGCAGGAAGCTACGCGAGCTGGCACGCTTCTACCTGGAGCTTGGGGGACGCACCCCCAGCCGCACCCAACTGCTCGCGGTGTGGGGCATCGGACCGGAAACGGCCGACAGCATCAGGCTATACGCCTACGGGCAGCGCGAAATGGTGGTCGATGCTTACACGATTCGCGTGCTCGGCCATCACGGTCTATGCCGAGGCCCCATTGACTATGACCGGGCCAAGCGCTTCTGTGTCGATGGCTGGCAGGGGTCTGTAGCGGAGTACCAGGAGCTCCATGCTCTCATGGTGGAACATGCCAAGAGGTTGCGGGGCTCCGAGCGCGGGCCTCGCCCGCAAACCAAGCAGTAGCGTTAAGGAGTCATCCAGTAACGCTAAGGAGTCGTCGCGCGCAGGGCAGACGGAGCGTCGTGGCAGCTCAGCGGAGGATCTTGGCCAGCACGGTGTCGAGCTCATCGAGCGAGTGGTAGAAAATCTCGAGCCGCCCGCTCTTGGCGGTCGACTCGACCAGCTTGACCTTGGTCGCCAGGGCATGCTCGAGCCGGCGCACCAGGTCGCGCGCGGCCGGCGACGGTGGTGGCGCGGCGGGCGGGGGCTGGTCGTTTGCGCGTTCGCGCTTGACCAAAGCTTCCACCTGCCTTACGGACAGGCCTCGGCTCGCCGCCTGCCGCGCTACTCGCTCGATGGCTGGATCGCTCTCCAGGCCGAGCAGGGCGCGGGCGTGCCCCATGTTCAGGCGGCCGTCGATGACCATGGCGCGGACGGCGGGCGGCAGCTTCAAGAGGCGTAGCGCATTTGCCACGGTGCTGCGGTCCTTGCCCACCCGGGCCGACAGCGACTCTTGCGTGTAGCCGAACTCGGCGACCAGACGTTGGTAGCCTTCCGCCTCCTCTATGGGGTTGAGATCCTCGCGCTGCAGGTTCTCGACCAGTGCCATCTCGAAAGCCTGCGATTCGGCCACCTCGCGCACCACCGCCGGGACTTGGTGCAGGCCCGCTCGCTGCGCCGCCCGCCAGCGCCTCTCGCCCGCGATGAGCTCGAAGCCGCCCCCGGCCCGCGCCCGCACCACCAGCGGTTGGATGATGCCTTGGCTGCGGATGGACTCGGCCAGCTCGTCGAGGCGGGCGTCGTCGAAATGCTTGCGCGGCTGCTTGGTCGAGGGCCTGATGCTCTCGATATCGAGGCTGCGCAAGCCCGAGCCCGCCGGTCCTGCTCCGCCGGGTCCGGGAACCGGATCGCCCGATGCGGGGATCAAGGCGGCCAGTCCCCGACCCAGGGCTTGGCGCTTGCCAGCGGTGGTAGTCACGCGGGTTCTTCCCCCTGGGCCACGCGCGCATGGCGGACCAGAAATTCTCGGGCGGCCTCCATGTAGCTCTTGGCTCCCTTGGAGGCGACATCGTAGAGCAATATCGGCTTGCCAAAGGAGGGGGCCTCGGAGAGGCGGACGTTGCGCGGGATGGGGGTGTCGTAGACCAGGCCGGCGAAGTGCTTGCGCACCTCGGCCGCGACCTGCTCGGCCAGGTTCTGCCGCATGTCGACCATGCACAGGAGTATGCCTTCGATGCCCAGGCCGGGGTTGAGCGAACGCCCCACCAGGTTGATGGTGGCGCGCAGGTCGGATAAGCCCTCGAGCGCGTAATATTCGCACTGCAGGGGGACCAGCACGCCGTCAGCCGCGCACAGGGCGTTCAAGGTCAGCAGGCCCAGCGAGGGAGGGGTGTCGATGATGATGAAGTCGTAGTCGGGTGCGGCGATGCGCAGCGGGTCGCGCAGTTTCATCTCCCGTTCGGAGAGAGCGCAGAGCTCGATCTCGGCCCCGGCCAGGTCCTGCCCGGACGAAACAATCTTGAGGAAGGGCAGCTCGGTCGGGCGGGTGACCTCGGCGATCGATTTGCGACCGATGAGGACGTCATAGATGCTGCCGTCGTTGGCCCCCGCTGTCTGACGTACGTGGCCAAGACCGGAGGTGGCGTTGCCCTGCGGATCCATGTCGACCACGAGGAGGCGTTTCTCGGCCACGGCGAGCGACGCCGCCAAGTTGACTGCGGTCGTCGTCTTACCGACTCCGCCCTTCTGGTTCGCTACCGCGATGACCCGACCCATGAAATTGAACAGTAGTCGCCCGAGTCCCCCAAGTCCGTTGAGGGAGCATCCTCCTATCATCAACCTCCTGCGCTTTTCAATCGGGCAAATCATCGGACGGGCGAACATCGATCGTGGCCCGGGCAGGCTAGGAGGCGGGCGGAGCGATGGTAGCAGCTGGCCGGGCGGATCTTTTCGTTGTCTTACGCGGGCCGGGCGACTCGCTGGCAAGAGAGGAAAAATTTGACGTCGGCGGTAGCGGTTGTACTACTTATACCTACATGTAGCCCAATTCCCTAGATCAGGAGGCCACGATGAACGGCGACCAGAGAATCTACCGAACTTTCGAAGAATTCGAGCGCGAGGAGCTGCGCCGCGCGGACGGCATGAGCTCGACTATGGACGAGCTTCTGGGTGACGCCTGCGACGAAGAGCTCGATTTCGACGCCGCACCAAAGCGGGGCCGGGCTGCGCAGGACGACGAAGATTCCTAGACGAATACTGACATAAAGAACCTGTCAGGGTCCCTCTCAGGGTCCTTTTCATCGCGTGAGCGCTGGCGGGCTTTGCCCGGCAGCGCTCTGCGCGCGGGAGACACAGAGGTCCCTCTCAGGGTCCTTTTAATCGCGTGAGCGCTGGCGGGCTTTGCCCGGCAGCGCTCTGCGCGGGGGATATAAAGGACCCTCTCAGGGTCCTTTTGTAAATCGGCAGCTCTTCCAGCGCAGAATGCGCACGCCATCGACGTTGGCGACCAGTTGGTAGTTGTCGGCGACGAACTTCGCCATGCGGGGATAGTTTTCGAGGGGGAACTCGCGCCAGTTGGCGAAGGCTTTGCTCGCATCGAGGAAGTACGTCGCCGGTCCGCTCGCCAGATCCGCCATCAATTGATCCCAATGCTCGGGGTTGATGATGCGGACAGCCTTGGTCTTGCCCGAACGGATGGCCCAGTTGCCCGGGACATAGCCGCAGATGGTGGCGTACGGTCCCACGAAGCGGCTCGCCGAGGGCAACTGGGCGGGGTAGACGAACATGGGTCCGGGCCCCCAGGAGAACATGGAGGCACCGGCGAAGCAGGCATCGCTCTTCATGACCTGGGCCACCCGCCGGTAGATGCTCTTGTGCTCTTCCCAGCGGAACTCGTGGCCGCTGAGGTAGAGGACGCCGTTGGCCGCGCTGAAGCAGAGCAGGCTGGCCAACGCGTAGCCCAGCATGAGCTTGGCCAGTCGGGACCAGGGAGGGCGAAAGAGCTCTGCGAACCACGGACCGGTGGCCAGCGCCAGGGGCACGTAGAAGGGCACGAAGTAGTGGGGGTACATGCGGAAGCCGATGAAGGCAATCGGCAGCGAGGCGAGCAGGAGACCCCAGGTCGTGACCTGCTGGTGGCGCGTGAGCAGGCGCGCGGCTCGGGGCAGCCATAGCCAGAGGCCGAGGGTCGCGGCCAGGAAGGGGACGAAGTACTTGAGGAACCGGAGCAGCACTTCGCCGATCGCCATCGGCTGCTGGGCGTACCTGAAATTATAGGTCAAGGTCCAGTAGATGAGCTGCGCGGCCTCTCCGCGCAGGGCAAAGAACCCCCAGGTTGCCAAGAGCGGGGCGGCTGTCCCGGCGAGCAGCATGAGCGCGGCCAGGGCGGCCCCCTTGCGCCCGCGCGCAGCGCAGACCGCGGCTACTAGCAGTGCCGGCAGCCAGGCGACGGCCTGTTGCTTGAACAGCGCGGCCAAGCCCAAGAGGACGCCGGCGAGAAAGAGGAAGCCGGGTGCGGCGGCCCGGCGCTCGTCGCGCAAGAGAGCCACCGCCCAGGTGGCAGGCAGGAGAAGGAGCAGCTCGCAGTTGACCGCGTGCATGTCATGGGCCAGGTACGCGGCGCTGGCCACCAGGAAGACCAGGCCCGCCAGCAAGCCCTGCCGGTTGTGGCGATAGAACGAGGAAACCCCCAGGGCGATGAGGGGCACGGTGACGAGCACCGTGAGGAGGTGCACGGCCAACATGCCCCGCCCGAAGAGCAGCTGAGCAGCTGCGTAGTAGAGGTAGAGGAGGGGGGGCTTGTTGTCCACGAAGCCGAGGTAGAGGTGGCGCCCGCGCAAGAGCTCCCAGGACCCGACGACGTGGGTGGCCTCGTCGACATCGAGGATGTCGACGCCCATCAGGAATCCGCGGGTGGCCAGGCTGACCAGCAGGAAGAGAAGCGCGGCGGCGGTCCTGGGCCGGCGCTGGGCGAAGCTCGCGCAGCGCTGGCTCAGCCGCGATGCCAGCTGGCGCAGGCGTAGCACGGCCTTCATGGCTCGGACCGCGCGGGCGCCTTGCGCCCCGAGGGGCGATGGCGGAGGAAGTACCAGGCGGCGGCGAGGCCGAAGCGTGCCTTGCGCAATGGTCCCAGGCCGCCGAGCCCAGGCCAGAAAAGATTGCAGGTGGCGCAAGGCGCGAGCGAGCGGCGCTTACCGGCCCATAGTCCTTCCCGGTAGCGGGTGGCCATCTTGCCCCGATAGATGTCGAGGAGGCGCTCGCTTTTGGCATCACCCCAGGCGAATTCGCCCTCTTGATCCATGCAGCACAAGGTCACCACCCCATTGGAGAGAATGTCCAGGCGATCGAGGTGCTCGCAGGGGAAGCCGGGCACCGGCAGCTTGCTCTGCACGTTGCCCTTGTAGTTGAACAGCCCCACGATGAAGTGTTCCACGCCCATGCGCCGGCAAAGCGCGATGAAGTCATCCTGCTCTTCCAGCGAGGTTTCATCCGAGCGCAACATGCGAAAGGTTATGCGCCTCGCCACCCGCGAGCGGCGCTTGGGATCGGCGAGGTAGCGGAGATTGTCGAGGGTGCGCTCGAGGTCGAGCCCGATATCGCGCCGATAACGCTCGGGATCGGTAGTGTTGAGGCTGATGAAAAGGTGATCGAGGTTGAGCTCGCAGAGCGCGTCGGTGCGGGCAGGCAAGAGCGCGTGGCCATTGGAGTAGAGGCGCAACTTGGTGCTGGGCAGACGGCGAGAGATGAGCTCGAGGCGAGGGAGGATTTTCGGATCGGCGAACGGCTCGCCCTGCAGGAAAGGCTCGATGGCGGCCAGGGGAAACTCGCGGCATTGTTCGACGATGCTCGCGAAAAGCTCGTCCGTCATGTGCTCGCGGCCGCGCGCCAGCGCGGCGTTGGGACAGAAGACACACCGGGCGTTGCAATAGTTGGTCGTCTCGATGGCGACCAGACGAGGAAACTGTGTGCGGTCGCGGAAGCTCATGGCACGCCCGAGCTCTCCGGCCATTGCCCGGCGAAGGCGGCGTGGCTGGCCAGGTAGGCGAACAGCTGGCGATCCTGCATGTGCCTCAAGTCGTCATCGCTTTGCGGAATCGAACGGGCTATGGTGCCGTTGCTGCTCCAGTGCACGGCATAGGCAAAACCCGCCACGCGCTTGGCCAGCCGGGCCACCGCCCTGGCGTTATAGGTGCGGAAGTACTGGAAGGTCATGGTCGGTCCGAGGGGCGAAAAGCAGCGCGGGGGCAGGATGGTGAGGTCGGGGTAGTGGTTTTCCTCGATCAGATCCTGCAACGCGTCCGGACCCAGCAGGGAGTAGCGCCGGGGGCGGTCCTGATAGCGCTCGGCGATGCGCAGGAGCACGTCGCGCATGAGCGGATGTCTGGGACGGAAGCCCATGATGGCATTGTGAACGGCGCGCACGTACAGCCCGGAAATCGCCTGGAAGAGCGGCACGCCCAGGGCGAAGCGGGAACAGAGGCTGCGCGCCAAGGTCAAGGGACCGGTGCGCAGGTAGCGCCAGCGCGAATTGCGTCGCCAAATCTTGCTCGAAACCAGGATGTGCTCCTCGGCCAGGAAGGCGGAGCTCTTGCGCAAAGGCGCCATGTCGCGCAGGGCGATAGTATCGGTATCGAGATAGATTCCTCCGCGCAAGTACAGGTTGAGGCTGCGCAGCAGATCGGATACCGAGCTATAGAAGTTGCGCTCTTTGAGAAAGCGATTGGCCGCGAGCAACTGCTCGGTGCAGGGCAGGCCAGCCTGGTCGAGCCAGGCCGGCAGGTCGATATCGATGGGCTCGAGGCACTCCACCTCGCGCCGCAGGCGCAGAAAGTTGGGCACCTTGTCCAGGGCGGGGGTTTTGAAGAGCAGGATGCGTCCCGGCCGCGAGCGCATGGCCAGCGAGCGTATGGCCAGGTAGGCCGAGTAGGGCAAGAAATTGTCGTCCCAGACGAAGAGGAATTGGTCGGGGATCTCGACCTTGTTCTGGCCGTGCTCGGGGCTCTCGATCTTGTCTTGGCCGTGATGGGCGGGGGAGCCGGCCGGGTTTTCGCCAGTTTGCTCCATGACAACCTACGTTATGGCCACGGCTTCGCCGTCAAGGCCGGCGGGCAGGGGCTTACCCAGCTCCGCCAGGATGGAGGGAAAGAGGTCGACGGAGCGCAGTCGGTCCCGCGCCCAGCGCCCGTTGGTCAAGGCCGGGACGAGGATGTGATCGCGGTGCAGACCGCCGTGGGAACCGTGGTGGGGCTGATATTCGAAGCGCGCGCGCAGATCGAAGCCGTGGCGGGCGCACACCACCAGATCGCCGGCGCGCGGCGAACGGAAGAACTCTACTACCTGCCAAGGGGCGTCGGGGTAGTCCGAGCCCAGGGTAAGATCGGCAATCTCGTTCTTGTCAGCGATATTCGGAGAGCCCTGGTAGCCGAGCGGATGCTTGCCCTCGCAGCTCATGTGCAGCAGGGGGTGGCCGTCGGAGCTCGCCTCCACCTTGATGCGCAAGGTACCGTCACGGCTGGCGAGCGCGTAGCCGCCCTGCGCGTCGCGGTAGATGACGTGCTCGACCGCCTCGTGCGCGAGCAGGCGCGCCTTCAGCTCGGCGGCCCGCGATCCGGGGGCTTCGAAATCCGGCCTTTCGCGCCAGCCCTGGGCCCCCTGCAGGTAGACGTTGGCCATGGAGTTGCCCGAAACCATAACCGCCGCTTGCGCGCTCAAGGAGAAGCGCCAGATTTCGGGGTAGCAGAATGTGCGCGGATAGGTCTTTGCCACCAGAGCATCGATCGAGACGTGGGTGTGCGTCGGCGTTTGCCCGTGGTCCGACGAGATCACGATGAGGGTGTCGTCGGCACGGCGCAAGCGCGCCAGGGTGTCCTGGATGCGGCCCAGGGCGCGATCGAAGCGCCGGTAGGTCTCACAAGTCGGTTCGGCCAGGGGGCCGAAACGATGGCCAAGCTCGTCGATGGCCGGAAACACGGCGTGGGCCGAGGTAAAGCCCTGCTCGAGAGCGCGGGTGAGCGCCCGTTCGGCCTGGTCTTGCGAGGCCTGCCAGTCGTGGGTGACGAGAGCGCGCGCGAAGGCGGCGGCTTTCGACCAGCGGGTTCGCCGCGCCCCGGCCGGGCAGCCGCGCACGAACCAGGAGTTGATGTCGGCCATGTCGGGAATGTGGGAAAAGAGCGTGCTCACCGACGTGGTGATATCGCGATCCAGCTTCCAGGTCCGGAAGGGCGCCATATAGGAACGGGTGCGGCCGAAGAAGCGGCCTTTCTGGGTCGGTCGCTCGGCCCAGCGTATGCCGGGTAGATTGGCCGCCCCCGGGTGCACTCCGGCCAGGAGGGGGAGGTGGGCCGGCCCGCTTACGCTGGGGAAGACCGAGGTGGCGGAGGCCATGCCGCCCCGATCGATGAAATGTCGATTGAGGATGGGCAGCTCGCCCGCCCGGGCCAGGCGGTCAACCACGTCGGCGCGGGCGCCGTCGATGAGTATGGCCAGAACTGCCTTGCGTGACACCGACACGAAGCTAGCACACGCGTCGATCGGGTGTCTCGCTTCCCAGGCCAGCGGGGCTGGCGGCGCGGGCCGGGGTGGACGCCGGGGCAGGGGCCGGGGGCGCAGCCGCGGCCGGGTCCATGGTCGACCTGTCCCAGCGCAGGAAAGCCAAGGGGGTCAGCACGCCGTTCACCAGCACGGTGCGAATGCGCAGCACCAGGTAGAGGATGAGCCCGAACGTGGGTTCGAGACCGAGGAACTTGAAGACGAAGAAGGCCGTGCCCTCGCACACGCCGATGCGCGCTGGCAGTATGGCGATCACATACTCCGCGACGTTCATGGTGGCGTAGACCAAGGTCGCCTGGGCAAACCCGTAGGGCAGGTGGGTGAGCTTGAAGCCCGCGTATATGCTCCACCAGCCGGTCATGCGCGCCACGGCCTGGTAGCAGAACACCTTCAGATAGGCTGTCCGTCGCTCTTGTCCAAACTGGCGCATCTCACGGTCGATGTTGCGCGCCAGATCGAGCCAGTGGTGGCTGGGCCGGTGCAGCCCGGGGAGGAGGGCGATGAGCTTGACCGCCTTTTCCGTGGCACCGAAGCGAATGACAAAACGCAGGATGAGGTAGGGCAGGAAAGCCAGGGCGTTGGCGGCGCAAACGATGGCAATGGTGCTGGCGCTAGCCTGCGGGCACAGGATGACGGCCAGCGCGGCGGTCGAGGCCGACACCGCCGGGCGTGACAGCTTGAAGATGTAGTTCCAGATGAGGGTGCCGCTTATGGCCGGTTGCGAGCCGAAATAGCCGCGCATGAGGCCGGTCTTGAGAATTTCGCCCGACTCCCAGGGCAAGATCAGGTTTAGGGTGGAGCCGGCGCTGTTCACTGCCACCGCATGGGACACGCGCAGGCGGGGGCCGACCACTGCGCAAAGAGCGGCGCCATCGAGGATGGTTTCCGCGAGCCCGAGCGCGCACAGGACGAGGCTGCCCGGAACGCCGACCGAGTGGAGGGCGCCGGCGATGGTCGACCAACCGATGCGGCCGAGCAGCCAGAGCAGGGCCGCGAGGGCGGCAGCGACGGAAACCAGCTGGACGATTTTCTTGGTCACCGGCGGGCCTGGTCTCGCGCCTGGCGAGGGCGGTCTTGCTGGCCGCCTTGCGGTGCCAATGCGGCCAGGATGAAGGGGATGGCAGTAGCCAGCGAATCGGTGATGTGGTCGGCCAGCTCGCGGCCTTGCGCGGCCAGCGCGGCCTCTACCGCCTGTCCGTAGCCGGTACGCACGAGCACGGTTCGGGCGGTCACCGCGCGGCCGGCCTCGAGATCGCTCTGGTTGTCGCCGACCATGACCGAGCGGCCGAGCTCCAGTCCGAGATCGCCCGCCGCCGCGAGCAGCATGCCGGGTCGGGGCTTGCGACAGGGGCAGCCCGCGTCGGGCAAGTGCGGACAGAAGTACCAGGCATCGATGTGGGCCGAGTGCTCGGCCAGCATGGCCGCGATGGCCCGGGTGACCGCCTGGTATTCCGGCTCGCCATAGTGGCCGCGACCGATCCCGGCTTGGTTGCTGACCACCGCGACCGGCAGGGCAAGACGGTTGACCATCGCTATGGCCTGGGCCGCGCCGGGAACGAGGATCGCGTCTTCGGGACGGTGGAGATAGTGGCATTCCTCGTTGATCACGCCATCACGGTCGAGGAGCAGCCCCGGACCGCGGGCGGTGAGGCTAACCATCGCGCGCCTGGAACAAGCTGTGCTCTACCCACTGGCAAAGGACGTGGCCGATGGTGATGTGGGCCTCCTGCACGCGAGGCGTATCCCGTGAGGGCACGGCGATCACGCAGTCGGCGTAGGGGGCGAGGAGCATGCTGTCCGCGCCGGTGAGGGCGATGAGCTTGAGGCCGAGCGCGTCCTTGCTGCGCGCGGCCGCGACCACGTTCTTGGAGGCACCGCTGGTGCTGATGGCCACGGCTACGTCACCGGGGCGAGCATGGGCGGCGAGCAGGCGGGCGTAGACCTGCTCGAAGGCATAGTCGTTGGCCACCGCCGTCACGGTGGAGCTATTGGCGGCTAGCGCCAGGGCGGGCAGGCCCGGCCGGTCAAAGGCAAAGCGGCACTCCATTTCCGCGGCCAGATGCTGGGCATCCGCGGCGCTGCCCCCGTTGCCGAAGAATATGGCCTTGTTGCCGGATTGGTAGGCGTGCACGAGCATGCGCGCGGCCATGGCGATGGGGGCGCCAAGCGTGCTTGCGACCTGCTCCTTGACGGCAATGCTCGTGGCGACCGAGTCGGCGAGGAGCTGTTCTATGGTCATCATGAGATCACGGGGGGCACGCCGGCGGAAGATAGCCGACGGGCGCGATAGAACGCCACGAAGTCATGATAGCTCGCGGGGGTGCCGATGTCGAAGAAGGCGCCTCCCTGAGGCGAAACCCCGATGGGTTCTCCGGCGGCGAGCAGGCCGGGCAATACCTGGCGTTCGAGCGAGCTGGGAGCGACGATGCGGTGGAGCACGGCCGGCTCCATGACATAGACCCCGGCGTTGATAAGGCCAGGGCGTGCCCCGCCGTCCTTTTCGCAAAAGCCCGCGAGCGAGCCCTGCGCCGAGAGGTCGAGGCGGCCATAGCGATCGGCGTTGTCAACCGTCGCCGCAGCCAGGGTCACCAGGGCCCGCGCGTTCTCATGCGCTCGCAGCAGAGCATCGAGATCGAGGTCAAGGTAGGTGTCCCCGTTGCAGAGCAGAAAACGTTCGTCACAGAATCGGCTGGCCAGCTTGAGAGCCCCGCCGGTACCGAGCGGGCTCGGCTCGGTGGATGCCTCGATTTCCAGCCCGGCTGGCCAACTGCTGCGCCCGGCTTGTACGAAGTCCAGGACTTGCTCGGCACGGTGACCGAGCAAGAGCACGATGCGCCTGATGCCGCGTGCCAGCAGCAGATCTATGAGAATGCCCAGAAACGGGCGGTCATCTACCAGGGCCAGGACTTTGGGGCGATCGGAGACCACGCCCGCCAGCCGGGTGCCCAGGCCACCGGCCAGGATGAAGACGCGCTCACGCCGACAAAGCCGTGCCACGATGGTCTCAGACACCTGGTAGCGATGGCCGCGGACACACAGTCATGACGAAGGACCCTCCGAGGGTCCTTTATCTAGTAAACCGCCGGCTTCCTCGGCCAGGGTCTGCTCGGGCACTTGCCAGATCTGCATGCCCCCCGAGTCGAAGACCAGTGGAGTGGGGCGGGCGCCCACGCGCTGTAGTGCGGCGGCGACCTGCCCTTTCTTGGTGAAGGGAGTGAAGAATAGGAAGAAACCTCCCCCGCCGGCGCCTAGCAGCTTACCGCCGAGCGCGCCAGCTTTTCTGGCCTCCTCGTACACTTGGGCAAGGTAAGGGGTAGTCGTGCCGGGATTCATGCGTTGCTTTTGTAGCCATGCCTCGTGGAGGTGCTGGCCGAAGTCCTTCAGCTTGCCTTGCAGCAGGCACGCCATCATCTCACGCGTGAGCGCCTTCATGTCGGCGAGGGCGTCCAGGGTCTGCTGGCTCTCCCGGTAGAGCTTGACCTGGGCGGCCACGATGTCGTTCGAATCACGCTGCTTGCGCGTATAGAACATCTGCAGGTGGTAGCCCAGCTCTTCGAGAATCCACGGCTCGATACGCAAGGGGAAGATCACGGCGTCTTTGCCGAACTCCATGAAGTTCATGCCCCCGAATACGGCGGCGTAGTGATCCTGGTGTCCGACCGCACGGCCCAGATCGTCGTGCTCGACCTGGTAGGCGATACGAGCCATCTCGTACTTGGTCAGCATCAGGTTGAAGGCGTGATTGACGAGGCCGACCATTAGACATGAAATCGAACCCGACGAGCCCAGGCCGGTACCGGGGGGAGCGTCACTGTGCAAGTAGATGTCGAGCCCGCGGGGGGGGTTGAGCCTCCGGATCACCGAACGCAAGAAACTGAGCTTGTCACCGTCGTTGATTTCGTGCCCCAGCTCGTAGTGGACGAGCTCGTCATAGTCGACGGAAAAGATCCTGACCTGATGATCGTCGCGGACCGACAGCGAGCCCATGGCATACATGCCTATGGTCGTCGACAGAACACAGCCGCCGTATTCATCGCAGTAGGGCGAAACATCCGAGCCCCCGCCCGAAAAGCTTATACGCAGCGGGGCTTTGCCGCGAATCAACACGGGTGGCTCCCGGCCAGCAGAGTGGCGTAGGCGTCGAGGTGCATGCGGCCGACGTTGGCCCAGCTGGTGGCTTCGGCAAAGGCTCTGATCTTGCCACGCATTTCCGCGGCCCAGGTCTGATCGCTGAGCAAGCGCAGCAGCGTTGCGGCCCAGGCGGCGGGATCGCTGTCCGGCACGGTCAACGCCGGGTCGATGCTCCGGGTTACCTCGTCGAACTTCGCGATGCGCGAACAGAGCATGAGCTTGCCCAGGCCCGCCGTCTGGTGCACCACGCCGCTGGCGGAGCTGTAATCCTGGAGGTAGGGCATGGCGACGACGTCGGCGGCGGAATAGACGACGGGGACCATGTCCTCGGGGACAAACCCGCCAAAGAAGCGCACCCGTCGCCCTACACCCAAGAGCAGACAGCGGGTCTTGAGATACCCAACGTAGGCGGAGTACATCCGGCTGCGCGTGTGACCGCCCACGTAGAGAAAGGCCTCGGGCAGGTCGCGCGCGACCCGGGCAAAGACCGTGAGCAAAAAGTCGATACCCTTACCGAGCCAGATGTGGCCGAAAAAGAGCACCACCTTGGCGTCGGTAGGCACTTGCAAGCGGGACCGGCTTTGCGCCGGGTCATGGGCGGGCATGGCCTTGCTCCCGTGCGGGAATACCGCGACTTTTGCCGCGGGCACCCCGCGTGCGAGCAGATCGTTCTTCATGCGCTCGGTGTGCACGTAGATGAGCGAGGCTCGCGCCGCGATGGCGCGGTCGAGGTCGGCCGCCGTGCGGCCGGGCGCGTACGACGAGCGCATGCGCGCGCGATATACCGAATGGAGATTGACCACGGCATGCGTTCCCTGGCGGGCCAGGCGGGCGAGCAGTCGGGGCAGTCGATCGTCATCGCCGAAGAGATCGGGCGAGTGCTGGATGATGGCCAGGTCCGGACCAACGCTTTGTGCCGCGGCCGCGATGTCGTCGACGTAGTCGCTGCCCACGCGAAAGCAGGGAATGCACTGGTATTCCTCGTGGTTCGCCGCCGCGGCGGGATGGGCGGCCAGGATGTAGTGCTTCTCGGGTAGATGCTCCCGCATGCCGCGCATCAGGTTTTCCGTGTAGTGGGTGTGTCCGAAGCGTGAGGTCGGCCAAAAGGTGGTGATGTGACAGATCTTCATCGCGGTCCGGTGGGGCCAGATTACGCCTGGCGCAAGCCAGCCGGCAATTTCTCCTCCCCCCCTTCGGTCCGGGCTGGCCCGGTCATCCCGGTTTCTTCCCGCCTCGGGTGGGCAATTTCAGGGCCGGCCACCGGCTGCCCCTTGCCCATAACGCAACTATCGTAGAGCGCGGTGAAGCGCTCGATGAGCAGGCGGTTGTCGAGCGCTGCCGCGACCCGAGCCCTGGCCTTTTCGCCCATGACCTCGAGGTCGCCGGCCGGCGCATGCAGAACCTGGTCGAGCGCCTCGGCCAGCGCGCGCCCATCGGCGGTCGGAACCTCGGCTCCGGTTTCGCCGGGGCGCACCAGACCGTCAATATTGGCGGCGTGCGAAGCCAGCACCGGCCGTCCGCACGCGTGGGCTTCGATGGCGGCGTTGGGCATACCTTCGTAGAGGGAGGGCAGGACCACCACGTCGGCCGCATGGTAGAGCGACAGCACGTCCGCAACCGGGCCCAAGAGGCGAACCTGCTCGGCGAGTTGCCAGCGCCGGACCAGCCAGCGCAGCACCCGCGCATACACGGGGTCGCGATCGCGCCCGGCCAGCAAGAGCCGCGCCCCCGGCGGCAGCCGCCCCTTGCGCCGCAGGTTGTGCAGCGCCCACAGCAGGCCCAGCTGGTGCTTCTGCACGCTGATCCGTCCCGGCAGGAGCAAGACTCGATCGGAATCGCCCAGGCCCCAGCGCTGGCGGGCCGCTTGCCGCTCCCCGGCCTTTGCAGGGCGAAAGCTAGCGAGGTCCACGAAGTTGGGGATGACCTCGATCTTGTCCGCGGGCACGCGCGCCCAGGAGATGAGCTCGCTCTGCACCCCGACTGAGTTGCACAGCACTCGGTCGGTGAACTTGGCGAAGCTGGCTTCGGTGAGCAGGTTGGGCAGACCGATGCGGCGGTTGCGCACCGAGGTGATGAGGACGGGCACCTGCAGCCCGAAGAGCCTGATGGCCATGCGCGTCCAGAAGTTGGCGCGGTCGCGGTAGCTGTGCACGATGGTGGGTTGCTCGCTGGTGATGACCGCGGCCAGCCGCTTCAGCCCGCGCCAGCTCATGTGCCGCGTGCCCAAGACGTGGTGGGGCGCCCCGGGCGGCAGATACTGCTGGTAGTGGACCTCCTCGGCTTCGAAGAGGCACAACACGCTAGCGAAGCGCTCGGGCAGGCGGCGCATCAGCTCGAGGAGCTGGCGCTCGGCGCCCCCTTGGCGCAAGCCCGGAGTTACGAAAAGAATCTTGCACCGTGCCTGGCTCATCTTCTTGCGGCCGTGGATGAGACCATAACAGTTAGTGTCCAAAAATCGAGCAACCCGAGTCTCATAGCTCGGCTTTGTCCGCAACCCAAGACGTCTACCGGTGGTCGGCGCGGGCCAAGGCCGGGTCTCAAACCTGAAGCCCTCTGAAGCTGGTCAAGCTGGCCGTCTTCCTGCATGCTGGACGAAGGCATGTGCGGTATCTGCGGTATTCTCGCTCCGACCGAAGCTGGCCCTGCTCAGGAAGCGGCGGTGCGGGCTATGGCCCAGGCCCTGGCGCACCGAGGTCCCGATCACGAGGGCATAGCCAGCCACGGGCCGGTGGTGCTCGGGCATCGACGTCTGTCGATCATCGACCTCTCCGCGAGCGGCAATCAGCCCATGGCCAACGAGGACGGCACGATCTTGGCCGTGGTCAACGGCGAAATCTATAATTTCCGGGAGCTGCGCCAACGTCTCGAGGCCGCGGGGCACCGCTTTCGTTCGCACTCCGACTCCGAGATCCTCGTGCACCTGTACGAGGAGCGGGGCGAAGGCCTGCTCGAAGACGTGCGGGGCATGTTCGCCTTTGCCATCTGGGACGATCGCGCGCGCAAGCTGCTCGTCGCCCGCGACCGCCTGGGCAAGAAGCCGGTCTACTACGCGTCCTTCGCGGGCGGCTTTGCCTTCGCTTCGGAGCTGCCTGCCCTGGTGCGCGGCTTGCCCTTCCGGCCCGAGGTGGATGCCCAGGCCATCGAGCGCTACCTGACCTTGCAGTACGTGCCCGCGCCACTTTGCGCATTGCGCGGCGCGGCCAAGCTGCCCGCCGGGCACTTGCTGGTGGTTCGCCCGGGGCAGGCGGTCGAGGTCCGCCGCTACTGGCGGCTTTCCTTCGCCCCCCGGGCGGGGGCGCCGCAAAAGCTGGCCGAGGCCGCCGAGGACTTGACCCCGATGCTCGAGGAGGCGGTCCGTCTGCGCCAGATCGCCGACGTTCCCCTGGGCGCCTTCTTGAGCGGCGGGATCGATTCCAGCCTGGTGGTTGCGCTGATGGCCAAGAACAGCAACCAGCCCGTCGAGACCTTCTCTATCGATTTCGCGGGCAGCGCCGGCGAAGCGGCGTGGGCGCGCCAGGTCGCCACCATGTGGAGCACTCGCCATCACGAGCTCGAGGTCAAGCCGGACATGGTGGCGATTCTGCCCGAGCTGGTGCGGCGCTACGGCGAGCCATTCGCCGACACCTCGGCCGTGCCAGTTTACTATCTGTCCAAGCTGGCC
>Ga0187889_10001994_pt1 | contig 20822 bp, 26 predicted proteins | sample June2016WEW_7_10_2_FD_132992 | JGI IMG/M metagenome (GOLD analysis project Ga0187889, IMG submission 132992) | Peatland microbial communities from SPRUCE experiment site at the Marcell Experimental Forest, Minnesota, USA - June2016WEW_7_100 | ecosystem: Environmental > Terrestrial > Soil >... | reverse complement strand
TCCAGTCGGAGGAGAAGACGAGGCGGCCATGGGGAAGGCGGATGACGCTCTTGGGCTCCTCCAGTTCTGGAGGGAGCTTCTCGATCGCCCGGCTGCGGCTGATTTTCGAAGTGAGCTCTTTGAACGCTGTGTTGGCGCCCACCATGCCGGCGAAGCCGTGGGCGATATACTGCTTGACGCCTCGTTCGGCCACCCTGAGCGGCTCCGCGAAGAGGGGAGCCTTGATCTTCCTGCCAGCTTCCCTAGTGATGACGCAGTATTCGCCCTCTCGTCTGATGAACCCCTGTCTCACCAGTTCAGCGATGACACGCTCGAAGCCCGCGAGTGAGCTGGCGACGTTCGACTCCTGCTGGGGGCCGCTGTAGGTCTTCGCATAGGAGTAAATGACGGGCGGGTAGATGAAGGCGCGTTTCTTCAGCTTCTCGAACAGGAAGTAAGAAGGAGGGATGAGCATCTGCTCCGCGAAGACGTCGTACCTGTCGAAAAGCTCCTCGATAGCCTCGAGAACGACGCGGCGCTTAAGGCTGTCCTCTGCCCTCCGCAGGAATTCTCCCCCCTCCAGGTCCTCATGGACGTTCAGGAACCTCCCAGAGACGAACTCCCCCAGCGACGCCTCCTCGGCGTCCTTGATGAGGGCCTTTTCGTCCACCAGCAACGCAGAGTACTCCTTCCCTTCTATGCCGCCGTAGGCGTACTTCGAGTGGGGGCGGAGCTTGTCGACCACAACTATCAGGTCGTAGTCGCTGTCTGGCCTCGAATAGCCGGCGACCTTGGAGCCATAGGCTGCGATGGCCACTATCTTCCGGCCTTCGGCCGCACGCAGGGCCGCTCTCCGGACTATCTCCTTCTCGTCTTCGCTCAGCATCAGTCCTCCAACTCCCTGATTCTAGCGAGGGCGGCGTTGTCAAAGTCGGCGTTGAGCACGGCTTCAAGAGGTATCCTAGCCGAGTTGTCATCAGGGCGGACCACTGTAACCGGGAGCTTATTCTCATACCAATTCTTTATGGTCTTCTGGTTAAGGGCCTCGTCAGCGAAGCCCTCTTCGAACTTGACATCGATGAGCGTGGAGAGGCTCTTGAAACGCCCGAATATCTTCTGCGGCGGCATGGCCTCCTCCATGTCCCTATACGTCGCCTCGAACATGGTGGAGGCGGAGGGGGCCGAAATGGGTTGCTCCGTAAAGCGCCTGATGAGCTCGAGGTAATGGGTGAATTCGTGGGCCGCGACGGCAAGCATCGTCTTCTTGGACGCATAAAGGACCAGGGGGGCAGTGAACTCGATGAGGAGGTGTAGCCTATCGTTGAAGGCCACGGGGACGTTCCTCGCGTAGTAGATGCCCGTCGCACCCACTTCCACGGAGGACCTGACCAATATCAGGAGGGGCTGTACGTAGTAAGGTGGATAGGACAGCCGGGCAGCCTTCTCCACCTTTTCAATGGATTCAATGAGAACCGACGACCTCTCTACCAACTTGCCATAAACCTCAGGTGGAAGCCTTCCAGATTGAAGCGCCTCTTTCGCCTTCGCCAGTGGATCCACCCGTAGGGACATGTTCAGAAAAGCCACGGATGGAGAACGTTAAAGGTTTTGCTCCTGGAGCCTAGCTCTCGTTCGACGGGAGCTCGTCCTTCCGTAAGGTATGGTTCTTGACTCAATATCTATATCAAGTGGCTCGGTGAGCTCAGCTTCGCTGGGCCCTTCATTGAAATGTGAAGCCTGTGGAGTTGAAGAACCCTTCCCGTTCAAATGCGCCTACTGCGGAAGGTATTTCTGCGGAGAGCACAGGCTTCCAGAGAATCACGCCTGTGTGAAATACGCCTACGCGCTGCCTCCCAAGCAGTACACCACCACCAACCAGGGAGACACCACGTTCATCCCAGGCCTCGGCGGCCAGATTTCGTCTCAGAGGGAGGCCGTGTCCTTCGCCATCGGGGCCGCGCTGGTCTGGCTCGTGGGCATATCTCTACTGGGGTTCGTCCTTGACAACACCGCCATACTCATCAACAGCGTCCTCTTCGTATTTGCCTTCCTGGGCCACGAATACTCTCACAAGCTGGCCGCCCATCACTTCGGCCTCTGGGCCGAGTTCAGGCTCAACCTTCTTGGCGCGGTGCTGACGGGTATCTCGATCATCCTACCCATAAAGTTCGTTGCGCCGGGGGCGGCCATGTTGGGAGGCTACAGCGACGACAGGACTTTGGGCTTGGTGGCCGTGTCAGGCCCGCTGGTCAATATTCTGATGTCGGTTGTATTGCTGCCCTTCGTCTTCACGTCGTCGGGGAGCTACCTCTGGCCGGCCTTCTACGTAAGCTCGTTCATCGCCGTCTTCAACCTGATCCCCGTAGCCATCCTCGACGGCAAGAAGGTGTTCGACTGGAGCAAGGGCGTGTGGGCGCTGATGTTCGCCATATCGGTCGTCTTCTTGGCGGTCGCCTGGTTCACCTGGCTCGCCTAGGCCCCGTTCATGGGATGCCTATCTCTTCCACGATCAGCCTGCCGGCTACGTCCGGCCTGCTGAGCAGGCCTGGCTTCGGAGCGTGCAGGGTTACGGTGACGTCGGCCTTCACGACCATGCCATGATCCTCCCCGGTGTCGGAGTCGAGGCCGGAGGGGACATCGACGGCGATCCTCAGGGCCTTTGCGTCGTTCGTCATCCTGATGGCCGAAGCCTGAGGCTCCCCCACGTTTCCTTTCACGCCCGTCCCGAATATCGCGTCTATTAGAACCTGACTCGAGTCGAAGAGGGGGCTCAGCGCGTGAAGCTCTTCAGCGGTGGCCGCCTCTACGACCTTGATGTCCTCCATCCTCGAAAGGACCCGCCATTGGAGCATTGCCTCTTCGGTCTTGACCCTGTCACGACTTCCCAGCAGTATGACGGTGACGGAGGCTCGTCCGTGGAGGTGGCGCGCTGCCGCGGCCCCGTCTCCACCGTTGTTGCCCGTGCCGGCGACAACCAGCACGACAGGCTTCAGCCTCAGGTCGTAGAAGAGGCCCACGGTCCCTGCTAGGGCCTTCCCGGCGCTTTCCATCAACAGAAGCTTGGAAATACCCTTGGCGGAGGCGGCGTCCTCCGCCCTTTTCATAGAAGATGCGTCGACAGTCTTCACTTTCCGGCACCAAGGATGCCGACGGTGCAGGCGGAGACCCCCCTATCCCTCAGCGCCTTGACAAAGGGGTTTATGCCGACGGAGTCACCCGACTCATGGCCCAAGAGGACCAGGTTCTTGCTGGTCGGATCGTCCTTGAGCTTCTTCAACTCTTCCCCGTCGATGTGCATGTAGATGAGGGTGTCGACGCCATGAGTGAAGTAGGCCTTGCCGATGGCGTATCCGCCGTTGGTGCCCGCGGCGACGGCCAGCTTAGTCCTGCCTCGCTTGGCCGCTGGGTCCCCGAGGACGATTTCGGGCTTGATTTCAGATATCCTGTATTCGGGGAGGGTGAAGAGCGCTCCCACCACGTCCTGCACATTCGGCCCTGCGTTCATTAGAGCGGCATCCATGATGTGCCGCCCTATCTCGTCGCAGGGAAGGTGGACATTCATAAGAGGCATCTTCATCTTCTCCGCTGCCTCGACAACCTGATTGTAGATGGAAGGATGCGCCTTCAGCCTGACCTTCTTCATGAGCTGTTCGACGGCCGCCTCGGCCTCCTTCTTGGGGACTCCTTCTTCCCTGAGAAACTCGACATGCCTGGAGAGGACCTTGTAGAAGTTAACGCTGGTCTTTCCCAGCGGATGATGAGAGATTACGCTATCGCAGCCCATCTCCCTAGCCATGAGCAGCTCTCCTAAGCCAACGTCAATGGAGATCCACGGCCTTGAGATCTCTCCTCCAGGAACCAGGATACCGGTGTCAGCCGGGACCTCCTTGAATCCCGACAGCTTCAGCGACATTTCGATGATCTCCCTCTGGTTCAAGAAAGCGCGCCTTTCTGCCTCGGTAAGCCTCCTACGCCTTTTAAGCGTGGTGCTTCTTGTGCCAGGTGAATGAAGCTGATTGCTCTGCTGACGGACTATGGTCTGTCTGACCACTACGTCGGAGTCATCAAGGGCGTAATCAAGGGGATTTCACCAAAGACGGAGATCATCGATATCACACATGAGGTGAAGGCGTATGACGTCAGGGACGGGGCCTTCCTCCTACTGCAGGCTTCCAAGTTCCTCCCAAGGGACTGCGTCGTAGTGGCAGTGGTGGATCCTGGGGTCAACACCCGGAGGAGGGCGATCGCTGTCGAGACCAAGGAGAGGGTATACTTAGGGCCTGACAATTGCCTCCTTTATCCTGCAGCCTCGCGTGAAGGCATAGTCTCCGTATACGACATTGGGAAGGGGCCACATGTGCTTTCAGATTCAACGACTTTTGCGGGACGTGACATCTTCGCCCCCGCCGCGGCACATGTTAGCTCGGGGACGGCCCTGGGCAGTCTAGGGAGGAAGGTCAGTGGGATGGCGGTAATGGAGCTCACTGGCGCCATGTTCACGGAAGATGCCGTCGAGGGGATGATCCTTCACATTGATCGGTTTGGAAACGCGGTTTCAAACATCGAAGGCGACAGTTTTCACAGATGGAGCCGTGGGGCATCCCTCTTCAGGCTGCGCTCGGGCTACAAGGTGGCGAAGGTTCGACTTGTGTCTTCATATCAAGAGATAAGGGGGGTCGGGCTGGTGGTAGGGAGTGGTGGAACGCTCGAGGTGTCGGGCAGAGAAGAGAGACCGGACGTCGTGCTGTCGCCAACTGGCCGGTTCTCGATAGAGCGCGACGGAAAGCGAACCCATTAGTGCATCGTGGTTGTCGTCTTTGTGAAAAGTTGTTGGCGGGGTTACCTATTTAAGCCGAGCCGAGTTATTACTAGAGCTGCTGGGTCTTTGGTGTCTGTTAACAACACTGTGACCGACATCGTGTCCAGGACACTCACTGACCTTTTCGGGCAACAGACCGCTGGCACGGTCTTCGCCTTCTGTGAGAAGAACGGCCTCCCCGTCGCATTAATCCCCCAGCGTCTGGTTCCCTTCGGACAAATCCTGAACTCTCTCCTGGGCGAGGTGACGGCCGCATCGGTTTGTAACCTCATTGCCCGCAACATTCTGGCGGAGTTCCACATGACCATAACGGGAGACCAGCCGACCCTGGAGGAGGCTTCTCGCGTGGTCTGGAATCAGCGCAGGCTGAAAGTCTAGCGGCCTGGCGAAAGCCTAGAATTCGGTCCCGCCTTCTATCCGCTTCAGCCATGCCCTGTGGTTGCGGAAGTCCGGGCATTCCTGCTCCACCAGGCTCCAGAATCGTTTTGAGTGGTTGGGCTCCTTCAAATGCATGAGCTCATGAAGCACGACGTAGTCGATGACCTCCTGCGGCGCCGTGGCCAGCTTGAAGTTGAAGCTCAGGTTCCCTCGACTCGAGCAACTCCCCCACCGCGTCCGCTGCTCACGTATCATTATCGTATTGACCTTGAGGCCGAGCCGACGGCTTATGCGCCAGACGCTCTGTCTTATGACGATGTTCGCCTCGGCCCGGTACCACCTCTTGATGGCGCGCTTGATCTCGGCGGCTGTCGCCTTGGGGACGAAGATAACGGCTCGGCCGTCTTCAAGGCGGACCTTCGACCGGGGGTTGTCGTCAGCGACGACCAAGACGGGGTATTCCTTGCCTCTGAAGAGGACTCTGTCGATCACCGATGACCTTGCCTTTATCGGGAAAGGACACCAGAACTCATAACGCTTGTGGTGGCCAATTGGATGCAGGGCGTCTGGAGCCTTAGCGGTGGCATTAAATGCTGGGGAGAGGGATGGCCGCCTCCTCCTTGTTGCGAAGAAGACGACCCTCCGAGCGACGGCGGCTCGCGTTGCCCGTGTCAGAGCATGAGTAAACTATAGTGCTTACTTCTCATAAACGATGTGATAGGAAAGGGCCATCAATTCAAAGGCGGAATTCTGCCATGGCCTCCGTTGGCGATCAGTCCATCAAGGAAGGAAAGGACCTACTGCCTCTCGGCGCTCTTAGGGACTTCGGTGGTTACGCCGGCAGTCTCGGGCATGACCTCTGCGCTGACCTTGTGTTTTAGGGGATGCGTGGGCTCGGCCTTGTCGAGGAGCTTCGTCAGCCTGAGATGCTCGTTTGTGCCACCACGTCGAACCTTGACTATCTCCGCAATGATCGAGATGGCTATCTCTTCGGGCGTTTCGGCGCCGATGTCCAGCCCCACGGGGGCGTATATCTGGAAGAGCTTCTCCGCCGGAATCCCTTCCTTGAGGAGGTCCTTGTACGCCGTGCTGACGCGGTTCTTGCTGCCGACCATGCCGATATACCGGGCTTTGGTGTCGAGGACGGAGCGCAACGCCTCCACGTCGTACCGATGCTCGGTGATGACGAGGACGCTATCGTACGAAGTGACCTTGACCTCCTTGATCTTCTGCAGGACGTCCTGCGTGTATATCTCGGCATTGGGGAAGGCCGACTCAGTAGCGAAGGGATCTAACACCATCATCCGGTGCCCAAGTATTTCGCCGATCTTATAACAGGCCCTCGCGATGTTGCCCGACCCAAAAATGATCAGGCGCTCGGTGGGCTCAACAAGCTCCATGGCGACCTTGACGGTGCCGCCGCAGGCCATGCCGAGGCCACTCCAGCTCTCGTCGCCAAGATTGAAGGTCTTGACGCGGGTCTGGCCATCTTCGAAGACGAAGCGCGCTTCGCGGACGACATATTTTTCGACGCAGCCGCCGCCGATGGTGCCGATGGTGGGCCCCGTCTCAGGGATGACCATCTTCGTGCTGACGCCCCTCGGAACGGAGCCGTCAGTTTCAATCACTGTGGCGACCACCACACGAGTGCCGTCCGCCACCATTCTAGATACGATGGTGAAGATGTCTTCCATGTCCCTACACTGATTTCGCCTGTCAGTCCCACCTTTGTCCGCAGGGGCCGATAGCCGGGAGGGGCTTCTCGGCCAGCTTTTCGGGCGACTTCCTCAGGACCAGGTGGAAGTCCGCTCCCTCCTCTCTCGAGGAGATGATCTCCTGGCCGTGATTCCAACAGTACTTCAGGACGTTCTCCTTCGACGTGTGGTCGTTGACCACGATTTCGACGACCTCGCCCAGCTGGGCTTTCTCGATGGCACGCTTGGTCATAAGAATGGGTCTCGGGCAGGGTTCATTCCTGGCATCGACGACCGACTGGGCAACTAGTTCGTCCATTAGTAACCTTCTCCGTTTACGTACCAGTAGCTTAAAATGTTATCCATGAGCGTGATATATGAAATAAATACAATATGAACTGCCGGCGCAGGTTCTTGCAAGCGGGGGACAGGCAGACGGCGCGCCCGTCGGGGAGGGAATGCCAGCATCAGGGTACCGAAACGGAAGTCACGGCCAATACTGATGCTTTCTACACTCCGTTTACAATATTAATATAGCTCGAAAGCTACTTATTACCTCTAGTGCACCATGTCAAGGAAGCTAATCCCATCTAGTTCCGGGGCCCTCGACCTGCTCGTAGTCGTCTTGGTCGTCGTCGCCGTCAGCTTCGTCGTGTATTCGGCCTCTGGGATGTTCATCGGCGTACTGGTGGCCGCGCTGTTCGGGCTAGCGACCTGGGCCCTCATGGTGTCCTCCAAGCCCTACAGGCTGAGGAGCATCTTCGTGTTCGGCCTCACCGTGGCCATGTGGACGGCCTTCTTGGCTTTCATCGCCCAGCTGGGCCCCACCTACCTGATTAAATGGCTAAGCACACATCAGAGGGTCCCGCTGACGCCGAACCCCGTATCGGAAACAGGCTTCGTGTCGATTCTCTGCCCGTATCTGCTGCCGACTGCCATTGGTAAGTCCATTCACGTGACCATGCCCGTCTACATCACCTTCCTAACCACGTTCCCGCCCAACATCGGCCTGTTTTCCCTGATATTCCTCGCATATGCCGGCACCGCCTTCATTCTAGGGAAGGGATGGTGTGGCTGGCTTTGCCCATTCGGAGGGCTGGGAGAGGTGGTCCGCCAGCGGCACAGGCCTCTCAAAGCTTACAAGAAGTCGGTAAACTGGATTATGAAGTCTTCATGGGGGAAGGGCTTCGATGTCGAGGGCCGCGAGCCAGGCCAGATGCTCCGCGACGTGAAATATGCCTTCCTGGTCGTCACCGTCCTGCTGGCCCTCTTCTATTCGGTGCAGTGGTTCTGCGTGTTCTGCTGGGCCGGGATCTTGGGGTGGTTCAGGTCGTCTCTCAACATAGGCATCTTCGTGGGGATACTGGCTGTCCTGTTCCTCGGCCTCCCTCTCCTCAGCACCAAGAAGTGGTGCCATTCCATCTGCCCCGTGGGCGCCGGGCTGAGCCTGATGGACAGGGCTACGCCCTTCAGGATAACTATTGACGATGAAAAGTGCAACGAATGCTATGCCTGCCTCAACGTCTGCCCGACATTCGGGTTCGCGCGCCGCGCGAACGGCGGGGTGAGCGTCACCGACACCTGCGACAAATGCCTCGTCTGCGTCTATAAGTGCCCGACCAAAGCCATAGACCTACGTCTTTACAACATCAAGACTGACGCCAAGAAGTTCCTCTTCCCGGCCGCGGTGGTGCTGGGCGCCTTCTGGTTCTACTGGTTCATCGTGGTGGCCTACAACCTGGTCGCGTTGGGGGCGCTTTTCTGATGGGGCTGGATACTCTTGCCGCCGCGCTCCTCCTTGGTCTGAGCAGCGGAGTCCAGTGCACCGTGACATGCCTACCGCTCCTTCTCACTCAGCTCACGGCTGCAAAGAGGACCGTCAGGGACAACCTGCGGATCTCCCTTCTGTTTTCGCTGGGCAGACTGATGGTGTACTTTGCCATGGCCTACCTTCTGTACATCTCGTTCAGGGCGTTCAGTGGGACCCTCGGAAACCCGCTGTCGGAATCCCTTACGTCTGTCCTGATGGGCACGATCCTTATTTACTATTGCGTCAAGGCGATCAGGAAGAAGGCCGCCACGAACTGCGGCGTTCGGACTCAGGGCAAACTCGCACACCTGCCGTTCACGAACTTCGCATTCAGGGCGAATCCCGGGAGGAACTCGACCTCGCTCTTGCTGGGAATAGTTTCAAGCATGAGCGTCTGCCTCCCTCTCGTGGCGCTCATCTCCCTCTCGGCAAACGCTGATCTGGCCACAGCCTTCTCGTCGGTCTCGCTGTTCTGGATCGGTTCTTCCGTCTACTCTGTGGGACTCGCCCTGACGCTGGCAGGGGTCTCGCGGATAAGGATAGGAGCGTCCCTAAGCAGAAGGGTGGGCTTCATCGGAAGCCTCTCCGGCGTCATGCTTGGAGCGATCATGCTCTTGGCAGGTCTGAGCGCGCTGACAATTCTTTAGAACAGCCGGGAGAAGACGTTGACATAATTCACCATGACGATCTGGAAGAAGAGGATCCCAACGTAGAAGCCGACGATGTAGATTATGGCGGCCCCGTTTCCCGTCGTGGCGTTCACATGCTGCCTCAGAGGGCATCCTTCCGCCAAGACTGAGAAGAAAGCGTAACCCAGCCCGCCGATCACCGCGAGGGTCAGGGTCGCGAGGGACCCCGCCCCCGGCTCGTTGTGCAACATCAGGGGAAAGTCGGCCATATAGGGCGAGAACCTGAAGAAGAGGAGGTAGCCTACCAGTGCTCCCAGGGCCATGCCGACGATGGTCCTCATGAAGAGCGTGTCCCTGAATAGGTAGAAGTCCCGGTAGCCCGAGATGGAGCAGGACTTCGACCGCTGCCAGAGGTAGCCTATCACGAAGCCGGCGGCGAGAGTGGCGAGGCCGATTTCAATAGTCACCGGCGGACCCTCCATTTGATGTAGTTAGACGACAGCACGACGCCGGAGAGCATGCCGGCCAGCCCCACCAACGCGACGAAGCTCCCGTACGTCAAGGCCATTATGATATGCACCGAGCAGTAGCCGAGCGTCAGCCCGAACATTGCTACAAAGAACCCATTGATGAAATGGTCGAGGGGATGCCTGGGCATCCTGAAGTTGAACTCCTTGTTGCGCAAGGTCGACAGCGAAGCCCCCAGCACGACGCCCACCACCGTCAGTATGGGGATGTCCAACGACGGGTCGTGGACGTAGAGCGTCGTCCCGACCAGATGGTTCACAATCCAGTCAATGAGATCACTGGGGTGGCTGATAAAACAGATGCCGAACGCCGACGGTGGGGCGATGAAAAACACGGCTTGGGCCACGGCGGCCCATAGGCCTGTAACGAAACCTGCGAGGAGCTTATCTACTTTCATACGCATCCAACCTATGACGTGTCGGCCACCTTTCTGACGGCCTCCCCGATGTGCTTCACGATCTCAAAGACCTGAGTGGCCGGCGTGGGGTTTGACATCTGCCCCGCCAGGCGATTGGCCCTGCCAGCTATGACGCAGGCGCGAATCGGCTCATACCCTCCTGAGATGAGAGCAGAGACCATCCCGGTGATCGTGTCCCCGGTCCCACCGATGGGCTCCAGGGCAGGGATGTTGGGCTCAGAGATGGTGTACATAATCTTGCCGTCGTCGACGATGAAGTCCGTGGGCCCCTTGATGAGGAGGTATCTAGGGGCATTGCCGGCGGCGTAGGCCTTCTCTATGAGCTTGGGCACTTCTGTCGTGTCGATTTCGAAGAGCATAGACTTTACGTAGGCCGGGTGGCCAGCTTGCGGATCGGCTAGGAAGCATATTTCGCCGGCGTCGGGCGTGAAGAGGTCGAACTTCCTGCATGCACCTGTGGCCTTCGCTATGAGCATCGAGCCGGCGTCGGCTATCATGAAGGGCCTCTTCTTCCAGTAGTCTAGCATTTCAGTGAACTCCATGAAGGGCTTCCTGATCGGAAGTATGTAATGCATGGTCACGGCGGTGGCGCCCAGCGCCCCGGCCTGCTCAGTGAGATATGCGTAGAGGGCGGCCGAACCGGCGCCCTGTCCCATATCACCGGCCACCACCCCCATGGGTGCCTCTATGCCCAAAGCCTCGGCTGCCGTGGCGGAGGCGGCCATCATGGCCATTGCGCCTATGGAGCCCAGCTCCTTGGGGATGTATTTGTCTCCCAACGAGATGGACTTGCCGTCGTATTTTATCGTGCCGAAGATGAGGGAACTGTCCTCGACGGGGAGCGTCCCTGAAAGGAGGAGCACCTATTTCATCTTCCTCCAGGCTTGCAGGGCGGCTTCGTACGCCTTCTGAAGAGTGTAGGCGCAGAGCGTGAAGCCCAGCTCATTGGGGGAAACGGCCTTGTCCAGCGGCTGGCCTATCATCCGCAGGGCAAGGAGGGGTATGTCCGGGCAGCCCCCTCCGGAGATGTTGACGATGACGCCCGAAGCCTTCTCGAAGGTAAGCTTCATGTTGCCGATGCGTATCATCAGGTATGGCCCGAAGTCGACCTTCTTAACGAGCTTGCTGACCTGCAGCGGAGGGAGGTCGCCTTCGGAGGCGAACACGACATCAAGTATGGGAATGCCGTCCGCGAGCAGCACCTTCTCAGCGGAATTGACCTGGTTGCTGGGGACGGACATGGCTATGTCGCATCCCGTCCGAACCTCTGGAGGGGGGGCGCCGGCTTTGGTGTCAAACCCGGCCCGCTTGAGGACGTGCTCGGCCCTCATGGCGTCCCTAAAGAGCTCGAAGAGGAAGAGAGACCTAGAAAGGCCGTATTGGTCGGTCCGCTTATGCGGGGAGGACAACTAATCGCTCACTACATCATCGAATCCGGCAGATATAATCCTTTGAGCCGCACACTACATTCAGCATGCTTATTCTAACTATCAGTCTTGGTTTGGACTAGCAGGGGTCCGATCCGACTTTGGCCGCTTCGGGGTCCAGCCCCCTCAATGTCTCGGCCAGCCCCACGACGGCTGCCACCACGCTGGGCGTCGGCCTCCCCCTCATCTTCCTAACCTGAACGCCCAGGAGCATGACCCTGACGCCTTTCAGCTCCGACTCGATGACATGGGCGAGCACAGCCAGAGGGAACTTGTGCACCAAGAAGAACTTGACCTCCTGCGTAAGGAGGTCCTCGAGGACGACGGAGCCCGGATCCAGACCCCTGTCGACGGCGTTCACCATCAGGATGACCTCGGGCCTAGCCTCGAGCACCTCGGGAAGGAACTTCTCAGGGGCCGTTTCACAGAGGAGGATCTTCATGTTCGATACATTCCTGTGAAGCTTTTTAAAAAGAAGGGGGCCAGCGATGTCGTCACCCCAGTCGCTGCCCACACACATCACTATGGTCCGCCGGCCCTTGATGAGGCGGCGAATCTCTGCTGGATCCATCGGAGAGCTACGGTCAGGCAGTCTGAGTGCTCGGGGCTATTTGCTTTGCGTCCTCCAGCATCGCTCTGTACATGGCCATGTAGTTGAAGGAGAATGGGCAGACCCCGGCGCATAGGTTGCATTCTGTGCAGGTCGCCATCTGTTCGGAAACGTACCTGATCTCGGGTTCCGTCAGCTTCCTCGTCCTGCGAATCTGGTAATACTTCCTCAGCTTCAGAACGGGGGCCTCCATCGGGTCCTTGTTGAACGCTTCGTAGGCGGGGCAGACCTCCACGCACCTTCCGCACTTTCCGCACGCAGAGGCGAAGGCCAGCATTCCAGTTCGCGAGTCCGGCTTGGTGAACCTCCAGTACAACGTGGCGACGCCGTGTCTCACGGCCCCTCCTGCAAAGAAGGAGACCACGAGCCACACGTAGATCAGCATAAGGTGGAGTGTGCCAAGGTACGCGTAGCCTTGACCCGTGAAGCTGGAGATGGTTACGAACCCGAAGACCTCTAGTGCCTGCACAATGCCCACTACGGCTATCGGAAACAGGAACACAAGGTCCACGAAGAAGACCTTGCCATAGGCCAGCCTGAATGCCGGGTTCCGGGCATAGCGCCACAGGAGCCCTATCCCTCCCGCCAGGATCAGCAGGCCGGTGATGCCATGAATCCATGAAATCACCCATCCGTATCCTCCGAACACCTCCGCCGTGCCGGCGACGAGGAACGGAACCTCCATGCACAAGCCGGTGATGATGTTGCCCCAGAGGCCCAGGTGAAACGCAAAATCGCTCAGCCCGACCTTGAGACTTCTCGAGAAGAGCAGATCCAGAAGTCCCGGCTTCTTAGCATGAAGTGAAGATAGCTTGTATCTTTCAGCCTTGCTCTTTGCCATCTTAGTTCACCTTTTTCTCCTCTTTCTTGGCGACCAACGGCTTCTCTTCCCCCTTGTTGTCACGCCACCTCAGCGCGAAGAAGGCCACTCCGGCAAGCAGGGGAATCCAGGCGAGCCGTATCCAGTGCTCGGCCGTCGAGTAAAGCTTGTTCTGGTTGGGGTATGCGGACTTGATGACCGTGACCTCGGGTGAAGTGGAGAATGCCTTGAACTCGGCGGCGGTGACTACGTAGAAGGTGGAGGTATCGTTCTGATAGAGGAGCGTCGCGTCAGTGCCAGTGGTTTGGTTCAGCGTCTGGACGACCTTCTGACCCAGCGTGACCATGTCCGAGTACGAGCCCCAATTCTTCGAGACCATCTTGGGGAAGGCGGTCGCGAGCGCAGGCGACATCTGCCCGGGGCATACCTGGACGCAGAAGGGCGCGGTGTCGCTGGTCTCCGTAAACTTGGCGCAATGGTCGCACTTCAAAATCTTCCTATTTGCGTTGTCTGTCGTTATCGACCCGAAGGGGCATACTGTGGTGCACAAATAGCAACCGATGCACATGTCGGCATCGTAGGTGACGGTGCCTGTAGCCTGCTGCGTCAAGGCGTGCGTCTGGCAGACTGTGGCGCACGGGGCGTTGATGCAGTGGAGGCAGTTCTGAGCTATGGGCATTGTCCCGTAGGGGGGTTGAGTAACTACCTTGGTGTAGGCGTTGGCCGTTGGCCATGTTGTTCCGGTGTGCAGGCTGAGGTTCGGCGCGCTCAAGCCGCTGTGATACTGCTCGTCGGCGAAAACGCAATGGTCGCAGCCGATGCAGTTCGGCACAACGATGAGCATGGCGTTCTTGGGTGTGCTGGCCTGTAGCAGCTTGGGTGCCGTCGCGGCCGTGACTACCAGAAGGCTGCCACCAGCGGCGACCGTCTTCAGGAAACTCCTTCTGTCCATGTTCATCTTCTAATTACCTCCTATCACTCTTTTCACTTTGCCATCCGCGCCCAACAGCTCGACCTTCAGCGCCCTTTCGAGGTGCGTGGCGCAAGAGATGCATGGGTCGTAGGCCCTTATGACCAAGCCCACTTCATGCCACAGGTTGTCTTCGTTGACCTTGCCTGGGCTGACGTTCCTGTTTGCCGCGCTCCAGAGCGATGCTTCGAAGCCGTTAGCGTTGATTACCGTGGGAGTTATGATGTTGGCCTTGGTGATGTAACCTTCGTCGTTCCACTTGTAGTGGTGGATGACCGTGCCCCTTGCGGCTTCACAGGAGCCGGCCCCTTCACCCGCCTTCATCTTGAAGGGTGTCTTGAGCTCTCCCTGCGTAATCGAGGAGTCCGAAAGCAGCTGCTCCAGCCTCTCCGCGGCGAAGACGAGACAGACGTACCTGGCGAGGTCGTACTGCAGCGTGCCGTGCACCGGGGAGCCATATTTCCCTTTCAGTTCCTTCAAGAGCTTGTCGGCCACTTCGGTACCGGTCTTCTTGGAGATGTTGACACGCGCTAGGGGTCCCGTGCGAACGAAGGACTTGTCCTTGGGCTGTCCTTTCACCGTAACGCTCTTTCCGAAGGAGTAGGGCAGGGGCTCCTCTGATATCTGGTTCATGTAGTCGCCTACCTTGAATTCGGAGATCTTGGCGCCCGTCTTGTCAATGATGGAGATGTCTCCCCTGTAAAAGCTCATGGTCCCGGAGTCGCTCATGCCGAGGTAGCTCGACTCGACCTTGCCCAGCTCAATGTTGTCGTCTACGAACTTTTCGTAGATAGGGGCGATGACCGCGTCGTACCAGCCGATGACGTTCTTCTTCGCCTCGAGGAGGTAGCCGAGAAGCTTCTTTCTGGTGTCCTCGTCGAATCCCCTGTTAATCCCGCCTGGGACTGCGGTCATGGGGTGGACGGCCTGGACGCCGATGGTCTCTATGATCTTCTGTCCCACGGCCCGTGTGTAAACGACCTGCTTGACCACCTCAGGGAACTTCCTGTAAACTCCTATGATATCGCGCTGCTTGAATGGAAGCTCCGGAAGGAGGAAGTCGGGTCCAGCGAGGATGAAGGTATGAAGAGTGTGGTCCCCCAAGATCTCGCCCATCAGCATCAGCTCCCTGAGCTTCTCTGCCCGCTCGGGTAGCTCGAGGCCCAGCCCGTCGTCGATGGCCTTCGCACTGGCCAAGTGGTGGGGAATCGGGCAGACCCCACAAATCCTGGTTACGATTATGGGGGCCCTGTGCACCAGCCTGCCTTCCAAGAACTTCTCAAAGCCCCTGAACTCGGCAAAGTCTGCGAGCGTCTTCGTTACCTTCCCCTTCTGATCTAGCTGCACCCTTACGTTGAGGTGCCCTTCTATTCGTGTGACCGGATCGATTTCAATTTGACTCATTTCTTGTTCACCCTAAGATATCGCTCAACAGTTCCCTGATCACCGGACCCGGTGGGGGGCAACCCGGTATCACGTAGTCGACCTTGACGTACTTGGAGAGTGGCTCCACCTTGTCAAGAAGCTCGGGAATGCCGTCGGTGGGCGTCCTGTCGCCATATGCCCTGGCCAGCAACTCCTCGGGCGTGAAGAGGTTCCCCAAGCCGGGCATTGCGCCGGTGCTTGGGCAACTGCCGAACGAGACGAGGATCTTCGACTTCTTCCTAGCAGCCTCAACCCTTTCGAGGTCATGCTTAGTCCTTACCACGCCTATCACGAATGTAACGTCGGCTTGGTCGAAATCAGTGGTACTGGCCAACACGGGTGCATAGACGAGATCGACGCTCTTGTCCAACAACTTTAGCAGGCCGATGCCAAGATCAGCCAAAGCGATTTCACATCCGCCGCAGATGGCGCAATCTTCGATCGCGAGTTTTGCTTTAGCCGCCATAACCTTTGACTTCCTTTGTGAATCGTCGTTGCTCTAATAAGTCTAACCTACTGGTAATATTTACAGACTTTGCGAGCAAGGAGACAATGATAGAGTAATTATAGAATATCGATAACGGTTTTATAGGCAGCATGATGACATCAAGAGCGCGTTCAGTTAGGCTCGTCCAAACGCTTAAAGCCGATGGAGAAGCTTTGTCAGATTGATGCCCTCCGTAAGGTCCGTCCTTCTTTCGATGGCCGGAGTGGCCTTGGCGCTCGTTCTTGCCCGGTACACGGCCAAGTACCAGTACGGCATCTTGTGGGGGCTGCCGCAGCTGGGCGTGTTCCTGGCCGCCGCTTCAGGCGGCCCTATCTGGGGCCTGATGGCGGGCGTGGCGGGAGGCCTGAACTTCTACCATCTGTACACAGGCTACACCTGGCTCGCCGTCCTTTCGCTCACGGGGCTCGTGGCGGGTCTCCTATCTTCTAGGATGAGGCCTGTGGCCGCGGCAGCGGTCTCCTGGGTCACCGTAGGCCTGCTGGCTTCCTACTACATCTACTCGCAGAACGGTCAGCCCATCCAGGCGTTTTACGCTTGGGTCATGTCCTTTTCCTACGAATTGGTGGTGTCGGCCATCGTCGTCGACGCGTCGCTGGCGCTTCTGCACGTGGCCAGGATAGAGAAGAAAGAGAAGGAAAAGGAGGCGGTGAAGTCAGAAGCTCAGGCAGAGATCGGCCTGTAGCATCAGCCTGCTGATCTCCTTCCGGGAAACCACGGCGAAATCGTCGGCGAGCAGCTTGGAATCAAGTCCCTCATCCTTCAGCGACTCCTCTTCGACGAGGAACCTCTTCCCGCTTTCGTCTGGGAAAAACTCGATGAACTTCGTCGCATACATCCTCTCGACGCCCTTGACGGCGCAGCGGGCTCCCTTGCCCATGAGGGCGACGGTGACCTTGTGGTTCTCTTCGCCGCTGAGCATCCCGGCGGAGACCCTGAGGCCTTCCACAAAGTAGGCGCTGCTCACCGGAGAACGGAGGAAGGCAACAAAGATGTTCTTGGACAATTCTCCATCGCCTCTAGAGGAAGTTCACGACCCTGTCTGTCTCCATCATGGCCACCAGCCTATCGAAGGTGATGGCGTGGGCGCTGGCGGGGAAGGCTTCATTGAGGCCGCGGCGGGTCGCGTCCTCGCCGATATAGTAGACTTCGCCCTTGAAAGCCCCGCTGCGCGCGATATACACTCCGTCTTGGAGGAGGATAATTCGGGCCGATGGGTCATTGGCGGCATACGCGAACGCCGTCTGCGCAAAGGATTCGTCGACCAGATACAATGTCAAAAGGCATCTCCTCCTATAGGGTGACCAGCCTCTCGCATTGGCTGGCCAGGGAAGCGACGAACGCGACGCTCACAATCTTCACACCCTTGTAGTAGTCCTTCCCCTCGTCGAGGCCCCTGTTATAGCTGCACACTTCGCAAGCGTACACCTCGGCGCCCTTCGCGACGAGGGCCTTGAACGAGTCCATGGGGAGCTTCTGGAGCGCGGGAAAGACTTGCGTCCCGAGGGCGTTGTAGATGCCGTCCAGGAAGAGGAAGAAGGTGACCTTGTTCGACCTGTTCAAGGCGGCGTCGGCGATTCGGCAGGCTGTGTCCCAACGTTGAGTCTGATACGGCCCTCCGGTCAGGATTATGCCGAAGTTGGTCAATTCGTAGGTGGGTGGGTGCGGCACAAATTAAACCTTTTTGTTTACCTGTTGCGCCATAGAGCCATTCGGGCGTCGCACGAAGGCGGTCACCACCTACTTGTAATTCAAAGCCGTAGGGGAGACCACTGTCAGGAGCGGGATAGGGGCGTAGGGATAGAACATCGTAGAGAGCCCTATGTTGAAAACCATCTCTACGAACCCCCCTCCCATACCGAAGAAGAGGAGGGGAAGGTTGGAAACGAACAGGGTCGCGCCAAGAATGACATCGCCGGAGAAGGGGGAATCGAAAGGTTGCAATGGGCCATGTGTCATGCCCTACTTCGGGGTGATGCTGCGAGCGAAGTGCCGACTCGGATTTCTGGAACGATGGTGCGAGGCGCGGGATTTGGACCCGCGTTGCCACCTTGGGAGGGTGACGTCCTAGACTAGGCTAGACCAGCCTCGCCCACCGGAGCTATCTGTTCCGCGTATTTTACCTTTAGTCTACGCATGAAAGAGGGTCTAAGAGGATGACTCGAAAGCAGAATCCCCGGCCTTCTTTTCTCCGCTTGGAGCGTTCATTCCAGAGACCACTTCCTCCACATACTCAAGTGTAACGACGCCAGAATTTATCAGGTTGGTGAGGGCGTTGGCCGACGCGATGCCGGTCACTCTGCCGGAGGAACCCCCTATCTGCCTCCAACGAAGCTTCGTGTTGCCGCTCTTGGATTCGTATATCACCCCGAGGACGTCCCTTGCGTCGACGAAACTGATGTCCCTTATCTTCTTCAGGCTTGCCTTGTCGGTGGCCTCGATATAGATGGCCCCCTGACCGCTCTCCCGCTCTGGAAAGACGTCGGGGTCGTGAAAGTAGCTCTCCGGAATGTAAGACCGGCATGTGCTGTAAATGAGGAACATCCTAAACCTCTCTAGAGTGGCTTCAATGATAATCTCAACCATGGATGTGCCACTTACAGCCCTTAAGCTAGGGAGGCGGAGTAGATAACGGCTATGCCGCGACATGAAAGGGGGGGTTCCGGCAGTCTGATCGAGTCACTCGGATGGGGCTCAGTCCAACCTGAAGTATCTGATCAGCGAGACCCCAACATTATCGATGCATATGTTGATCTGCCAGCTCCCGAACCCCCGAGATATTATTATTAAGCGAGGGCCGCGGTCTGACGAGTGGCGATGAAGACTCTAGCCCATGCGACTTCGGGATGAGCTGGATCTTGAGTTCTGAGCCAACCTTCACCTCTGGCCTGGTATCTTCCGACCAATGCCACGAACTTGGGCGCGAAACTGGCTTGCATCACTTCAAAGGGGCAGACTTGCATGAGCACCCCTCAGGGGAGCCCAGCGGAGATTCCGGCAACACTGCGTCTGATTCGGCTGGCAGCATTCGCGGGACGAAGGAGGAACTTATTAGCGTTCTCAACGGTGACTAAGTTGAAAAGTTCTTAAGCATTACCGAAAACCACCACTGACGGAGGTTAATTGGGGATGGAGATGGAGGCTGTAGAAAGATCGAAGCACCTGATGAGCAAGACGAAGAGCATCTGCCCCGAGTGCAACCGGACCACCTCTGCGGACATCTTCGCCAGGGATGAGAAGGTCTACATATCCAAGACCTGTCCCGAGCACGGATACTTTGAGGATCTCTACTTCGGTGACTACGGCATGTATGTCAAGTTTTCGAAGTACGCCAAGGATGGAAGGGGCATAGAGAACCCGGACATCATCGCCGCGGCGGTAAACTGTCCCACGGGGTGCGGCCTCTGCTCCAATCACCTGAGCCACACCGCGCTGGCCAACATAGTTGTGACGAACCGTTGCGACCTGAGCTGCTGGTACTGCTTCTTCTACGCTGAGAAGGCCGGCTACATCTATGAGCCTTCGCTGGAACAGATAAGGAAGATGGTCAGGAAGATGAAGGCCGAAAAGCCGATTTCAGGTGCCGCCCTGCAACTGACGGGAGGGGAACCGACGCTGAGGGAGGACCTGGTGGAGATCATCAAGATTGCCAAGGAGGAGGGCGTCCAGCACGTGCAGCTCAACACCGACGGCATCAACCTAGCCAGGGACCCGACCCTCGCCAAGAGAGTACACGATGCAGGCGTCAACACCGTATATCTGAGCTTCGACGGCGTCACTCCCAGGACCAACCCCAAGAACTACTGGGAGATCCCATCCGTCCTGAAGAACGCCAGGGCCGCAAATCTGGGCCTAGTCCTTGTCCCCACCGTGATCAGGACAGTCAACGACTATGAGGTGGGAGACATGATACGCTTTGGATTCAAGAACATAGATGTCGTTCGGTCGGTGAACTTCCAACCGGTGTCGCTGGTCGGGCGCGTTTCCAAGGGCGACCGGGACAAGTTCAGGATCACCATACCTGACGTCATCAAGAGGGTGGAAGAACAGACGGAGGGAGACATCGAGAGGGATGATTGGTTCCCCGTCCCCGCGTCCATGGCATTCTCGACGTTCGTCGAGGCCTGGGTGGGGCTGCCGCTGTACGAGCTAACGACGCACTTCGCCTGCGGCGCCGCGACCTACCTCTTCGAGAAGAACGGCAAGATGGTCCCCCTGACAAGGTTCATCGACATCCCAGGCTTCCTCGAGTTCCTCGAGTCTGAGGGCGTGGCCCTGGAGCAGGGTCGGTCGAAGGTCCTCTCAGGCGCCAAGCTCCTCCTGAAGCTGAGGAAGTTCGTGGATTCCGAGAAGGCGCCTGAGGGCATGAAGCTGGGAGACATACTCTACAACGCCATCGTCAAGCACGATTACTCCTCGCTGGGCGCGTTCCACCGACGCTCTCTCTTCGTCGGGATGATGCACTTCATGGACAAGTATAACCATGACGAGGAGAGGGTGCGCCGCTGCGACGTCCACTACCTCACGCCCGACAATCGGATCATACCTTTCTGTAGCTTCAACGTCTTGCCCGAATGGTACAGAGACGCGATTCAGAAGAAGTACTCCATCTCCATCGAGGAGTGGGAGAGGCGGACCGGCAAGACCCTCAGGGCAGGCTACTACAAGCGAGCTCAGGCGCCCACCGGCGACGACCAGAATCTCCTTAACCCCATTGCAGCGCTCTAGTGGAAGGCGCCTACCTCGACTTTCGAAGATTTTGGCCTCCTGAAAGCGATAACACTTTCAGAGCACCCCGCATAGATAATCC
>Ga0187889_10001978_pt1 | contig 20914 bp, 18 predicted proteins | sample June2016WEW_7_10_2_FD_132992 | JGI IMG/M metagenome (GOLD analysis project Ga0187889, IMG submission 132992) | Peatland microbial communities from SPRUCE experiment site at the Marcell Experimental Forest, Minnesota, USA - June2016WEW_7_100 | ecosystem: Environmental > Terrestrial > Soil >... | reverse complement strand
CCCGCTTTTCCAAAGGTCGCTTCCCGCCACGCTGCAAGAATGTTATCACGCCGCACAGATAGTGCATAAGCCTTGGAAAGTGTCAAGTCAGCAGCGACGTCCCGGGTAAGGCCGGGCGCATCCCACCTTTGTCGACCTCCCCCCAAATCTCAACAGGCTCCTAAACTGCTCCCTTTCTCCTGGATTCATAGCCGCTGACACCGGCGCCTCCGGCCGTCCCCAACAGCACCCCCGCCAGCGCTCCGATGGCCAGATTAAGCGGCTTATTGGGGCGCACCGGTTTGAGGCCGGGCATCGCCCTATCGATAATCACAACCTCGAAGGGACGGGAACCCGAGGTCGCCGACCCCATGGCGTCGTAGCGGTTTTCCTTGTAAACCCGCGCGATCTCATTGGCAATCGTGGCCGCTTCCTCGGGCTTTTCCGCGAAGACGCAGATTTCGATAAGGCTGGTATTGCGCACCGGGTGCAGGGCCAGGCGCGCTTTGAGCAGGTCCAGGGTTTCGGCTTTCGCAAGCGGTTGGCCTCGGGCATAACGCTTGCCCCATTCCTGGCTCAACCCGAGGTTCTCGATGACCTTGTCCAGAACCAACAAGGACTGCATGACTTCGAATTCGGTCTGGATGAGGTACGGATCGTAATCGCCATAGACAACTGGCGCCTGGGCGGCGGCCGAGGCCCCGGCAGCATTGCGGGTTATTTTGAGCCGGGCGGTGCTGGCAAACGACTCCGGCAGGAGGAAGGTGATGACAACGCTGGCGCCGAACACCAGAAGAAACACGGCCATGAAGCCGGGGAGAAACCCGCGCGGCGAGCGCAGTTTTTTGACGACGAAAGCGAAGATGCTCAGAGCCAGAACATCGGCCGCCACGCCGAACGGAAGCCCCCCGGACATGGCAGCGGCGACACCCAGCCATAGAAAGAAGACAATCACAAGCCCTGCCAGGAAAACATTCAACCACGTTTTCCTGGCGAGCAGGAAGATAGCCAACGCCACCCCTCCGGCCAGGAGACCCAGCACGAGCCCGTCAGACCCGTGAGCCATGATAGCCAAGGCGCCAAATTCCACCAAAAGAAGCGTCAGAAAACCCGCCAGAAAAACGTGCCACCAGCGGCGGTGGCCCTGGGCCTCCTCATCCGCACTGCGCGACGGTTTGTCCGCCGATGCGCGCTCCGCGCTCCGCTCCCCGGACTGCGTCGGTTGGTTCGCCGAGGTGGCCGCGATGGTCTCGAGGGCCGTTTTTACCTGGCTGGCCTGTTGATAGCGCCGCTCTGGTTCCTTCTCGAGGGCCTGCAGGACGACTTGGTCCAGACGCACGTCGATCTGCACCTTCCTCGAAGGCGGTTGCAGCGGCTTGGGCGGCAGTTCGCCGGTGAGCATCTGGTAAAACACCACGCCCAGGGCATAGATGTCGGCGCGGTGGTCCACGTCCGCCGGATGCTCCGCCTGCTCGGGGGCCATGTAGGCCGGGGTGCCCATGATCTTTCCCGCATCGGTCAGTGTGGATGAAATGGCGCCGGAACCTGCCTGCGCAACCGGCCCATTGCCGGTTCCCACCAGCTTGGCCAGGCCAAAATCCGCCACCTTTACCCGGCCACCCCGGTCGAGCAGGATGTTCTCCGGCTTGATGTCGCGATGGACGATCCCCTGGTCATGGGCGTATTGCAGCGCATCGCAAATCTGCGGCACGATGGCCAGCGCCTCCCGCGGCGAAACCCGGCCGCCCTCCAAGAGCCGGCGCAGGGTCACACCATCCACGAACTCCATGAGAAAGTAATACAACCCGTCCGCGCGGCCAAAATCATGGATGGCGACGATGCCCGGGTGATTGAGCCTGGCCAGCGCCTTGGCCTCACGGGCAAACCGTTCAGCGAAGGCCGGGCCGGCGCCGATGCCGGGCGGCAGGATTTTGAGGGCCACAATGCGGTCCAGTTCCCTTTGCCGGGCCCTGTAAACCGCGCCCATCCCCCCGCAGCCCAGCAGTTCCAGAATCTCCAACTGAGGGAAGGCCGGCGCGAGTTCCGCCACCGAAGGCGCAATGAAAGCGCGTTTGGCTTCCGGGCCGCCGGCCGTTTCGGTTTGCGCGGCCTGCAGCAAGGCGGCCGCGCAGCGCGGGCAGATGTCCCCTGTCCCGCCGGAGGGCGATTCTCCGCCGCAACGAGGGCACTTGGCAGTCTTAGGTTCGTTCATCACCCTCTATATACGAACGGGCGCCGGCTTGTTACGGAACCCGGCTTAGCACGCCGATGACGTGCCGCAGTTCCTCTTCGACCTCTTCGGTCCCCGAGACTGTCTCGGCGATGACCTCGCGGAACAGTTCGCGAAAGCGCTTTCACAGGCGATGCACCGCCACCCGCGCCGCCCCTTCGCTGGTTTGCAATTCAAGGGCGAGTTCCGCGTAAGGAATGCTGCCCCGCTCGGCGGTCAGGTATGGCTTGAGTTGTTGCAGCTCGCTCGCTTTCCTGGCCGCGGTGTATTCGCGCTCCAACCGCGCCGTCACCTCGCCCAACAATGTGAGCGCCCACCGCCGGTCGTAGATTTGGTCCGGCCCGAGGCGGTCCCCTCCCTCGGCTTGAAAGCGTTGTTCGGCCATGGCCGTGTCGAAGCTCAGGCAGGCCCGGCCGCCGCCGCGCTTCTCCGCCCGGCCCCGCTCCCATTCGTGGGCCAAAAACCGCTTCAAAGCCATCTTCAGAAACGCGCGAAACCGCCCTTTCTCCGGCTCGACCACCCGCAGGTAGTCCTTGGCCAAAAGCCGCGCGAAGAACCCTTGCGTCAAGTCTTGCGCGTCGGGCGGCGAATACCCCGAGCCGCGAATAAACGCGTAAAGCGGATACCAATACGTCTGGCAGAGTGTTTCCAGCGCCTGCGCGCAATCCGGCGAGGCCTTGTCTTTGGCCGCCAGCACCACCGACCAATGCGTCGTCACAAAGAGCCCTTGGGGCGGGGTTTGGGCGCGGCCCTCGGATTCGTTCGCCGGCATACAAGCCCAACATACGGAAAGGCGCGCTCCTGTTACAGGGGAAAGCCCGAAAAATCAAACGCTGCCCTTACTTCCGCTCGTCGGCGTGCCCATGGTTTTGGTAGCCGGCCGCGGCGCCGGCTTTCTGCGTGGTCTCGGCGTACAGCAGGTCAATCCAGGCTTCGGTTTTGATAAAGCCTTTGCCCAACTCCTCATACTTGGCCAGCAAATGGTCCTGCTTCATTTGGCCGGCGCTCTTGCCCTGGCTGGCGGCCTGTGCCACCAGCGCCCGCGTCTCCTTGAGCATTTGAAGGAATTTGCGCGCGTCTTCCGGCGTGGAAAGCGGGCCATGCCCGGGGATGATCTTCACATCCGGCGGAGTCATGCTCAGGACCTTCTCGACCCCGGCAATCATGCCGCTGACACTCCCGCCGCTCTGCACATCGACGAACGGAAAACCATAGGTGACGAAATCGTCGCCCATGTGGACCACATTGGACTGCGGGAAAAAGATGACGCTGTCCCCATCCGTGTGGCCGTTGGGAAAGTGAATCGCCCGGATGTCCTCGCCATTGAGGTGGACCGTAGCGCGGTCGTTGAACGTGATCACCGGCAGGGCCTCTTTGGAGGCCGGTTTGACCTCGGTTCCGGCAACGATGCCGCCCTCTTTCAGACGTTTGCGCACGTTCTCGTGGGCGATGATGGGGGCTTCCGAACCGAACTGGGCGTTGCCGCCGGTATGGTCGCCATGAAAATGCGTGTTTAGCACGAACTTAATCGGCTTGTCCGTGATGCCTTTGAGGGCCTCGCGGATCTTCGGCGCCAGCGGCGCAAACTGGTCATCGACCAGCACGACTCCGTCCTCGCCTACGGAGACCCCGATATTCCCCCCGGCGCCCTCGAGCATGTAAACGGTTCCGGCCACCTTGGTCACCTTGATCTGCACCGTGCTGAAGTCCTGCTGGGCGGCGGCAACGCCGGCCGCCAGGAGCAAACCGGCGGGCAGGAGCTTCAGCGTTAGACCCAGGTTCACAGGTATCCAGACCCGAGGGGCAAGTGTCGAGTGTCGAGGGAACGAAGTGCCGCCCCTTGACACCCGGCACTCGCCCCTTGCATGTCGGATTACTTTTGAACCCGGGTCTAACGGCGGGCGCTCGGCCTGACCAAGCCCTTTTGTCCAGATCCTCTTCAGCACAAACATAGATGCAGATAAATATCGTGCGTACAAAGGCGCCCCGCAAATGATTTCTCATTTGCGGGGCTAGGAGAAAACTTCTCGGTAAAGGGCCGGGAGCAACTAGGCCGCAGCCAACTTCCGGCGCAGAGCCCCGATGCCACAGAGTGCGAGCCCCAAGAGCCCTGCCGTCATGCCGCCGTCAGGAACACCGGGTTGGCCACCACCACCACCACCGCCGCCGCCACCACCTGTGGAACCAACATCGTACAAAAAGAAATGCTGGTCTCCGGGAGGCAGCCCTCCGGGGGTTTGAACGGTGAGACTCCCTGTCAAACCTTCGATATCGTAGCCCACAAAGGTATTGCCAAACCTGATTGACAGATAATCATCAGTTCCGGTGAGAGTAATCGTATCCGTTTTACTGATTTGGACATCGGTACTGGCGAGAGCCAGAGGGGCAGGGTTCACAAGCGACCCGTACGCAGGAGCTCCGCCGTTGTAAGCATTGATCACGTCATTCATGTAGGTCAACTCTTGGGACAACGACTCGGGATTGCTAGCGCCGGATTGCGTGCCGATTTCGTAGTCGTTACTCATGAGGGCCGCACTGGCAGTTTGGCTCAACAATCCCACCCCGAGGCCAATCAGGCACAGGAGGCTGGCCGTTCTTTTTGCTGTTGTCATTTTCATAATAGGTTCTCTGGACTTACGTTAGGTTGATTTTCATCAAGCCGTTGCCTCGGAGACAGCATCGTTGGTGCCAGGGCTGGCGCACTCGATGATTCCGGCGACATTCGTAAACACAAGTAGTTAGTATTCAATGACTTATGATTAACATATTTTCGCGCATTCGATTTCTTGGCTGCCGCCTTAAAGCCGGCAAATGATAAAGTATTCCGACAGTTCCACCGATGAGCCCCGCGTTCTCTCGTCCGCAAGTCATTGTTCATCAATTACTTAGCAGGCTTGCAGCAGACTGTAAGGTATTCCGACGAATCTGCATCGGCTTACAGTTCTGCCACGCCACTGCTGACCCGCATCCGAAGAGGCCAGCCGGTTCGTCCAGGAAATCAGGGGTTTCGCCTTGATCTGCGGCCCGGTTCGCTGCAACGCTGAGGGTCATAATTCATGATTCACGATTCATGAAAGTGTTTGGCCTGACTGGCGGTCCGGGGATGGGCAAGACTGCTTGCGCCCAATTGCTGGGCGCCCGCGGGGTAGCCGTGGTGGACACGGATGACCTGGCCCGCGATGTCGTCGAACCGGGCCGGCCTGCGCTCGAGGAGGTGCGTCAAGCATTCGGTCCTGAGGTGGTGGCTCCGGATGGCAGATTGCGCCGGGCGGAGTTGGCGCGGCGTGTCTTTGCCGATCCGGCCGCCCTCAAGCAACTCGAGGCGATGCTCCATCCGGCGATCCGGGCGCTCTGGCAGGCCCAGGCAGCAGCCTGGCGCAACGAGTCGCGTCCGCACTGCGTCATCATCATTCCGCTCCTGTTCGAGACGGGCGCTGAGGCCGAGTTGGACGCGACCCTCTGCGTCGGCTGTTCGGCGGCAACCCAGCGCCAGCGTCTTCTGGCCCGCGGCTGGACGGTTCAACAGATCGAGCAACGCGTGCGGGCTCAATGGCCCATCGAGCAAAAGATGGGCCGCGCCGATTACGTCGTGTGGACGGAAGGCGGCCTGGACATCCTTGCCGCGCAACTGGCGCGCATCGGGCTGGGCTGAGAGCGTGGAGCGTGGAGCGTGAGAGCGTGAGAGCGTGAGAGCGTGAGAGCGTGGCAAGTGCTACGGTACCATCACGCTCTCACGCTCTCACGCTCCACGCTCCGACGCTCCACGCTCCGACGCCCTCACGCTCCACGCTCCCGAAGCCAGGCAAAGCACGGGCGCTAAGAACGACTCGGCTGCGCGTGCAACCGGGCGAGGTTGCGGGCGGCGGCGTCAATCCAGTCGCCGGCGGGCAAGGCGTAAGGGCGGAAGGTTTCGAGATGGCCTTCCTGCTCGTTGAAGAACAGGGCGCGGTGGAGGCCCAGGAGGCTGGCCTTGGGGCTGTCGATGAGGCTGGCGGAATCGTTGGCGCTCATCTGGAAGAGGACCCGCATCTCGAATTCGCTGAAGGCCTTTCGGCTCAGGAACCGGTTCACGTTATTATAAGTGTCGCAAGAGGCGATTACGTGGAAGCCCAGGCGGGTCCCCTCGCAGACCAGGTTATTAAGGAGAGCCGCCGGGTTTGGCGCGGCGGCGGCATCGGAAGAGAAACTGAAATCCTCCTCATAGCGCAGGCGGGAATATTTCTGGAGCGCGTGAATGAAGAGGAAAGTCGGGGGCGCGGTCTCGGCGTTCGTTGCCTCAAGGCGTTTCTTCATCTCGTCGGCCAGGCCGCCCATGATGCCGGCCAGGCCGCCCTGGTTGGCGGTTTCAACCGGGTGCGGGATGGCCTGGAGCACGCGCTCAAGGAGGGCGTGTTGGGGCGAGCCCGGGGTGGTGCCATCGCACAGGATAAAACGGGCCCCGCCCAGGGGATACTGGGCGGCCAGAGAGATCAAGCCGACGGACAAGATGGCCAGGACGGCCTCTTCGCGCTGGCCGACCAGCAGGAGGTTGTTGCCGCTTTGCCTGTAGAAGACAGCTTCGGTGGGCCCTTTAATCGAGTTTGGGGCGCCCAGCCAGACGCGCGGCGCCACGGTGGGTTTGAGGGACTGGGCTTCGAGCAGGCCCCGGAGGAGCGGGTTTTCCCGGACATCGGCCGGGGCATTGCCTTCGAAGACGATCGGGCCGGCAAGGGCCGGACAGTCGCGGTCGGCCCGGGCGCGCACCTTGGCCAGGAAGGTTTCCCGCACGTCATCGGGCAGCCAGACGACCTGGAAGGGGCTGTTGCCCTCGAGCATGCCGGCCGAATCGTTGTAGATGCCTTCGCCCGGGCGGGAGAGCAGGCGGGGAGCGGGGTTGTTGTCATCCATGATGAGGTAGGCATCGGCCTCGTTGCACTGGAGGGCGATGCGGATGACCATTTGGCCCAGGGTGGTGCGGGCGACGGTGTAGGCGCCGCCCAGGGTTTGCGAGCCCAGCAGGACGTGGATGCCAAAGGCGCGGCCCTGGCGCACGATGCGGTCCAGGAGCAGCGAGGCGGTCTGGGCGATTCTGTCATCTTCGACGAAGAACTCCTGGAATTCATCGACCAGGAGCAGGCACCGGGGCATCGGCTCGGCGCCGCCCGCCCGCTTGTAGCCCGGGATGTCCTGCACCCCGAGGGCGCGGAACAGGTCGCCGCGGCGTTTCAATTCGTCGTCCACGCGTTGGAGCACGCTCAGTCCGAACTCGCGGTCGCTCTCGATGGCAACGACCCGCGCGTGCGGGAGGCGATGGACGGCGTAGCATTTGAATTCGACGCCCTTTTTGAAGTCGACCAGGTAGAACTCGACCTGCTCGGGGCTGTACCAGAGGGCGAGGTTAGTGATAATGACGTGGAAGAGGGTTGATTTGCCCGAGCCGGTTTTGCCGGCGACGAGGCCGTGCTGGCGTGTGCCCTTGCCGATGGCCAGGTATTGGAGCTTGGTCGCGCCAGTGCGGCCGATCGGGACCCGCAGTTCGGTGGTGGTATCCAGGCTCCAAACCTCGGCCTCCGGGGGAGTCACCTGGGCAAAGGGGACTTCCACCCGGCTGGAGTCCCGGCTCTTGGAGCCGATCTGGTGAATCAGGTCGATGGCCAGGTTGGGCGGCGGGGGGGCATCGATGACCAACTCTGCCCCCGGCATCGGATTGGCGGCGACGAAGAAGACCTGGGCCTTGAGGCCCACGCAGAAGCTGCTCTTCCTGAGTTCATCGGGAATGAACTCCTCGGGCAAAGGCTGGCGCCGGTCCCAATGGATGAGCGTATAGACGCCGCACCGGGCGCCGCTGGCGGCAATGCTCAGCAGGCGTTTGGCGGCCGTTTCACTGAAGTTGACTGGGAAATCGGCGACGGCCAGGAAATGATATTTTTCGGCAATCACTCCCGCCTGCTCGTTGTATTCGGCGATGGTTGCGTATTCGTTGCGCAGGTACATCTGGATGACCTTCTCCATGTGCTCGTTCAGGCCGGCCAGGCGTTCTTCGATCTGCGTGGTTTGGGTCCAGATGCGGCTGTTGATGATCTGCTCCTCGTAATCGGCCAAATGCATGATGCCGGCGAAATTCTGCCCGAGGCCGACGGGGTCGATGATGGAGAAGTTCAAGCGGCCGGGCGGGGCGCTTGCCAGGAGCCGCAGGATGATATTGTTGAGGGCGCCGATGGCGTGCTCGTGGCCGGTTTCGGCGGTCTCGAACAGGATCGAGCCCTGCTCCGGGAATGCCAAGCAGAGGGCCACCGAGAACTGGGCCGGGCCGGGCAAGACCAGGCGCGGGTCTTTGGGAAGGCCCTCGCAGAGCCGGGCGACGTCCACCTCGAGGTGGCCGAATTTGGCGGCGCGGCAGAATTTGTCCGGCGCCTGCCAGTTCTTCCAAACCGGCGCCGGCCACGGGGGGAAGAGCTTGCCGGAGAAAGCGTTGATGGCTTGGATGGCCGCATAAGGAGGCTGCAGGCGGCCCTGCCACTCGGTGGCCAGCCCTCGCCACTCGGCTTCATAGTCGGCCTGGAGCTTTTTCTCTCGTTCCTCGCCGGCGGCGATGAGGGCTCGGCGTTTGGCTTCGGCCTGTCGGGTGAGGCGATCGAGGGTGCCGGCCTGGCGCCGGCCCAGCCGTTCCAACTTCAAGGCGTGGAGCCGCTCGTGCCGGGCGGAGGCCCGCACGGCCTTTTCGTCGGCCCGCATTCGGCAGGAGACCCGCGCCTCGCCCGCCTTGGCCAGGGTTTGTCTCAACTGCTGCTCAACAGTCTGGGTGGTGTTTTGGTAATTGTCCTGGAGGCGCTGTTGTTCCTGCTGGAAATGCGCCTCGGCTTTCTGCCGGCAGGCGTTGTGCAGGAGGCGGGTCCCGGCCAAGGCTTCGGCGAGGGAACCGGCCAGCGAACGGCTCGAGCGCGCGGCCAGGTGGCGGAGGAGGAGAACGGCGGCGAACGCGGCTGCGGCCGCGCCGACGGCAAGCGGGTAGGAGAGCCAGTGAACGCCGAAATGCTCGAGCAGCGGGACCGACGGGGCCGCGCAGAGGGCGATGACGAGCCAGAGGGGCCAGTACCGGAAAAGGCGGAGCAGGAGATTGTTGCGGAACGGCCCTAGCTGGCCGGAGGCCTTGGCCAGCAAGCGGCGAAGTTCTTCGAGCAGCGCGTTCTCGTCGGCCGAGAGATCGGCCTGGGCCTTTTCGTAGGCCATGGCAAAGAGGCGCAGGAAAGTTCGGTACCCGCTCAAGGCGCCTTGGGCGGCGCCTTCCAGGCCGGCCAGGGTCTGCTCTTCGGCAGCCAGGGCGGCCTTGTATTCATCGAACCGCTTGAGGTTGGCGGCCAGGCCCGATTCACGGTCGCGCTCGGCCTGGAGCATCGTCCTCTGGAATTCGTATTTTCGGGAGCCGGTTCGGTTTTCGACCTTCTCGAGGCCCTTCTCCTTGCTGGCCTGGTAGGCCTTGCCGATGCGGACCTTGCGGTGTTCGTAGTTCAGCTCGAGGGCATTCCTGGCGGCTGCGGCGTCGGTCTCGGCCTGGCTCCGGGCCTCGGCGGTTTGGCGGGCCAGTTCATCGAGGGCGGTCTGGCCCCGCGCCCGCTCGCGGGCCATCCGGGCCCGCAAATCGTCGTGGAGTTTGTTGGCCCTGGCGGTCAGGTCCCGGACCGCGCCTCTGAGGGTCTCGAGGAGTTCGAGGGTCTTGCCGGGTCCGGGATTGCTATTCACAGTCGCTCCGGATTTTTTGCAGAAGCTTATCCAACTGCTCGATGACGCCGACGGTCTTGTCAACGCTGGCGAAGAGTTCGGCGAGATATTTCTCCTCGAATTCCTGGGCTTTGGAATCTCTCCAATAGGCCTTGGTCTGCTGCCATTGGCCCCGCAAATCTTTGGTGATGCCCGAGAGTCTGCTGGCGTTGGCGTTCATACTTCACACTTCATGATTTCCTGCGCCAGCGGGGGCTGGGCCGGGGGCGGCGGAGGGCGGGAGGGAGCCGGCGTAGGCGTCGAGCGTGCTGACGGCCTGGGCCAAATAGGCCATCGCCTGCACCAGGTCGTTGGTCAGGAGTGTATGGAGCTTTTCGGTTTGCTTGACCAGCGGCTGGACACGGTTCTCGAAGTCGCGGTTCCACCGTTTGAGGATTCGCAACTTGCCCTCCGCTTCGTCGTGCGCGCGTTTGGCGCGATGGAAGGCGTTGACTTCGGCCGAGGTTTCCTCGCGCAGATTGGAGATTCGGGCGCTGAAGAGGGCCTGCTGGGCCTGTTCCAGTTCGCGGGTGCGGCGGCGCAACTGGTTTTCCCAATGGGTCCGCTGCTCGTTTTCCAGCCAGAGCCGCGCGCGGAGCACCTCGGCGCTGACCTCCTCGAGGGTGGGGCGGGCCTTGCTGATGTAAAGGACCAAGTCGGCGCGGAAGGCCTCCAGGGCGTCCAGGGCGGTGACATTGGCCTTTTGGGTCATGGGCTAGCGTTGGCTTAGATACTCCTCGATGCGCTGGGCCTTGCGCAGGAGGTAAGGGGTCTGTTGGTTGGAGATGTCGATGAACTTCTTGAGCGCCTTCATGATCTGTTTGAATTCATCGGCGAACTTGCTGTGCTCCTGGTCCTGCCAGGTGTCGCTCAAGGCGGCAAAGCGCGCCTGCAAGGAGACCATCTTGTCCTGGAGGTCGCTGTTGAACCGCTTGAGTTCCTCGGCGAAACGCCGCACCTGCTCCGGATCCATGATTGCCTGGGCCATAATCGTTCTTTCTCTTTGCCGCCAAATCAAGTTGGCGCATTTCAGCCGAACGGAATTGCTCTTCCGACGCCCCTATAGGCTGCACTTTTTCGGCCCTGGCCGCAATGCTTTTGAGGAAGGGGTGTGAGCGGGGGTTCAACATGCACTCTTGGGCAGATCGTGGAACAAATGCTGTGTGACATCGAACACCGTTACGATACGATTGCGCCGGCCCAAGGCGGAGATTGAGGCGAACGCCAACCCCGACGCCAATGCCTTGGTCAATAAGCTCATCGAGCAGGCCCTCGGGCCCCGCAGAGTGGACTGGAACGAGCACTTTGATCGGCCATCCTCGGGCAGGAAATTCCGTCTGAGCGGCAAAGTTGAGCGGCGCGAGCGGTGAATTTGGCGGGCCTCCGCTTGGCTCCCGCCCGGGCTACGACACGACACGCCTTCGGCCGTCTCTCGGTCTGCTCTTAGAAGACGAAGTCCGCCCGGGAGGCGGCGGGGTCTCTCGGACTTGTTGCCGAACCTTGAGCACTTGGCTGGACAGTTTCTTCTCGACATGGTCTCGCCAGACGGCACGACATGGACATGACGGGTTCGGACAATCCTTCAGGCGGGCCAGTTGCTTGCGCCGTTCCCGAACCAGACTGGCAAGCCGGAGCAACTCCGACTCGAGTTCGAGGACTTCGCGTTCTTTGCTTTTCATGATGGCTGACTACTCCTCTAATAATAACCCAAGTTCGGCAATTGTCATTAACCTTGAAAAAGGAGTCTAACCACAGAGAACGCAAAGATCGCAGAGAAACAATGCGAAATACACTACATAATGCCGTGTTTTTTCACGGCTTTTTTCAGTTGCTCTTGCGCCGAGTCAAAGTCGCGCTTCTTGATGCATTGCTCGAATTCGGCGTAGGCCTCGGGCGCGAAGGCGGATTGGAAGATCGGGCGATTGTCCGCCAGGCAGTCTCGGGCGCCAGGGTCCTGGCCGGCAAGCAGGGGCAGAATCTGGTTCACGGCCTTGCGCAGTTGCGCGGGATTAACCGGGGGCAAGGCCCGGGCGGGGCGGGCCGGGGTGGGCTTTTCTTCCGTCGAACCGCCCGGGGGTTTGCGCTCGGCCGGCAAGCGGGAGGCCGGCTTTGGGGGCCGGTTGTCGCTGGTGTTTGTCGCCGTGCCCGGCCCTTCGGGCTGTGCCGGCGCCAGCAAGGGGCTCTCCGCCGCCGTCGGCTCGGCGGGGCCTTGTCCCACAGTCTCTTGCAACTCATGGGCGTTGAGTTCGGCTTGCTTGAGCCTGGCGCGGAGGGCTTGGCTGGTTTCCTGGTTGGCGCGCTCGCTCCGCTCCAGGCGCTCCTGGCATTCCAGGCTCCTGAACTCTGCCTGCTGCAAGGCCGCGCGTGTCTCTTTGAGCTGGGTCTGGGCGGCGGCGGCGGCTTCCTTGGCGCCGCGCCAATCCTCCTGCGCCTGTTTTCGCTCCGCGCCCAAGCTGGCCAGGCGCCGGTTGGCGTCCGCCAGGGCCGCCTCGAGCGACTGGCCGCTCTTGAGCAGGCGCATTAACAGCCAAAGCAGACCGGCCAGGACGAGCACTCCCAGGCATTCGAGGGCTGCCTTTCTCCTATCGATCCAGCCGCCGGGCGGGGCTGGCGTGGGGCCCGCTTTGAAGTCTCGCGCCCCGAATTCCTGCTGCATTGCCTGCTGGAGTTCTTCGGTTCGCGCTCGGGCCAGCGGCTCCGTCAACCGCATCGATACGGCCACAAAGCCCCAAAAAGCTTCGCGGCCGTCGCGTGCCCGTTGAAAGATGGGCGTCCGCATCACGATGCCGGGTTCTCCACGATAGAGCCTCAAGGGCCCCGCTACCGTGGCCGCGCGCCCCTGGACAGCCGCCCGGGCGCTGGCAGCCTGCGCCGGGTCCTTGAGCACGTTGAATCCAACGGCCCGCTCGTAACCGGCTCGGGGCACAATCTCGCTGACGACGCCGTTGGGCTGGAGTTCGAGCGTGGCCAGGTCCGGCCAGGCGGCCCGCAAGCCCGCCCCGACCTCTTGGAACTTGGGGATGGCCCCGCCGCTCTGCCGGGCCAGGGCGCCCAGCACCTGCAACGCCGCCACCGCGTGCCTGAGTTGGCCCTGCACCGAGGCGGCCCGCGCCCGGACCTCGATGCGCGCAAACTGACGGGCGGCCTTGGCGCGCGAATTGGCCCGCCAGCACACCGCCCCCAGACCCAGCGCCAGGGTGAGCAGGAATACGATGAGCCCGGGCCGTGCTCCGAGCCAGTTCCACGGCGAAGGTTTCGGGTCCGTTTGAGGGGCCACAAAGGGATTCATAGCTTATTCTATTTTCATCCGCTTGAAAACAGGCTATGAAGGGTGGCTCGAATTGACTGAATGAACAAGCCGGATCGTTTGTTGTTAAGCGGCGATGAAGCCATCGCGCTGGCCGCGCGGCAGGCGGGGGTATCGCTAGGGGCAGGTTACCCCGGCACGCCCTCGACAGAAATCCTCGAATCATTCTCCGAGCTGGGCGGGCGCGCCCAGTGGTCGCCCAATGAAAAAGTGGCCCTCGAGGTGACGCTGGGCGCCGCATTTGGCGGGGCCCGGGCCCTGGCCACCATGAAACACGTCGGCCTGAACGTGGCGTCCGACCCGTTGTTCACCGCCGCTTACACCGGCGTGAGCGGCGCGCTGGTCGTCGTCTCGGCTGACGACCCGGGCATGGCCTCCAGCCAGAACGAGCAGGACAACCGCCGCTACGCCCAGGCCGCCGGCCTCCCGATGCTCGAACCGGCCGACTCCCAGGAGGCTTACGATTTTACCTTCGCCGCCTTCGAGATTTCAGAGCGGTGGAAAATCCCGGTGCTCTTCCGCGTAACCACCCGTGTATGCCACAGTTACACCGTCGTGCGCCCGCGCCAGGCCAACGGGGCGCCCAGAGCCCCCGGTTTCGAGCGCGACATCAAAGGCCGCGTCATGATCCCGGCATACGCCCGCCTGGCCCACCGCAAGTTGCGGCAGAAGCTCGCCGAAATCCAGGAGTGGAACGAGACCAGCCCTTTGAACTCCGTCGTGGAGGGCAGCAGCCTCCTGGGCCTCATCACCTCTGGAATCTCCTTCATGCACGCCCGCGAGGCCGCCCCCGACGCCAGCATACTCAAGCTCGGCTTCACCCACCCCCTGCCGATGCGGAGGATCAGCCAGTTCGTCCAGGGCGTCCGCCGCTGCGTGGTCCTCGAAGAAGGCGACCCCTGTCTGGTCGAGGCCATCCGCGCCGCCGGCCTCCAGGTGGAGGGCAAGGCCGAGATGTACCGGTTTGGAGAGCTGGACGTGCCGCGGGTCCGGCGCATCCTCAACTACGACCTCAGCCCCGAGCCGCCCACCCCCCCCGGCAAACCACCCCAACTCTGCGAGGCCTGCCAGTACCGCATCGTCTTCGAGTCCCTGCGCAAACAGGACTGCATCGTCGCCGGGGACATCGGCTGCTACACGCTCGGGGTGCTCCAGCCCTTCGAGGCCATCGATTCCTGTGTCTGCATGGGCGCCAGCCTGGGAGTCGGCCTTGGCCTGCGCCACGTGCTGCCCCCCGACCAAGCCCGCCGTGTCGTCAGCGTCATCGGGGACAGCACTTTCGTCCACAGCGGCATCAGCGGCCTCGTCGAGATGGTCTATAACCCCCCGCTCAACGGCCATGTCCTCATCATCCTGGACAACTCGACCACCGCCATGACCGGCCACCAGGAGCACCCCGCCACCGGCCGCAAGCTCGACCACCAGCCCACGCACAAGCTGGTCCTCGAAGACCTCGTCCGCGCCCTGGGCGTGTCCCGCGTCCATGTGGTCGAGCCCCGGGCCGGTTCCGACGAATTCGACCGCCTCCTCGGCGAGTGCCTCCGCAGCAACCAACTGGCCGTCATCATCGCCCGCCGGCCCTGCATTCTCATCGCCAAACAACTCAAGCAGTACGAACAACAACGCTGCGATTGCCCTTCTGCCCTTCCATCCAATGCCCAATGAACAAAGTCACTAATGTCGTCGTCGCCGGCCTGGGCGGCCAGGGCGTTCTCAAGGGCACGGACATCCTTGCCGATGTCGCTCTGCGCGCGGGGTTCGATGTCAAGAAGAGCGAAATCAAGGGCATGAGCCAGCGCGGCGGCTCCGTCACAGGGGACGTCCGCTTCGGCGAACTTGTCTTCAGCCCGATGGTCCCCGCCGGAGAAACGGATTTCCTGCTCGTCCTGGAGCCGACCCAGGTCGCCCCCAACCAACACCTCCTCCGCCCGGGCGGCGTATTGATCACGCCGGAGGCGGTCTCCCTCGAGGCCCTCCCCCACAAGCGAACCTTGAACGTCGCCCTCCTGGGCGCCTTGAGCGCCCACCTCCCCCTCTCCGAAGAACTCTGGCTCACCTCGCTCCGAGCCGCTTTCGACGAAGCCTTCTTCGAGGGAAACAGAAAGGCATTTCTGATGGGCCGAAGAGCGCAGAGCGCGCAAGGATAACCATGGAAAACATCAAACAAACCCTCGGGAAAGACCGTTTTGCCGCACACTGCGGCATTGAACTGCTCGGTGTCTCCGCCGGCCAGGCACGGGCCAGGATGAGCCTGCGCCCCGACCATCTGAACGGCCTGGGCAGCGTCCAGGGGGGAGCGATCTTCACCCTGGCGGACTTCGCCTTCGCCGCCGCTTCCAACTCCCACGGCCCGGCCGCCGTTGCCATCAACGTGAGCATCAGCTTCCTGAAAGCCGCCCAGACGGGCATCCTGTGGGCCGAAGCCCGGGAGGTCTCCAAGACTTTCAAACTCGGTTCCTACACCGTGGAAGTCAAAGACGACGCCGGCGACCTCGTCGCCCTTTTTCAGGGTATGGCCTACCGGAAAAGCGAAAAGCAGCGGCAGGGTTCTTGAACTTTAAAACTCGTTGTAATCAGATCAGGTTTCGCCGCCATTGCAAAGCATATCGGCTTGGCTTGACGGCCTCAATTGAAAATTGAAAATTGAAAATTGAAAATTCCCGAAGAGCTATGAAGCCGGAATGCTGGGACGTTCCATCGTGACGGCGAAGGCAAAGCACCCGCCGCGGCGCGGTCCCCTTTCTTCGGGCCCGGCTTAAGATTTTCAATTTTCAATTTTCAATTTTTTCTCGCACCAGATGTGGCTGCGAGAGGGTCTGAGGCGACCGCCACATCACCGTTTCACTTCGCCGGTCTCGATGTCGAGCGTCCACTCCTTGGGCTCGGGCAGCCACAATTTGCCCTCGCCGATCGCCAGCGGCAGCCACAGATAGCGCGAATCCCACTGCGCGCGCGGTTTCCAAATGTCTCCTGCATTCTCACTGCTCCGCCCCTTTGAAGAGCTCGACCGAGCGGACCGGGTAGATCCCCTTTTTCCGCAGGGCCTCGATCGCGCCGTCAGGGTCGTTGAAGCGAAAGGCCAGCAGGCCCTTGCCTTCCCGCCGCAGCGTGAACCCGTACATGTACTCGACGTTGACGGGCGTCTTTTCCAGCGCCCCGAGCACCCGGGCCAGCCCGCCCGGCTCGTCGGCAACCTCAATCGCCACCATGTCCGCGACGTTGACCACAAAGCCCTCCCGCTCGAGCAGGGCCTTGGCCTTTTCCCACTCGGCCACGATGAAGCGCAGGATGCCGAACCGCTGCGTGTCGGCAATCGAGAGCGTCAGGATGTTGAGCCTGGCCTTGGCCAGCAGTTCTGCCGGCCGGCTCAGGGCTCCGGGCTTGTTTTCCAGGAACACAGAGAGCTGTTTGACTTTCATGGGCGGTTGGAGTTTGGGTCCTTCCAGTTCGGTTTTTCCTACATCTTCCGCTGGTCGAGGACGCGTTTGGCCTTGCCTTCGCTGCGCTGGAGGGTCCGGGGCTGGACCAGCCGGACGTTGGCCCGCAACCCGACGGTCGTCTCGATCGATTTGGTCAAGGTCTCTTGCAGCCGTTCGAGCGCCCCGACCGTGTCCCCGAACACCTCGGGCGTGACCTCCACCTGCACCTCCATCACATCCAGGCCCTTTTCGCGGGTGAGAATGATTTGGTAATGCGGCAGGGCCCCTTCGACCTTGAGCAAGGCGGTCTCGATTTGCGAGGGATACACGTTGATCCCGCGAATGATGAACATGTCATCGGCGCGCCGGCTGATCCGTTTGATGCGGCGCAGCGTGCGCCCGCACTCGCACGGCTCGGCCGTGAGCGCCGTAATATCGCGCGTGCGATAGCGGATCATCGGCATCGCCTGCTTGCCCAGGGTCGTCAGCACCAACTCCCCTTCTTCCCCGTCGGCGCAAGGCGCGCCCGTCTGGCTGTCGATGATCTCGGGATAAAAGTAGTCCTCGAAAATATGCGGGCCCGCCTGGCAGGCGCATTCCATGGCCACGCCCGGACCGATGATTTCGGTTAGCCCGTAGATGTCGTAGGCCTTGATGCCGCTGTCCTGCTCGATGCGCCGGCGCATGGACTCCGTCCACGGCTCGGCGCCGAAAACCCCGGTGTGCAGCGGCAGCTCTTTGATGTTTACCCCGGCCTCCGCCGCCTGATCGATCAAATGCAGGAAATAGCTCGGCGTGCAGCAAATCGCCGTCACCCCGAAATCCTTCATGACCATCAACTGCCGCTGCGTGTTCCCGCCCGAGATCGGAATCACCGTCGCCCCCAGCGCCTCCGCCCCGTAATGGGCGCCCAGGCCGCCGGTGAACAAACCGTAGCCGTAGGCGTTCTGGATGATGTCCCCCTCGTGCAACCCGCAGGCGGCAAAACTGCGCAGCATGACGTTGGTCCAGACCTGCACGTCTGGCTGCGTGTAGGCCACGACGATCGGCTTGCCGGTCGTGCCGCTGGAGGCATGCAAACGCACAATCTCCTTCATCGGGCTGGCAAACAGCCCGAAAGGGTAGGTGTCCCGCAAATCGGTCTTCTGCGTGAACGGCAGCTTGGCAAGGTCCGCCAGCCCCTGCACGTCCTGCGGCGTCATTCCCCGATCCGCCATCCGTTTGCGAAACAGCCCCACATGATCGTCGGCGCGCTGCACGGTTGCCTTCAGACGCTGCAACTGCAGGTCGCGCAGTTGCGGCAGCGGCAGAAAATCCGGCGCGCTGACCGGGTGGAAACTTCGATTCTTGCGGGCGTCGTGTTTGGTCATGAGCATCGAGTCGCTTGCGATCGACCATCTTTACACCCTTCATTGGCACCCTTGCAATCCGGAAACGCGCCCGCGCCCAAAATCCGAAATCCGAAGGCCGAAATCCTCACCTGGCGTAGCCAGAACCTTGGATTCAATTATACGGGGACGAAGCGAAGGCCGAGATCGCAAAGGTTTCGGGCGTTGGCTCTGGACTCAATGCCGAGGCCACAGGCGCTTCCGTGTCACGCAGCCACCACACGAAATAAAGGGCCGGATTCGGGAGGCGGCTGCATAATTAACCGCAAAGAACGCAAAGAGCGCAAAGACCAAAGAAGAACAAGGCGTTTCTTTGCGGTCTCTGCGTTCCTTGCGGTTAATCCGTAATTCTGCAACGGGCTGTCAGGTTTCGGATTTCGGATTTCCTTCGGCCTTCGGCCTTCGGATTTCGGATTTCAGGGCTGCCCACCCGGCTCTCCCTCTGCGGCCAGACTTTAGGGCAGCCCTGCCGCCTTCTCCAGCAAATCGATGAACCAGCCCGGGGGGCGGACCGGCTTGCCCCGGCCATCGGTAAAGGCATGAACGGTGTGGCCCCGCACCACCGGCCGGCCGCTCTGGTGGTGCCGCACCTCCACCTCGAAGCGCAGCTTCGCCCGCCCGGACCACGCCACGCTCGAAGCGACCTCGAGCAGGTCGTCGTAGCGCGCCCCGCCTTGAAACTCCAGATGCGCCTCCACCAGGGGCAGGAACCAGCCCCGGGCCTCCAGCGCCGCGTAAGACATCCCCAGCTTGCGCCGCATCAACTCCGAGCGCCCGCACTCGAACCATTCCAGCGCGCGGGAGTTGTAAAACGTCCCCATCTGGTCGGTCTCGCTGTAGCGCACCCGCAATTCAAGCACATCGGTCAACGGACTCATCCCGCGCAGCCTGCCGAAAAGGCCCGCGCATTTCAATCAAATGATGGCAGTTACCGCACCTTATGTATCGTATGAGCGGAAACGAAAAGTAAGACTTTCTGTTATTAGTGCTGGACCTTTCCTGCCGTGACGCTAAGATGCTCCCCGTCCTCACTGGAAAGCGCGCCATGGTTGGCCTCGTCCAGGCGCGGTTCTCAGCCGGACAAACAGAAACCTGAACTGAATGACCCGAGCCATCTCATGACGACTAAAACCCTGGCATCTGCCCTCCCGGTTCTGGCTGCCACCCTCCTGGCCGCCCAGGCCCAAACCAACCAAACCATCGCGGCCGATTCGCAACCGGCCCTCAGCCCGACCGAGCAATTCATTCAAGACATCAAAAACCCGGCTCCCTGGCTGACTTGGGGCGGCGACCTCCGGGTCCGCAACGAGTATTTCAACAACGGATTGAGCCTGACCACCGACCACGCAGTCAGCCCGCTGTTTGGCCCGGTCCACGAACAGGACTATTTCCGCATGCGTGGCCGGGTTTGGACCAGTATCGTCCCCACCGAGGACCTGAGCTTGAATGCCCGTCTGGCCGCCGAGCCTCGGGACTTCATGAAACCCTCGTATTCTGACACCTTTTTCGGCTTTCAAGGCATGCAGTGGCGGTACGGCATCTTGGACAACCTCAATGTCCAGTGGAAGAAACCCCTCGACCTCCCCGCTGCGGTGACCGTCGGCCGACAGGACATCTTCCTGGGCGACGGCTGGTTGGTCGGTGACGGCACACCCAATGATGGCTCCTTCACTTTCTTTCTCGATGCCGCCCGGCTGACCGTGGACCTCAAAGACCAGCACACAACGATCGATGCCATCGGCCTCCTCCAGAACGCCCGGCCTGACGCCTGGCTGCCGACCATTGGCCAGTCCACCACCGCCGGCGCCTTTCCGGAACCCCTGAGCCTGACCGATCAAAATGAAAAGGGCGCCATCCTCTGGGTCGCCAACAAGAGCATCCCGGCCGCCAACCTCGACGGCTTCTTCATTTACAAACACGACACTCGCATCAACGATACCCCCTCCCTCCTCTTCGGGGATAATGCCGATATCTTCACCGTCGGCGGCAGTGTCTCTGGCGTGCTCAAGGACCACTGGAAATATTCTGCCGAAGGCGCTTACCAGTTCGGTCAAAAAGAGGATCCCTTCCTCAACGGCATCATCAATGGCAATAACCCGCTCCTGACCTCCCCTGGCGCTCAGGCCACCGGCTTCCGGGACATCAGCGCTTTTGGCGTCAACAGCAAACTCACCTATCTGCTCAAGGATGAGATGAACACCCAGGTCGGCCTGTCCTATGAATTCCTTTCCGGCGATGACCCCAACAGCAAGAATGACGAAATGTTCGACGTCCTCTGGGGCCGGTGGCCCCGCTGGAGCGAAGTCTATAACATTTACAGTCAGATTCAGGAAAGTCGTGTGGGCCAAACGGCCAACCTTCATCGCATCGGCCCGACTTTGACCCTCACTCCCATCAAGGACCTGGACTTGAGCGCCAGTTATTACGTCTTGCTGGCCGATCAGGCCGTGGCCACAAGGTCCGACTACCTGGCAGAGGTCGGCGAGGTCGTTACAAAAACGGGCGTCCCTACGCCCGGTGTGGCGGCGCCCAGCCCCTTCAGCAACGACGGCGGCATCTTTCGCGGCCATTATCTCCAGGCAATTCTGAAATACAAATTCAGCCGGCACCTGAGCGGCCACCTCTGGAGCGAGTTCGTCTTCCCCGGCGACTACTACACCAGCAAAGACATGATCACCTTCCTGCGCGCCGAGCTCATGTTCACGCTCTGACTCCGACGTCCCGTAGGGACGATAGGATAATAGCCAGGGCAAGCGGAGCGCCGCCCTGGAGAACGAACCCAACCTGAAACCCTCCCATTTTTCCGGGTTTTAAAACCCGGAAAAATGGGAGGGTTTCAGGTTGGGTTCGTTCT
>Ga0187889_10001973_pt1 | contig 20943 bp, 11 predicted proteins | sample June2016WEW_7_10_2_FD_132992 | JGI IMG/M metagenome (GOLD analysis project Ga0187889, IMG submission 132992) | Peatland microbial communities from SPRUCE experiment site at the Marcell Experimental Forest, Minnesota, USA - June2016WEW_7_100 | ecosystem: Environmental > Terrestrial > Soil >... | reverse complement strand
CAGGAGGCCGAGCGCATCCGGCTCATCGTGCGGAACCGGCGGGAGCGCGCCCACGCGGCGAGCGCGCTCTCCCGCTCCGGCGTGTCGCTCCGCAGGGTGGACTTCATCACCGCCGCGACCAACCGCTCGTGGACCCGCGACTTCCTCCCGCTCGGCGTCGTGCGCCGCCGCGCCGGCCGGCGCGAGCTGGCGGCGGTCAAGTGGCGCTTCGACGGCTGGGCGCGCTATCCGAACCACGCGGCGGATGAGGCGGCGGGCCGCCGCGTCGCCCGGCGCCTCGGCGTGCCGACCTTCTTCCCCGTGGTGGCGGGGCGGCGGCTCGTGCTCGAGGGGGGCGCGATCGACGTGGACGGACAGGGCACGCTGCTCGCGACCGAGCAGTGCCTGCTCACGGGCCGCCAGGCGCGGAACCGCGCGCTCGGCAAGGCGGGCATAGAGGCCGCGCTCCAGGACTACCTGGGAGCCGAGCGGGTGATCTGGCTGGGGAACGGCATCGCCGGCGATGACACCGGCGGCCACGTGGACGACTTCGCGCGCTTCGTCGCGCCGGGCGTCGTGGGGCTCGCCGAGGAGAAAAACCGATCCGATCCCAACTATCGCCCGCTCCACGCGGCCCGCGAGCGGCTGAGTGGTGCGCGGGACGCGCGCGGCCGGCGCCTCGAGGTCGTGCGGCTCCCGATGCCGCGGCCCGTCCTCTTCGACGGAGAACGCCTCCCGGCGAGCTACGCCAATTTCTACATCGGCACCGGCGCGGTCCTCGTCCCGACGTTCAACGATCCCGCGGACCGCGTGGCGCTCGGCATCCTCGCCGAGCTGTTCCCGAAGCGTACCGTGGTCGGCATCCACTCCACCGATTTCGTCCTCGGCCTCGGCACCATCCACTGCAGCACTCAGCAGGAGCCTCTGGTCTAGCGCCCGGCTCGCCCTCGTGCCGCGCGCGCGGGAGTGATAAGATGACCGCGTGGCACGGGCCCCCGATCATGCGCACCCGATGACGCCGAGCGGGTCGGAAACCGCGCCCGTGCGCTGGGGCGTGCTCGGCGTCGCGGACATCGCGGTCAAGCAGGTGATCCCCGCCATGCAGCAGGGCCGCCTCTCGCGGATCGTCGCGATCGCCTCGCGCGATCAGGCGAAGGCCGAGGCCGCCGCGCACGCTCTCGGCATCCCGCGGGCCCACGGCTCGTACGACGCGCTCCTCGCCGACCCCGACGTGGAAGCGGTGTACATCCCGCTCCCCAACCATCTGCACGTGCCCTGGTCCATCCGCGCGGCTGAGGCACACAAACACGTCCTGTGCGAGAAGCCGATCGCGCGCACGGCGGCCGAAGCGCGCGAGCTGCTGGCCGCGCGTGACCGCACCGGGATGCTGGTCGGCGAAGCGTTCATGGTGCGGACGCATCCACAGTGGCTGCGTGTCCGGGAGCTGGTCGGCGCGGGGCGCATCGGCGAGCTGCGGCACGTGCACGGACACTTCAGCTACTATCGCCGCGACGCGAACGACGTGCGGAGCAAGGTCGAGTGGGGCGGCGGCGTCCTGCTCGACATCGGGTGCTACCCGGTCACGCTGTCGCGCTGGCTCTTCGGCGCCGAGCCGTCCGAGGTCGCCGCGATCCTCGAACGCGACCCGGAGTTCAAGGTGGACCGGCTGGTCTCCGCTCTCCTGCGCTTCCCCGCGGGGCAGGCGAGCTTCACGGTCGCGGGACAGGCCGCGCACCACCAGCGTATGCAGGTCCTCGGCACCAAGGGCCGGATCGAGGTGGAGATCCCCTTCAACCCGCCGCCGGACCACCGTGCCCGCATCTTCGTGGACGACGGCCGCGACCTCCGGGGCGCCGGCGTCGAGACGATCACGTGCGAGCCCGTGAACCAGTTCACCCTCCAGGGCGACCGTTTCTCGGAGGCGGTGCGGGGGCGAGGCTCCGTGCCCGTGCCCCTGGAGGACGCGATCGCCAACATGGCGGTGCTGGACGCACTGTTCCGGTCGGCCGAGTCCGGCCGCTGGGAGCGACCATGACGCCTACGGAACCGGCAGGCACCCGCATCGGCGGGTACCGCTGGACGATCGCCGCGCTGCTGTTCGGCGCGGCCACCGTCAACTACGTCGACCGCCAGATCCTCGGCCTTCTCGCGCCCACGCTCACCAGGGAGCTGCACTGGAGCGAGGCCGACTACGGCGCCATCGTCTCGTATTGGAGCATCGCGTACGGCATCGGCGCCGTGTTCATGGGGCGCCTGATGGACCGGATCGGCGTGCGGAAGGGCCTCTCCCTCTGCGTCTCGGTCTGGAGCGTCGCGGCCATCGTCCACGCCTTCGTGCGTACGGTCACCGGGTTCTCGGTGGCGCGCGCGTTCCTCGGCCTCGGCGAGTCGGGCAACTTCCCCGCCGCCGGGAAGGCGATCGCCGAGTGGTTCCCGAAGAAGGAGCGGGCGCTGGCGTTCGGGATCTTCAACGCCGGGCCCAACGTCGCGGTCGTGTTCGCAGCGCTGTTCGTCCCGTGGGTCACGCTCGCCCTCGGCTGGCGGTGGGCGTTCGTCGCCACGGGCACCCTCGACCTGCTCTGGCTCGCCCTGTGGCTCGTCGTCTACCGCGATCCGGGTCACCACCGGCGCGTCTCGCCGCAGGAGCTGGCCTACATCCGGAGCGACCCGATCGAGTCCACCGCCCCGATGCCCTGGGGCGGCCTGTGGCTGCGCCGCCAGACGCTGGCGTTCGTCGTCGGCAAGGTCATGACCGACCCGGTCTGGCTCTTCTACCTGTTCTGGCTGCCGAAATTCCTCGATGCGAGATGGGGCGTGAAACTGTCGGGCCTGCCCCTCCCCCTGATCGTCATCTACTCCGCCGCGAGCGTCGGCTCGATCGCGGGGGGGTGGGCCTCGGGGGCTCTCATCAAGCGCGGCTGGTCCGTCAACCGCTCGCGCAAGCTCGCGATGCTCGTCGCCGCGCTCGCGATCGTGCCGACGATCCTCGCGCCGACCGCGGGGAGCCTGTGGGTGGCCATCGCGATCGTGAGCGTGGCGGCGACCGCCCACCAATGGTGGTCGACCAACCTGCAGACGCTCCCGAGCGACATGTATCCGATGCAGGCCGTGGCCTCGGTCATGGGCATCGGCTTGTTTGGCAGCATGACCGCCTCGTTCTTCTTCCAGCGCGCCACCGGGGACATCCTGCAGATGACGCACGGCAACTACGTCCCCATCTTCGCGGTCCTCGGCTTCCTCTACGTCGCCGCGCTGGGGATCATCCACCTCCTCGTGCCGCACCTCGAGCCCGCCAAACTCGCGTCTGCTTGACAGCCCGGAACCGGCGAGCAACCTTGGCCGCGGCACGTGATAAGGTCAGTTGATGACCCTCGCCGGGACCCGCGCATGAGGCTGAGTGGCACGATGCGGCGAACCGCCGTCCTCTCCACACTGCTGCTGCTGTGTGGCGCGCTGCTGGGCTCCGCTCCTCCACGTCCCGCCGACGAATCCGGGTACGACCTGTGGCTGCGCTACCAGCGGATCGACGATCGGGGGCTGCTGCGCGCGTACCGCTCGGACCTCACGCAGCTGGTGGTGGAGGGCGGCACGCCGACGCTGGAGGCGGCGCGCGCGGAGCTCGTGCGCGCGCTCGCGGGCCTGCTGGGCGTCACGCCGGCGCTCGCCCCCGCCGTGACGCGCGACGGCGCGGTCGTCCTCGGCACGCCGTCCGGCTCGGCGCTGGTGGCCTCGCTCCCCCTCGCCGACGCGCTCGCCCAAGTCGGAGGCGAGGGCTTCGTTCTCCGCGCGACGCAGGTGAGCGGGCATCGCGCGATCGTGATCGCGGCCAACCGCGACGTCGGCGTGCTGTACGGCGCGTTCGCGCTGCTGCGCCTGCTCGAGACGCACGCATCGCTGCGCGGACTCGACCTCGTCAGCGCGCCCAGGATCCGGCTGCGCATGCTCGATCACTGGGACAACCTCAACGGCACCATCGAGCGCGGCTACGCCGGCCGGTCGCTCTGGCACTGGGACAGCCTCCCCGAGCATCTGTCGCCGCGCTACACCGACTACGCGCGCGCCGACGCATCGATCGGCATCAACGGGGCCGTGCTCACCAACGTCAACGCCGACGCGCGGGTCCTGACGCCGGCCTACCTGGCCAAGGTCGCCGCGCTCGCCGGCGTCTTCCGGCCCTGGGGCATCCGCGTCTACCTCCCCGTCCGCTTCAGCGCTCCCATCGAGATCGGCGGCCTGAAGACGGCGGACCCGCTCGATACCACGGTGGCCGCATGGTGGCGCGCGGAGGCGGACACGATCTATCGCGTCATCCCGGACTTCGGCGGCTTCCTGGTCAAGGCGAACTCCGAAGGGCAGCCGGGGCCGCAGGACTACGGGCGCACGCACGCCGACGGCGCGAACCTGCTCGCCGACGCCGTGGGGCCGCACGGCGGCGTAGTGATCTGGCGCGCTTTCGTGTACCGGAGCGTCCCCGGCAGCGATCGGGTGAAACAGGCCTACGACGAGTTCGTCCCGTTGGACGGCAGGTTCCGCGCCAACGTGCTGGTCCAGGTCAAGAACGGCCCGCTCGACTTCCAGCCGCGCGAGCCGTTCTCCCCGCTGTTCGGCGCGATGCCCCGCACCCCGCTGATGGCCGAGCTGCAGATCACCAAGGAGTACCTCGGCCAGGACACGCACCTCGCCTATCTGGGGACGATGTGGCAGGAGGTGCTGAGCGCCGACACCTACGCCAAGGGCTCCGGCTCGACCATCGCCCGCGTGCTGGACGGCTCGCTGTTCGGGTACGCGACGACCGGGATCGCCGGCGTGGCCAACGTCGGCAGCGACAGCAACTGGTGCGGCTCGATCTTCAACCAGGCCAACTGGTACGCGTTCGGGCGCCTCGCGTGGGACCCGACGCTCTCCGCCGCCGCGATCGCCGACGAGTGGATCCGCGAGACGTTCTCGAACGACGCGGCGGTCGTGAAGCCCGTGAAGGCGATGATGCTTGCCTCCCGCGAGGCGGTGGTGAACTACATGACGCCGCTCGGCCTCGCCCACCAGATGGCCCGCGGACACCACTACGGCCCCGCGCCCTGGGACAGCGGCGAGCGCCCCGATTGGATGCCCGTCTACTACAACCGTGCCGACAGCGCCGGGCTGGGCTTCGACCGCACCGCGGCCGGCAGTGACGCCGTGAGCCAGTACTTCCCGCCGCTCCGGCAGGAGTTCGCCAGTATGGACTCGTGCCCGCTGGCCAGCCTCCTCTGGTTCCATCACGTGGGCTGGCAGCAGCGCCTGCGGGACGGCCGGACGCTCTGGGAGGCGCTGCTCCGCCATTACCAGATGGGGATCGACACGGTCGCCTGGATGGAGCGCACCTGGGACGGTCTCGCCCGCTCTGTGGACGCCGAGCGATTCGATTCGGTGCGCGCGTACTTGAAGATCCAGGAGGCGGAGGCGCGGTGGTGGCGCGACGCCTCCGTCGACTACTGGCAGTCCTTCAACCACTTCCCGCTGCCGGCCGGATACGAGCAGCCCCGGCACACCCTCGACTTCTACGAGCGGCTGCGCTGTCCGGCCGATCGCACCAAGCCCCGCTGTCCAGCCATCGAGGAGAACCCATGAGCCGCAAGCCGCCGCAGGACGCCTACACCCCGCGTCCCGAGCATCATTTCACCTTCGGGCTGTGGACCGTCGGCAATCCGGGCCGTGACCCGTTCGGCGACCCGGTGCGCGCGCCGCTTGCGCCGACCCGGATCGTGGAAAAGCTGGCGGAGCTCGGCGCCTACGGCGTCAACCTGCACGACAACGACCTGGTGCCGCGGGATGCCACGCCCGCTGAGCGCGACAAGATCGTGCGGGAGTTTAAGAAGGCGCTCGCGGCGAGCGGGATGAAGGTGCCGATGGCGACCACCAACCTTTTCGGCGACCCGGTCTTCCGCGACGGCGCGTTCACGAGCAACGACGCCCGGGTGCGCGCCTTTGCGCTCAAGAAGACGATGGCCGCGATGGATCTCGGCGTCGAGCTCGGCGCGCAGACCTACGTGTTCTGGGGCGGGCGGGAAGGGGTCGAGACCAACGCGGCGAAGGACCTGCGCGTGGCGCTCGGCTGGTTCCGCGACGCCCTCAACTTCCTGTGCGACTACGCCCGCTCGCAGCGCTACGACCTGAAGTTCGCGCTCGAGGCGAAGCCCAACGAGCCGCGCGGCGACATCTACCTGCCGACGACCGGCCACATGCTCGCGTTCATCTACACGCTCGCCCATCCAGAGATGGTGGGGCTCAATCCCGAGGTGGCGCACGAGCAGATGGCGGGACTCGACTTCAGCCACGGCGTCGCGCAGGCGCTCGACGCGGGCAAGCTCTTCCACATCGACCTCAACGGGCAGAAGCCCGGACGCTTCGATCAGGACCTGCGCTTCGGGAGCGACGACCTGCGCTCCGCGTTCTTCCTCGTCAAGCTGCTCGAGGACGCCGAGTGGCCCGGGATGCGTCACTTCGACAGCCATCCCTATCGCACCGAGGACGAGGCCGGCGTCTGGGACTTCGCCCTCGGCTCCATGCGCACCTACCTCATCCTCAAGGAGAAGGCGACGCAGTTCCGCCGCGACCCGGAGATCCGGCAGCTGCTCGCCGCGCTCCGCAAGCGCGGCGGAACCGGCGCCGAGCGCGTGACCTTCTCCAAGGCGCAGGCCGCGGCGCTCAAGGCCCGGCGCTTCGATCTCCCCGCGCTGCGCGCGCAGGGCTACGCGTACGAGCGCCTCGATCAGCTCACTACCGAGTTGCTCCTCGGGGTCCGCTGAGGTCCGGCGCGGAGTCCCGGCAATCCCGAGCCGGCCGCGGGACATTCGGCCGGGGGGTGGCCGCCGGGGTTTCTTGACAGCGGCGCCATCACACGTAGTATCGGTGGGCGTATGGTGATCTTATCACCCGATAACCGGGGTGACACGCGTTGTGCCTGGCTGGGCCGTGGCCGTGCGGCGGCGACGGACTCCAAGTCACCGCTCACGCCATCTCCCAACACGTCGTCTTTCGGGAGGGTCCGTTGATGAGACACTGGATACCGGTCTTGGCCGTTCTATGCGTCGCAGCCAACGCCAAGGCGCAGAACACCGGGCGCATCACGGGCACGGTGACTGCCGCCGAGGACGGCCGTCCGATCGCGGGCGCCAGCGTAAGCGTCCTGGGTACCAACCGCACCGTCTTCACGAACGGGAACGGGATCTACACGATCGACCAGGTCGCGACGGGTTCGCGGCAGATCCGCGTGCGGTACCTCGGGTACGCTCCGCAGACCAAAGCGGTCGCCATCGCAGCCAACGAAGCCGTGACCGTGAACGTCCAGCTCGTCGCGGCCCCGATGCAGCTCGAGGGGATGGTCGTCACCGCGTACGGCGAGCAGGAGCGGCGCGACGTGACGGGGTCGATCGCGGACCTGGAATTGGGCGACCTGCGGGACGTCCCGGTCCCCAACCCGGCGCAGCTGCTGCAGGCGCGCGTGGCGGGCGTGGACGTCGTGAGTAGCGGGTACCGCCCCGGCGCGTCGATGAACATCACCATCCGCGGCGTCCGGTCCATCACGGCGGGCAACCAGCCGCTGTACGTGATAGACGGCGTGCCGCTGATCGGGGGCGGCATCGAGGACTTCAACCCCGCGCAGATCGCCTCCATCGAGGTCTTGAAGGACGCATCGGCGACGGCGCCCTACGGCTCCGCCGGCGCGAACGGCGTGATCCTGATCACGACGAACCGCGGCACGGCGGGCGCGGCCGGCGGCACCTCGAGCATCACCTACGACTACCAGTACGGCGCGCAGACCGCCCTGCGCTTCGTGGATATGATGAACGGCCCGCAACTCGCCCAGGAGCGGATCGACGCGGCGCGCCTGGCCAACTGGCCCGCTACGAACAACGCCACCTCGCCGTGGTCGTACGACAACAAGCTGGTCGCCTACTGCGCCCTGAACGTGCAGACCAATCCGACGACCGGGCTGCCCGACACCACGGCGGCCGGCACGTCCACGTGGCAGGCCCTGCATCCGGGATGCACGACGGGGACGGACTGGCAGCGGTCGATCTACCACACCGGCAGCCAGCAGCAGCACCGCCTGAGCTACAACTCGGTGTCCGGCAACGCGCGGCTGTCGCTGTCCGGCACGTATTTCGATCAGACCGGCATCACCGTCGGCCAGGGGTACAACCAGTACTCCGCCACGATCAGCTTCGAGAACACCTACGGCCGCCTGCGCCTCGGCGCCACGGCCACGGGTTCGCGGTCCGTCGCGGACATCGGTGGAGACTGGCAGGTCTGGGGCGAGGCGCTTGCCAACAGCTCGCTCGGCGCGCCATACGACAGCGCCGGGACGCCTTCCGCCAAGCTCTGCGGCATCTGCACCCTGAACCAGTTGCCAACGGGCGACCCCCTGCGCGTGAATCCGCTGCGCGAGGAGCAGGCCTTCATCCAACAGAGCATCAGCGACCGGCTGTTCGGCTCGCTGTTCGCCGAGCTGACGCTGCCCGCGGGGTTCGCGTACCGCGTCAACCTCGGCCCGGACCTCCAGAACTACAGCAACGGCCAGTTCCAGGGCGCGAACGTGGTGATCAACGGTGCGTCCCCGGTCGGCAACGCCCAAGCGGGGCTCCTTGAACGGGAGAACTTCCGCTACACGCTGGACAACATTGTGACGTGGAACTGGAATCGGGGGAACCACAAGGTCGACGTGACGGGCTTGTACAGCATCAACAAGAGCCGCTTCGAGTCCGACTCGGCGTCCTCCAAGACCCTGCCCTACGACTATCAGCTCTGGTACAACCTCGGCACCGGCTCAGCGCCGCAGCCGCCGATCAGCTCGTACAGCACCGCGGCGACGCGCTCGTTCATGGGCCGGATCAACTACACCTACATGAACCGGTATAGCCTCACGGTAACGACCCGGCGCGACGGCGCGAGCGTGCTCGCTCCGGGGAAGCAGTTCGCGACGTTCCCGTCCGCCGGCCTCAGCTGGCAGCTCGGGGACGAGCCGTTCATGAGGCCGCTCAGCTTCATCTCGGGGCTGAAGCTGCGCGCGAGCTTGGGTGTCACCGGCAACTCGTCCATCAGCCCGTACCAGACCGAAGGCAGCCTGGCGCAGACCTTCTACAACTTCGGCAGCGCCACTGCGAACGGGTACGTGCCGGGCACGATTCCGAATCCGAACCTCGTGTGGGAGAAGACGACCCAGTTCGACTTCGGCATTGACTTCGGCGTCTTCCGGAACCGGATCAGCGGCACGTTCGACATCTACCGGGAGAAGACCAACGACCTGCTGCTCACCCGGTCGCTGCCCGCCTCCACCGGCTTCACCTCGACCCTCCAGAACGTCGGGAAGACGGGGAACGCCGGCTGGGAGCTGAGCATCAGCACCGTGAACCTCACGGGCAACCGCGGGGGTCCCCGGTGGACGACGGACTTCAGCTTCTCGCACAACCAGAACTACATCATCAGCCTCACGGGCGGCGTCGGCGACGACGTCGCCGACGGCTGGTTCATCGGCCAGCCGGTCAACCTGGCCAACGACGCGCTCCACCAGGTGTTCTACGACGTCAAGATGATCGGCATCTGGCAGCTCGCCGACTCGCTGCTGGCCAAGCAGTACGGGCAGAAGCCGGGCGACATCCGGGTCGCCGACCTCAACGGCGACGGCAAGATCGACGGGTTCGACCGCGAGATCACGGGCAACACGTATCCGCGGCTGATCGCCAGCGTCTACAACCGGCTCAGCTGGGGCGCCTTCGACCTCTCGTTCCTGCTCCAGGGCCGCATCGGCTACACCTTCAAGGACGGCTTCAGGGTCGGCACGGACCTGTTCGACCGCTACAACGACCTGAACGTCCAGTACTGGACGCCGTGGCGCTGCGACGGCGGGCCGAATCCGCTGGTGTACGATCCGCCGGCGGGCGTGACCTCCGCGCAGCAGGCCGCCATTCCGGGCTGCAACGTGTGGTGGTCGCCGAGCGCCGGCCGGCAGCAGCCGGTGTTCGACCAGAACGGCAACGGTGCCCCCTATGCCGCGCCGGGCTACCGCATCGGCACCCACTGGCGGGTGCGCAACATCACCTTCGGGTACACGCTGCCCAAGTCGATCGTGCAGAAGGTGCGGGGCGTGAGCTCGATGCGGATCTATCTCGAGGCGCAGGACCCGTTCGTGTTCACCAGCTACTACGGCTACGATCCGGAGAACGGAAGCGCCAACGGCCCGCCGAGCTATCGCACGGTGCTCATGGGCCTGACCCTGGGCTTCTAACGCGAGACCACCCGAACCGAGGCTGACAATGACGAAGCTGACATACATCCTCCTTGGACTGGCTCTCGTGGGGCTCGCGGCCTGTGTGGATCTCAACGAGAAGCTGGTCGGGAACGTCACCACGCAGTACTTCGCCACGGGGGCCGGCCTGGACGCCGCCGTGATGGGCGACTACTCGCTCCAGCGCGGGTTCTGGGGACGAGAGGAGGCCCTGACCACGACCGAGTACGGCACGGACCTCGGCACTACCGGCGACCAGCCCGGCTACAAGTACATTGACACGTACGCCGGCGGCTTGAGCGCTGCCGAGCTGATCTTCCAGTACCCGTGGAACGCCTTCTACCGCGCCATCAACAGCTCCAACGCGGTGATCAACCGGGCGCCGGCCATCACCGACATGGCCCCGGCCACCAAGGCGACCCGGATCGGCGAGGCGAAGTTCCTCTGGGCCCTGGACATGTTCATGATCGTCCGGATGTACGGGCCCGCGCCGCTCCCCACGCTCGAGGCGCAGGGCGTCGCCACCGCCGCGCACCGCTCACCCGTGGATTCGATCTACCTGCAGATCGTCCAGTACCTGCGGGATGCCATCACGGTTCTTCCGGCCGCGCAGAACAACCTTGGCCGGGCGACGAAGGGTGCGGCCCAGGCGCTCCTGGCGAAGGTCCTGCTGACCCGCGCGTACCATCCGTACCCATACGAGCTGGCCAGCGGCCCCGTGACCTTCCTGGCCAGCCCCTCGTTCCTGCGCGAGGCGGGGGCGACGTCCGCAACCGACTTCGCCGGAGCACTGGCCGAGGCCGACAGCGTGATCGCCAGCGGGACGTACTCGCTGCTGCCGGTCTACGAGGACAATTTCTGCGTCCGGATGGGCACCCGCGGGCCGGGGTCGTACTGCAACCTCCCGGCCAACGAGAACAACTCGGAGCTGATCTGGTCGGTGCAGCACTCTGCGACGGCCGGCCAATACACGATCGGCCTCGGCAACACGGACTTCGTGTATTTCCTCTCCTACTATGACGATCAGCAGGGCATGGAGCGCGACTGCAACAACGGCCGCGCGTTCCGCCGCGGCCGCCCCACGCTCTACGCCGACAACCTGTGGCAACGCTGGACGGACTCGACGCACTCGACCACACTCGACGTGCGCTATGACGGCACGTTCCAGAGCGTCTGGTACGCCAACGCCACCACCACCGGCGCCTGCTACCAGACCCAGGCCGCCAGCCGGTTGAACGGGTATACCATAGCGCTGAACAACTGTCCGGTCGAGCTGCCGAAGTGGGGTAACACCGGATGCACGATCAACAACGGCGTGCCGTTCAGCCTCGGCGACACGGCCTACTTCCAGCCGGGGTTCATCGAGAATGGAGTGGCTTCCTGCAGCGCGGCCGGCTGCTCGCAGGCGTACCGGCAATCGCACAAGTACTCGCTCATCGAGCCGCAGCTCGCGGAACCGGCTCCGAATGTCACTGCGGTCGGGCAGTACGACTTCCGGCGCTACCCGACGATCAAGAAGTTCGAGGACGATCAGCGGCCGGACTTCAACAACCAGGACGGCGGTCGGGACGTCACCATCTTCCGGCTCGGTGGAGTCATGCTGGACGCGGCGGAGGCCGCCTGCGCCGCCAGTTACAACAGTGCGACCTGCACCGGCTCTCAGGCGAAGATCCTGAGCGAAATCACGCCCCTGCGCCTGCGTGCCGCGAATTGCACGATCAGCCACGGCTGCTCGGCGGCGCAGCAGACGCTGAACCAGACCATGATCATGGACGCCACGCACATGCCGGCCACGATTAACCTCGAGTGGCTGATGGACGAGCGGGGCCGCGAACAGCTCGGCGAGTACCAGCGGTGGTTCGACCTGGCCCGCACCGGCCTGTGGCACCGCGTCGTGGACGACAACTGGGAGGCCTCGCCCCTCCACGGCGGCTTCTTCAGCGCGGCCAAGCACGACCTGCGGCCGATCCCGCAGACCCAGATCGACAACACGGCCGGCGGCGTCTCGGCCTTCCCGCAGAACCCGGGCTATTGACGGTTCCGGATAGAACGACCACGGCCTGATCCGTGGGCAAGCGTAGTCCAAGGGCTCCGGCTGCGAGGTCGCGGTCGGAGCCCCTTGGCTCCCCCCCGCAGCCAGCCGGCCCGCCGCGCTACAAGGACCCCGGCGTTCCCGTCGCGGAGCGCGTCAGGGATCTGCTGTCCCGCATGACCCTCGAAGAAAAAGCGGCGCAGATGACGTGCGTCTGGAACGAGAAAGCATCCACGCTGGTGGATGCCGCAGGCGCCTTCGATCCCGCGAAAGCCGCCACCGCCTTTGCCGACCACCGTGGCCTCGGCCAGGTGGGACGCCCCAGCGATGCCGGCGGCGGCCTCGGCCCGCGAGCGACGGCCGAGCTGACGAACGCGATCCAACGGTTCTTCCTCGAGAAGAGCCGCCTCGGCATTCCCGTCATCTTCCACGAGGAGTGCCTGCACGGCCACGCCGCGATCGGCGCGACCAGCTTCTCGCAGCCGATCGGCCTCGCCTCGACCTTCAATACCGCGCTGGTCGAGTCGCTGTACACGATGACGGCGCTGGAGGCGCGCGCCCGCGGGACCCACCAGGCGCTGACGCCGGTCGCGGACGTGGCCCGCGATCCCCGCTGGGGCCGCGTCGAGGAGACGTTCGGCGAGGACCCGTACCTGGTCTCCCGGATGGCCATGGCCGCGGTGCGCGGGTTCCAGGGCGACGCGCGGTTCCGGGACAAGACCCGCGTCATCGCGACGCTCAAGCACTTCGCCGCGCACGGGCAGCCGGAGTCGGGCATCAACTGCGCGCCCGCGGAGCTGTCGCCCCGCACGCTGCGCGACGTCATCCTGCCGCCGTTCCGCTCCGCGATCACCCGGGCCGGCGCGATCAGCGTGATGCCGTCGTACAACGAGATCGACGGCCTGCCCTCTCACGCCAACCGGTGGCTGCTCCGGGACGTGCTGCGCGGGGAGTGGGGGTTCACCGGCTTCACGGTGTCGGACTACTACGCCATCTGGGAGCTCAGCTACCGGCCCGATACCCACGGGCACTTCGTCGCCGCCGACAAGAAGGAAGCCTGCGCCCTCGCGGTGCGCGCCGGCGTGAACATCGAGCTGCCGGAGCCCGACTGCTACCGGCACCTGGTGGAGCTGGTGAAGGACGGGACGCTGAAAGAGTCGCAGCTGGACGACCTGGTGGCCCCGATGCTCCACTGGAAGTTCCAGATGCGGCTGTTCGACGACCCGTACGTGGACCCCGCCGAGGCGGAGCGGGTCGTGGGGTGCGAGGAGCACCGCACGCTCGCGCTCCAGGCCGCGCGGGAGACGATCGTGCTGCTCCGGAACGAGGGCGGCCTCCTCCCGCTCGATCCGGCGCGGCTCCGTTCCATCGCGGTGATCGGCCCCAACGCCGATCGCCGGCTCCTCGGCGGCTACAGCAGCGTGCCCAAGCGGTTCGTCACCGTGCTGGAGGGGATCCGGTCCGCCGTCGGCGACCGCGTGGACGTGCGCTACAGCGAGGGGTGCAAGATCACGGTCGGGGGCTCGTGGCAGGAGGACCGCGTCGTCCCGAGCGACCCGGAGAGCGACCGGCGCCAGATCGCGGAGGCGGTCCAGGTCGCCTCCGGAGCGGACCTGGTCGTCCTGGTGATCGGCGGCAACGAGCAGACCTCGCGCGAGGGCTGGGGGCTCACGCACCTCGGCGACCGGTCGAGCCTCGACCTCGTCGGACGGCAGGAGGAGCTGGCCGAGGCCCTGATCGCCACCGGGAAGCCGGTGGTCGTCTGCCTGTTCAACGGGCGGCCCCTCTCGATCCGGTGGCTCGCCGAGCACGCTCCGGCGATCCTCGAGTGCTGGTACCTCGGCCAGGAAGCCGGCACCGCCGTGGCCGAGGTGCTCTTCGGCAAGGTCAATCCCAGCGGCAAGCTCCCGATCACCTTCCCCCGCTCGGCGGGCCACCTCCCGGCGTTCTACAATCACAAGCCGTCCGCCCGGCGCGGCTACCTGTTCGACGACGTCTCGCCGCTCTGGGCGTTCGGCTGGGGCCTCAGCTACACCACGTTCGCCGTGAGGAACGTCCGGCTCGCCGAGGCGGTGATCGCGCGCGCCGGCACGACCCGCGCGCTCGCCGAGGTCACCAACACGGGCACGCGCGACGGCATGGAGGTCGCGCAGATGTACATCCGCGACCGCGTGAGCTCCGTGACGCGGCCGGTCAAGGAGCTGAAGGGGTTCGCGAAGGTCGCCCTGCGGCCCGGCGAGACCAGGACCGTGTCGTTCGACATCACGCCGGAGTCGCTGGCGTGCTACGACCACGAGATGCAGTACGTCGTCGAGCCGGGCGAATTCACCGTCATGGTGGGCACGTCCTCGCGCGACGCCGATCTCCAGAGCGTCACGCTCCGGGTGGAGCGTTGAGCGCCCCATGACGGGACGACCCATGGCACAAGGCATCGAGCGGCTGTCGGTTCGCGAGAAGGTCGGCTACGGCATCGGCGACGCCGCGGCCAACTTCATCTTCCAGACGATGGTGATGTTCCAGCTGGCCTTCTACACCGACACCTTCGGGATCGCGGCGGCGGCGGCCGGCACGCTGTTCCTGGTGGTGCGGGTGTGGGACGCGGTCTTCGACCCGATCATGGGGGTGGTGGCCGACCGCACCGTGACGAAGTGGGGCAAGTTCCGGCCGTGGATCCTGTGGACGGCCGTGCCGTTCGGGATCATGGGCCTGCTCACCTTCACCACCCCGCCGTTCTCCGGCCACGGGAAGCTGATCTACGCGTACGTCACCTACATCGTCCTGATGATGGTCTACTCCGCGAACAACCTGCCGTACTCGGCGTTGAGCGGGGTGATGACCGGGGACGTGGCTGAGCGCACCAGCCTCTCCCAGTACCGGTTCGTGTTCGCCATGAGCGCCCAGCTCATCGTGCAGGGGCTCGCCCTGCCGATGGTGAAGTTCTTCGGCGGGGGGAGCGACGCCCACGGCTACCAGGTGACGATGGGCATCCTGTCCGCGCTCGCCGTGATCTTCTTCTTCATCACCTTCTCGAGCACGCGGGAGCGGATCCTGCCGGCGCCGGACCAGAAGACGACGGTCCGGCAGGACTTCAAGGACCTCGGGAAGAACCCGCCCTGGATCGCGATGTTCGTCCTCACCATCGTGCTGTTCGTCACACTGGCGCTGCGCGGCGGCACGGTGCTGTACTACTTCAAGTACTACGTCGGGCGGGAGAGCCTCTTCAGCCTCTTCAACGTCTGCGGGACCCTCGCCACGATCGTCGGCGTCCTCCTCTCCAAGCCGCTCGCGGTGAAGTACGGCAAGCGCAATCTGTTCATCGGCGGCCTCGCGTTCACGATCGTCTTCACCGCGGCGTTCGCCGCCCTGCCGCCCGCCGCCGTGGCGGTGATGATCGGCATGGAGGTGCTGCGCCAGTTCGCCTACGGCTTCACCATCCCGTTGCTGTGGGCGATGATGGCCGACGTGGCGGACTACTCCGAGTGGAAGAACCGCCGCCGCGCGACCGGCGTGGTGTTCTCCGCGATCGTCTTCGGCCTCAAGGCCGGGCTGGGCGTCGGCGGCGCGCTGGGCGGCTACATCCTGTCGGGCTTCGGCTACGTCCCGAACGCCGTGCAGTCGGCCCACGTGCTCGACGGGATCCGCCTGATGATGAGCTGGTTCCCCGCCCTCGGCTTCGCGCTCTGCCTGGTCTGCCTCCTCTTCTACCACATCGACCGGAGCTTGGAGCTGCAGCTCTCGGACGAGCTGGCGCGGCGCCGGCTGGCGTACGCGCCGGCGGGCGGCGCGGCGTGAGCGCGCCCCGGCTGTCCGGTGCCACCCTGGTCGCGACCGCCCTCCTGGCCGGCTGCGCCCCCGCTCGTCCGCCCCTGGCCGCGCCGGCCGCGCCGCTCACGCTGAAGCAGGCCTTCACCGGAGCCTTCCTGGTCGGGGCGGCGCTCAACCAGGCGCAGTTCTCCGGAGCCGACACCGCCAGCGCGCGCCTCGCCGCGGAGCAGTTCGACGCCATCTCGCCGGAGAACGTCCTGAAATTCGAGGTGGTGCACCCACGGCCCGGGCAGTATGACTTCGCTCCCGCCGACCGGTACGTCGCCTTCGGCGAGCAGCACCACATGTTCATCGTCGGCCACACCCTCGTCTGGCACAATCAGACCCCCCAATGGGTATTCCAAGGCGCGGACGGCCGGCCGGCGGGCCGCGACACCCTGATCGCGCGGATGCGCGACCACATCCGGACCGTCGTCGGGCGCTATCGGGGACGGGTGAACGGGTGGGACGTCGTCAACGAAGCGCTGGACGAGGACGGGGGGATGCGCCGCACACCGTGGGACACCATCATCGGCGACGATTACGTCGCGATGGCGTTCCGCTTCGCGCACGAGGCCGACCCGTCGGCGCAGCTGTACTACAATGACTACTCCGTGGAGAACGCCACGAAACGGCAGGGCGTCGTCGCGCTGGTCCGGCGGCTCCGGTCCGCCGGGGTCCCGATCGCCGGCGTCGGCATCCAGGGCCATTACGGGCTGGACTACCCGAGCCTCGAGCAGCTGGACAGCACGATAACGGCCTTCTCAGACTTGGGCGTGAAAGTGATGATCACCGAGCTCGACGTGGACGTGCTCCCGCGCGCGGTGCGGCAGACGGGGGCCGACGTCGCCCTCCGGGCCGCGGCGCGGCCCGAGCTGAACCCCTGGCCCGTCGCGCTCCCCGACTCGATGCAGCAGGCGCTGGCGCGCCGCTACGCCGATCTGTTCCGCCTCTTCCTGAAGCACGCCGGCGATCTCAGCCGGGTCACGTTCTGGGGCGTCACGGACGCCCAATCCTGGAAGAACAACTGGCCGGTCCGCGGGCGCACCAACTACCCGCTGCTGTTCGACCGGCAGGGCAGGCCGAAACCGGCGTTCGACGCCGTTCTCGAGGTCGCGCGCCGCTGGGCAGGACCCTCCAACCGGTAGGGTTCCCATGGCCACTCGTTCGCTCGTCGCAGGTCACGCAGTGAAGCATTCGCTGGGGCGCATGCCCCGGCAGAGCCTCTCCGACCGGCTGGCACGCCGGATCCGCGAGCTGATCCAGCAGCGGGAGTACAAGGCGGGCGACCGCCTCCCGGCCATCATGGAGATGGCGCGGAGCTTCGGCGTCGGACATCCGACCGTCCGCGAGGCGCTGAAGAAGCTCGAGGCGGTGGGGGTGGTGGAGATCCGTCACGGCTCCGGCGTCTACGTCAGCCGGAGCGAGGACGTCTTGCTGCTGGCGACCCCGGACTATGCCCCCGTGGTGACGCAGAAACTCCTCGCGGACCTCATCCGGTCGCGGATGCCGCTCGAGATGCAGTCGGTCGCGGAGGCCGTTCCGCACCTGACGGCGCGGCACCTCAAGGAGATGCGCCGGCTGCTGAACGAGGCGGACAAGCACCTCGACGACGACGGCGTGCTGAACAGGGTGAACATGCAGTTCCACCGCCAGATCGCCGTCGCGTCGGAGAACACGGTGCTGCTGCAGCTGCTGGACGTGCTGCGCGAGATGTTCCAGCAGGAGCAGCTCGTGATCCTCACCATCTTCGGCTCGCGGAAGGAGGATCACCGCGGGCATCTGGCCATCCTCGACGCGCTGGAGCGCCGGGACGGCGACCTGGCCGTCGCCCGCATGCGCACGCATCTCCAGAACGTGCTGGACGCGGTGCTCCAGTGGGATCCCGAACGGCATCCCGTGCGCTGACCGCCGCGGCACTGCTCGCCTGCGCCGTGGCGTCGGTGCGAGCGGCGCAGGTACCGTCTCCTTCCGCGAGGCAGGCTCCGTCCGGCGCCGCCGCATCCTCCGTGGTCTTCCGCGACGGCCCCGGCCGCTTCACGCTGGCCGCCGCGGGGGCCTCGGCGCCGATCGTCGTCAGCTCGGCGGACTTCCCCGGCGTCGTCCGCGCCGCCCGCAGCGTGGGCGCCGACGTCGGCCGGGTGACGGGACGGGCCAGCGCGGTATCCCTCGACACCTTGCCCGTCGCGCCGGACGTCGTGGTGGCCGGCACGCTGGGGCGCAGCCCCCTGATCGATTCGCTCGTGCGCGCCGGAGTACTCGACACCAGCGGTGTCGCAGGCCGCTGGGAGGCGTTCCTCACCCAGGTCGTCGAGCGCCCCTGGCCCGGCGTCGCCCGCGCCCTGATCGTCGCCGGGAGCGACAAGCGCGGCACGATCTACGGCCTCTACGGCCTCTCGGCGCGGATCGGCGTGTCGCCCTGGTACTGGTGGGCCGACGTGCCCGTACGCCGCCGGCCGGACCTGTTCGTCCTGCCGGGCCGCCGCGCCGAGGGACCGCCGGCGGTGAAGTACCGGGGCATCTTCCTCAACGACGAGGCGCCGGCGCTGTCCGGATGGGCGCGGGCGACCTTCGGCGGCTTCAACCATCAGTTCTACGAGAAGGTCTTCGAGCTGATCCTGCGGCTCCGGGGCAACTACCTCTGGCCGGCGATGTGGGACAACGCCTTCAACGAGGACGACTCCCTCGATGCGCCGCTGGCCGACGAATACGGCGTCGTCATGGGCACGTCGCACCACGAGCCGATGCTGCGGGCGCAGCGGGAGTGGGCGCGTCACGGCACGGGGCCCTGGAACTACCAGACCAACGGCGCCGTGCTGCGGGAGTTTTGGCGGCAGGGGATCCGCAAGATGGATTCCCACGAGAGCATCGTCACGATCGGGATGCGCGGCGACGGCGACGAGCCGATGAGCGACAGCGCCAACATCGGCCTGCTGGAGCAGATCGTCGCCGATCAGCGCCGGATCATCGCCGACGTGACCGGGAAGCCGGCGTCCGAGACGCCGCAGGACTGGGCGCTCTACAAGGAAGTGCAGACGTACTACGACCGGGGGATGCGCGTCCCCGACGACGTCACGCTGCTCTTCTCGGACGACAACTGGGGCGACGTCCGGCGGCTCCCGGACGTCGGCGCGCCGCCGCGCTCCGGGGGGTACGGCCTCTATTACCACTATGACTACGTCGGCGGGCCGCGCAGCTACAGGTGGATCAACACCAACGCGATCCCCCGCGTGTGGGAACAGCTGCACCTGGCCTGGGCCTCCGGCGTGGACCGGATCTGGATCGTCAACGTCGGCGACCTCAAGCCGATGGAGCTGCCGATCCAGTTCTTCCTCGACTACGCGTGGGATCCCGGCCGCTGGCCGGCGGAGCGCCTGAGCGATTACACGCGCGAGTGGGCGGTGCAACAGTTCGGCCCCGAGCACGCCGCGGCCATCGCCGCAGTCCTCGCGGACTACGGCCGGTACAGTGCCCGGCGCAAGCCCGAGCTGCTGTCGCCCGAGACGTTCTCGCTCGACGAGTGGGATGCGGTCACGGGCCAGTTCCATCGCCTCGCGGCCGCAGCGACGCGCATCGGCCGCGCGCTGCCCGCCACGGACCGCGACGCGTACTACGAGCTGGTCCTCCACCCGATCCTGGCCCTCGGCAACCTCTACGATCTCTACGCGACGGTCGCCCGGAACCGCCGCGACGCGGCGGAGGGCCGGGCCACGACCAACCCGCGGGCCGACAGCGCCCGGGCGCTGTTCGCGCTGGACACCGCCATTGGCGCCTACTACAACGACACGCTGGCCGGCGGGAAGTGGCACCACATGATGGACCAGACCCACATCGGCTACACGACCTGGGACAACCCGCGAGTCAACATCATGCCTCAGATCGCGGAGATCACCCTTCCCGACGCCGCCGAGATGGGGGTCGCGATCGCAGGCTCGGACGGCTGGTGGCCGATGGACACCGGTCGGGCGGTGCTGCCCGAGTTCGACGCCTTCCGCCGGCCGGCGTACGACATCGAAGTGTTCAACCGCGGGGCGGCGCCGTTCTGGTTCGAAGCGCGTCCCGGCGAGCCGTGGCTCGTCGTCACGCCGGACCGCGGGCGCGTCGCCCGGGAGCTGCGCCTCCGCGTCACCGTGGACTGGCGGCGCGTTCCCGTGGGCGCGGTGCCGCGGCGCGCCGGCATCACGATCACGGGCGCGGGCAGGGGCGTCGTCGTCTACGCCGACGTCCGCAACCCGGCGGAGCCGCGGCGCGACCAGGTGCACGGCTTCGTAGAGGGCGGCGGCTATGTCTCGATCGAGGCGGAGCACTTCACGCGCGCGGTGAACGGTCAGTCGATTGAGTGGTCGATCATTCCGGGCCTGGGGCGGACGCTCTCAGGGATGACGGCCTTCCCCGTCACGGCGCCGCGCCAGTTGCCGGCCGGGGGCAGCCCGCACCTCGACTATCAGCTCTACCTCTTCGGCGGCGGGGAGGTCGCGGTGCGCGCGATCGTCTCGCCGACGCTCGACGTCCACGCCGCCGGTCTCCGGTACGCCGTCGCGTTCGACGACCAGCCGCCGCAGATCGTGAACGTCGCCGCCGACACGGCGCTCCGCGCGTGGGAGCGGTGGGTGAGCGACAACGCGATCGTCACCATAACGCGGCATCGCCTCGCCGGCCCCGGCGCGCACGTCCTGCACTTCTGGATGGTGGATCCCGGCGTCGTGCTCCAGAAACTCGTGGTCGAGCGCGGCCAGGTGCGGCCGAGTTACCTCGGCCCGCCCGAGAGCTTCCATCGCCCGTAGCAGGCGGTCGCTCGTCCGCCGCATCACGGAGATCCGATGAGACTCGCACCGATCCTCCTTGCGGGCGCCGCCCTGGCGCT
>Ga0187889_10001972_pt1 | contig 20948 bp, 18 predicted proteins | sample June2016WEW_7_10_2_FD_132992 | JGI IMG/M metagenome (GOLD analysis project Ga0187889, IMG submission 132992) | Peatland microbial communities from SPRUCE experiment site at the Marcell Experimental Forest, Minnesota, USA - June2016WEW_7_100 | ecosystem: Environmental > Terrestrial > Soil >... | reverse complement strand
TGACGGCGACCGTAATGTTGCTCCCGTTCTGCGAAAAGATGTAGGTGTCGTACATCGGGTCCCCGCTCGAGTTGCCCCATACGCCGGGGGCATTGCTCAGGCTCAACCCGACGGCAGTTTCGCTGCCGTCCGCCAGCTTGAGCTTGTCGAGCTTGCCGTTGGCTACCAGCGGCATCCCGGGCACGAACTTCGGATCGTAATGGCGGTAGAGATTCCAAAAATCATTGGTGCCCATTCCTGTGGCCGCCGGGCCCTTCTTGGAGCTTGCCGAACCGACGCCGAAATCGACATTGATCAAGGTCTGCGCCGGCAAAGACGCGGCCGCGGTGAGGAACGCCGCCAGGGCGCCGCAGCGCACTAGGTGCGCAAAGTTGGGTGACAGGGTGGTTTTCATAAGGATGGAAGGTCCAGGAGGACTCGCGACTGGCGAGTTGCCGCAAACTCGTTGGCTGAGCAGCTCTGCACCCGCCGAGGTCTCATGAGCCATTAGTAAACACCAAACCAACCGGAACCCATACTGAATAATTGCAAATAGTTTATGGGGAAATTGTAAAACCAATGTCACGCTTGGGGTTCAGGGCTGCTCTAAGCTGGATATTGTACACGCTCGGGCGACTTGCCCACGCGCCGGTTCAGGAAAGCTCCGCTAGGAGCGCCAGGTTTATAGTCCAAGCGTCCGGAGCACCTCAAGCTCCGTCAGGAGCGGCAGGTTACGCCGGCGCGCCAACGTCCAGGCACAGGCCGCTCCTGACGGAGCTTGAGAGAGGCTCGGTGGGCCGGCGTTTCTACAAACACGGCGCTCCTAACGGAGCTTTCGCCGACGGCGGGAACTGTGAAACACCAGGGCTAAACCCGGGCCGCGGAGGCGGAGCCAGGCGCGCAGCCCTGAAAAGCGGGGGCCGAAGTCCGGAAAGGCCCTGCTCAACAGATGTGCTGTTTTTTGAGGGTCCGGATGCGGTCGCGCAACTGGGCGGCGCGTTCGAACTCCTGCCGGTCGATCGCGCGCTGGAGCTGATGCTGCAATTTCTCGAGTTCGGAGAGCGGGCGGTTCTTCTGGATTTGAGCGGCCATTTCGCGCAACCCGCTTAGCGAGCGGTCCCGCTCGAAGGTGAAGGTTTCGTCGTCCAGCTCGGGCAGGGCTTGGATCTTGGCAATCGCCTCCTGGAGGAGGGTCAGGGCCTCGTCGTAGGCGTTATGGTCCAGGTCGATCATGGCGGCGGCGGTGGCATTGACGCGGAGGATATAGGGGCGCCATTTCTCGAGGAACTGCTGGTCCTCCTGGCGCCGGGCATAGCGGTGCGCCAGATCGAATGCGCGCAGGTTGCGCGCGGTGTCCCGCACGGTGCGTTTCCACTCCTTGAGTTGGAAGAGCCGGACATAGCGGAAATAATAGAGGGTGCCTTCGCTGAACAACTCGCCGCACTCCCGCGGCCCCAGGTCGAACTCCGCCTCGCGCCCGGCCGCCTTGGCCGTTTCCAGGCGCTCGAGGTGGTGCTCGAGCGCCGATTCCTTCCCGTATGGGCGCGCCCCGTCCGGGCGTCCGTCCAGCTCGTATTGCTCGATGCCCAGGGGTGTCCGCACTTGCAGAATCGAGCGCCCGTCTTCGCCCGGCACGATGCGTGTGTCCTGCTCCGGGTCGTAAGGCCAGCTCTTCAGAATTCGCCGCAAGTCAACAGACTCACTCATATCGCTGCTGTTGCTATACCTGCAATGGGGGAATACATCAAGGACATCCGTCTCTGGCTGATCGCGCTGAGGCTCGAACCGGCGTGTTGGGCGAAGCGTGAAGAGACGAATCCGAGTGTAAGCAGATGCGGGGACTGGCGCAAGGTTTTAATCTTCGCTCCGACACTTTTACTTCTGGCATTCGCGCAGGGCCGCGTGCACCGTAAAACCGATGGCGCGAACGGCCTGATCGTCCGGATCAGGTTGGCCGCCTCGATGCATGGTGAAGCAAACGCAAGTGGCGCTGAGCGACGCGGCCGAATGGCTGGGCGATTGGCATCCGCTGGCCGAGCAACTCGGCTCGACCGACGGACTGGTCACCCTCGCCTCGGCCTCTTCGCTGCTCCGCCTGGGGCCGGTGCAGGACCTCTGCTCCCTGCGGCGATTTCTGCGCGCATACCAGGCGCGCATCCTGCTTCCCTTCGAGTTGCCGGCCATTCAGTCTGCGCACACCCACGCCACCTGCAACGGCGTCCATGAACTCGTCGCCCTGGATCGCCAATTGGCCGGCGAGCCCCTCCTGCAATACTTTGCCGGGCCCAGCCGCCGCGTGGGCCGGAGCCAATTGCAGAAGCTCCGGCCCTTGCGCGACGTGCGCCTGCTCCAACGCTACCTGCGCGACGTGGAAGCCGGCGAGGACCGCGGCTGGCATACCCTGGTTTATGGGTTGACCCTGGCCATCTACTCGCTGCCGCTGCGCCAGGGCCTGCTCGGTTACGCGCACCAGACCACACGCGGCTTTATCTACTCCGCCCCCCGTTCCCTGCGTCTGTCGGAGCGGACCTGCCGCGCGCTTTTCGACGAGCTGTGCGCCGGCCTGCCCGCCGCTATCGAGCCCCTGTTCAGGGAAGCTCAGGGTTAGCAGTCTGTTGAAATACCCGCTGGGTCCAACCGCGAATGGACACAAATTGACGCGAAGATTCGCGTTCATTCGCGTCCATTCGCGGTTCCTTTCCTGTTACGGAAACAGTCCCCGAATCCGCTTGGCTTCCTGCACCCGTTTGATCCCCAGGCTCAAGGCGGCCAGACGCATCGGGATTTTCTGTTTCCGGCCCAGGGCCACCGTCTGGGTGAAGGCGGTCTCGAGGATGCGGAACAGCTTGTCCACCACCTCGGTCTCGCCCCAGAAAAAGCTCTGCAGGTCCTGCACCCACTCGAAATAGGAGACCACGACTCCCCCCGCATTGCAGAGCACGTCCGGGATGATGAAAATCTCCGGGCGCTGGTTCAGAATCGTATCCGCCTCGGGAGTGGTCGGGCCGTTGGCTGCCTCGGCCAGGATACGGCAGCGGACCCGGGCGGCATTGGCCTGGGTGATCTGACATTCCAAGGCAGCCGGCACCAGGATGTCGCACGGCAGCACCAGCAATTGTTCGTTGGCCAGCGGTTCGCCTTCGGGGAATCCCCCGACGGTCTTGTGGGTGAGGACATGCTTTTCCAACGCCCACAAGTTCAGGCCCTCCGCATTGAAGACCCCTCCCAGGGCATCGGTCACGGCAATGACCTTCACTCCGTAGCGCGCCAGCGAAAGGGCGGCAATCGAGCCGACGTTGCCGTAACCCTGGATGGCCGCCGTGGCCTTGCTGACGTCCAGGCCGATCAGGTCGGCGGCGCGGTTGATGAGGTATCCCACGCCGCGTCCCGTGGCCTCGCGGCGGCCCAGCGAGCCGCCCAGGCCGACCGGCTTGCCGGTGACAATGCTGGGCACGGTGTAACCGGCATGGACCGAATAGGTGTCCATCATCCAGGCCATGACCTGTTCGTTGGTCCCGAGGTCCGGGGCCATGACGTCCACCTGCGGGCCGATGAACGGGATCATTTCCTGCGTGTAACGCCGCGTCAGGCGCTCCAGTTCACCCCGCGAGAGCTTCCCCGGGTCGCAGGCGATGCCGCCCTTGGCCCCGCCGTAGGGCAGGCCCGTCAATCCGCATTTCCAGCTCATCCACATCGCCAGTGCCGCCACTTCCCCCAGCCGCACGTCCGGGTGGTAGCGCAGCCCGCCTTTGGTCGGGCCCAGCGTCAGGTGGTGCTGCACGCGATAGCCGGCAAAGACCTCCGTCGAGCCGTCATCCCGATGAATCGGCAAGGCCACCGTCATCGAGCGCTTCGGGAACTTGAGCCGGCCCCGTTCGGACTCGGGAATCTGCAAATGGTCCGCTACGAGGTCAAACTGCTGACAGGCCATCCGGAACGTGGGATGATCGTAAATGTCCATGGCTCGAGGATAGCAGATCGCAATGCCGAGCAAAAGCGTCTTGAGGCGGCGCTCGAGGGGCGAGGGGCGAGGGAAATCCGAAATCCGAAGGTCGAAGGTCAATCACTATGGCCGCTGACTCTGGACCCATCCTTCATTCTTCATCCTTCTTCCTTCTTCCTTCTTCCTTACCCGGCTCGCCCTCCGACTGGTAAGTCAGGCCAGTCATGGTGATGAGCGGCAGCACAAACACGTGCTGCAGCTCGTCATAAACCACCACGAAGGCGCCTACGGGAGGCAAGGAGATGTAGTCGCGGTGGGGCACGCGGTACTCCTTGCCATCAGCCATACGCAAAGTAAACGGCAAATTTCGCTCGATCGCCGCTTCAATTTGGCTCCGGTTCATATCGATAAGAGTTTACTCCGTCGGCAGCCGCTCCGCCAGGAATTCCCCGCGCTGCGTTGTGAGCTAACGAAAAGCTGTGCGACCACCACCGAAAACGCAAGCCTCGGACAATCCTGAGCCCGTGGATAATGGATGAGCCGCCCGGTGAGGGCACCGGGCCTACAACGGCACGACCGCTCGTGCAGGCCCGGTGCCCTCACCGGGCGAGCCAGGCTCACCCAATTTGCACGTAAAGCCAAAACGCACAGGCCGACTTGAAAAGCTACCTTATTTCTTTGCGTTTTTCTCCGCTTCGCCCTTAATTACGCGTCATGAAGATAGTCCTAGCTTACTCGGGCGGCCTCGATACGTCGGTCATCCTCTCCTGGCTCAAGGAGAAGTATGACGCGGAGTTGATCGCTTTCTGCGCCAACATCGGGCAGGAAGAGGAACTCAAGGGTCTTGAAGCCAAGGCCAGGAAGACCGGGGCTTCCCATTGTTACATCGTTGATTTGCAGGAGGAATTCGCGCGCGATTTCATCTTTCCGATCATCCAGGCCGGGGCGATTTACGAGGGCCAGTATCTGCTGGGCACGAGCATCGCCCGCCCGCTCATCGCCAAAGGCATGATTCAAATCGCCCGCCGCGAAAAGGCCGAGGCCCTGGCCCATGGGGCCACCGGCAAAGGCAACGACCAGGTCCGCTTCGAACTGACTGCCGCCGCCCTGGCTCCCGACCTCCAGGTCGTCGCCCCCTGGCGCGATGCCCGGTTCCGCGACCAGTTCCCCGGCCGGGCCGAGATGATTGCCTACTGCGCCGAAAAGAAAATCCCCGTCCAGGCCTCAGCCAAAAAGCCCTATTCGATGGACCGCAACCTCCTCCATATCTCCTTCGAGGCCGGCATTCTCGAAGATCCCTGGATGGACGCCTTCGCCCCCAACAACAAGGAGATGTTCAAGCTTAGCGTCGCCCCCGAGGACGCCCCTGACAAGCCTGAGTATGTCACGCTGGATTTTGAAAAAGGCAACTGCGTCGCCCTCAACGGCAAACCCCTCAATCCCCTGGGCGTGATGAAAGCCCTCAACCGGCTCGGCGGCAAACATGGCATCGGCCGTGTCGATATGGTCGAGAACCGCTACGTGGGCATGAAATCCCGCGGCGTCTATGAGACGCCGGGCGGCTCCATCCTCCATTTCGCCCATCGTCAGATGGAGACCCTCACGCTGGACCGCGAGGTCATGCACCTGCGCGACTCCCTCATGCCCCGCTACGCAGAGCTGGTTTATTACGGCTATTGGTTCTCCCCCGAGCGCCTGGCCTTGCAGGCCCTCGTGGCCGAAAGCCAGAAAAACGTCAGCGGCACCGTCCGTCTCAAGCTCTACAAGGGCAACCTCATGGTCGCTGGCCGCAAATCCCCCGTCAGCCTTTACAACGCCGCTATCGCTACCATGGAAGCCGACCCGACTCGCGCCTACAACCAGGACGATGCCACAGGCTTCATCCGCTTGAATGCCCTGCGCCTCAAAGTCGCCGCCAAAGTCCACGAAAGGAAAAAAAAGGCTTGAATTCGTCGTTCCGGATGGGCAGAATACAGGCACCACAGATGAAGTCGGTTTTTTCTTTCGTTCTGGCGCTGGTGGTCAGCCTCGCCTGCGCCCAGGGTGCGCTGCATTCGCCCGACCAGGTCCAGATCGGCGGCAGGGAATACGTGCGCCTGACCGATTGGGCCAGGGCCAATGACCTCGATGTCCGCTGGCTGAAACGGGATGAAACGCTCCAGCTCACCGGCCGCTCTGCCCGGCTTTTCCTGAATGTCGATTCCTGCGAAGCCCGCATCAACGGGATCACCGTGTGGCTTCTGGCTCCCGTCGCCCATCGCAATGGCACGGTCTATATCGCGCAGCAGGATGTGCCTTCGACGTTGAACCCCATCCTCTACCCCTCGGGGAACGACAGCCGGGCCCACGCGATCAAAACCATCTGCCTTGACCCGGGCCACGGCGGCGCAGACCCCGGTTACTGCGTCGGCGCCAACAGGGAGGCAAAGTACACCCTCCTGCTAGTGCAGGAACTTCGCCAGCAGCTCATTGGCGCCGGCTTCAAGGTGGCCCTGACGCGCAGCTCGGACTCAGCCGTGGACCTGCCCGCCCGGCCGGAACTGGCCAAACGCCGCAAGGCCGACCTTTTCGTCAGCCTCCATTTCAATGCTGTGGAAAGTGCGCCCAACTCGGTCCACGGCACTGAGGTCTATTGCCTGACGCCCGCAGGGGCCTGCTCCACCAACGCCCGGGGCGAAGCGGGCAATGCCAACCCGTGCGCCGGCAACCGCCTAGATGAAAAAAACCTGTTTCTGGCCTACCAGGTGCAAAAGTCCCTCACCCGAACCCTCGAGACCGAAGACCGCGGCGTCCGCCGCGCCCGCTTTGCGGTCCTGCGCGAGGCTGTCATGCCCGCTATCCTGATCGAAGCCGGCTACCTGTCGCATCCGGCCGAAGGCCGCAAGATCCTCGACCCGGCCTATCGGCGGGAGATCGCGCGCGCCATCGTCCAGGGCGTTCTTTCCTACAAACACCTGGTCGAACCCGCCGCTGACATCAGGACAGCGCGACGCTGAAACGCCCCAGGGGCTCGTGCAAAAACAAATTCCGAGATTTGAATGCTTGGGGTGGAGCGTCGGAGCGTGGAGCGTCGGAGCGTAGAGCGTGGCTACGATGCCCGCACGCTCCACGCTCCACGCTCGGACCAACGCGCTACTTGTCACCTTTGCCCCGCGAACTGCCGCCGCCTCCTCCTTTAGTGCTGGCAGTCAAGACCGTGCCGCTGAGCAGGCCAACGGCAAAAAAGCCGAAATACATGAACGCCGCAGGCAGCTCCTGGGGTTTGGACAGAACCGGCGGCAGCCTCAGGGCGACGCGCTGCGGATTGTTCATCCCGATGATGACCAGCAGCAGCAAAATCGCCAGCAGCAAAAGCATCTTGAGCAATAGTTTCGCATTCATAAACTGGACCTGGTGACATTAGAGAATTTCGAGAGGCAACGCAAAGAGATTCGCTCGAAAGCTTCACGAGGCGGCCCAACATGAGCATCACAACCAAGACCGGGGATCAAGGGACTACGGGGCTGATGTATCGGCGCCGGGTGCCCAAATGCCATCCGCGACTGGAAGCTTGCGGGAGCGTGGACGAGCTGAACGCGGCGCTAGGCCTTGCCCGCGCGACTGCCCCGGCGGATGGCGCCGGGGAGTTGTTGTCGAGCATTCAAAAGGACCTCCTCGCCCTCATGGGCGAACTCGCCACGGCCACCCAGGACGCGCCCCGGTATGCGGCCGACGGCTACCCGCTGATGACCCCGGCGGCGACGGCGCGCCTGGACCAGGCAGCTCGCTCACTCGAGGCCGCCCGAGTCTCTCCCGGAGACTGGGTCATGCCGGGCGCCAGCCTGCACGGCGCAACCCTGGATCTTGCCCGCACCGTCTGCCGCCGCGCTGAACGGCGCGTCTGCTCCCTCCAACAGGCCGGCGAACTCCCGAACTCCGAAATCATCGTCTATCTCAATCGCTTGTCCGATTTGCTCTGGCTCCTGGCCCGGAGCGCAGAACGAACGACGCGATAAATCAGGAACAGCTCGGCCCCTGACCGTCTGGCCGACTTCAGGCGCAACCGCACCGCGTTGTCCAGGCCCCCCATGCCCAGGCCGTCCGCAATCGTGGGCGCGGTTTTGCCGCCAAAGATCTTCGGGCAGAGGGTCAGATGCAGTTCGTCGACTACCCCTGCCCGGAAGAGGGCATCATTGAGCGCCCCGCCGCCTTCGCAAAGCAGCCGCTTGACTCCCCAGGTCCGCCGCAGCCAGCGCAGCGCCTCGACAAAATCCAGTTCGCGCCCGCCGCATACCTTCACCTGGTCTGCCAGCCGGCGCAACCGTTTGAGCCGGTCTTGGGTTGCGCGGCCGCTGGTCAGAATGATCAGCGGAGACTCCCTTGTCTGGAAAATGGCCGCCCGGGGATTCAGCGTGCCAGCGCCGCTGACCACCACTCGCAGGTTGTGCTCGGCCAATCCGTGCCGCAACCGCCGCCGCCGGTGCTTGGCCGAACCGGATCCCAGCGTGATACGATTCAAATCCACCGTGCGCGCCCCCGCCATGACCGCGTCCGCCTGCGCCCGCAGTTCCATCAGGAGCCCCTGATCGCGCCGGCTGCTGAATGAACAGACCTGCCGGTTCGCAGTCGCTATCTTGCCGTCGGCCGTCATCGCCACATTCACGAACACGAACGGCCTACAGGATGAGCATCGCGTCGCCATAACTAAAAAACCGGTATTGCCGTTGCGCTGCCGCGGCGTAGGCCGACAAGATCGCCTCGAGTCCGCAGGTTTTCATTGGCGCCGCAAACGCGCTGGCCAGCATCAGCAGCGTCGAGCGGGGCAGGTGGAAATTGGTCAGGAGCGCGTCCACGACCCTGAAATCCCAGGGTGGGTAAATGAAAATCCGGGTCCGGCCGGCGCCCGGCTCAAGCCGGCCCTGGTTCCGGGCCGCGACGCTTTCCAGCACGCGCACCGTAGTCGTGCCCACCGCGATGACCCGGCCCCCGGCGCGTTTGGCTTCCGTGATGACCCGGGCGGTTTCCCCGCTTAGCTCGTAGCGCTCCTCGTGCATCTTGTGGCCGCCGAGCGTCTCCGCCTTTACGGGCGCAAATGTGCCCAGACCGACGTGCAATGTCAGGAAGCAAACCCGCACCCCCTGCGAACGCAGCGCCTCGAGCAGCGGTTGGGTGAAATGCAGCCCGGCCGTGGGGGCTGCCACCGAACCCGCCGGCCCCGCGAAGACCGTCTGATACCTCTCCCGATCCCCTTGCCAACCGCCGGCCTCCGGACGATGGATGTAAGGCGGCAGCGGGACCTCGCCCCAGGCCTCGAGCTTTTCGGCGAGGTCGGGCACGCCCGAAAAGCGCAGGCGCCGATGCCCCTCCTCGTTCGTTTCCACCACGCTGGCCGACGCCCCGCTCCCTTGTCCCTGCCCGTCACAGAGCGCCATCTGCGTTCCCACTCGCGCCCGCCTGCCGGGACGGAGCATGACCCACCAATCGTTGGTCCCGTTCTCTTCCAACAATAGAAGCTGGAAGCGTCCCCCGGTCTGGCGGTTGATCGCCCCGAGCCTTGCCGGTATCACGCGTGAATCGTTCAGAACCAGAACGTCCCCCTCCCGCAAGTACTCCGGCAGGCATCGAAACTGCCGATGCTCGACCGCGCCCCGGTCCCGGTGCAGCACCAGCAACCGCGACGCATCGCGTTCCCCGGCCGGTTGCTGCGCGATCAACTCCGGTGCCAAATCGAAATCAAAATCCGCGGTTCGCATCGTTGCTTTGCGCTCCCCTCGCGCCGGTGGTTCGGCGCGCGCTGAAAGCGCGCCAGTATATCAGCCCAGGGTAACACCCTGGGAAAGCCGGCCCCTCATTACACTCCGGCGCCCTGAAAGGGCGCAGGCCATGGAGGCCACCCCCGCCCTTGCAGGGCGGGCCGTGCCATTGGAGGCTGGTTTCCCGGGGCGTTGCCCTGGGCTGATGTGCCTGCGCGCCGTTGGCGCGCAGAATGTCCAAACTCCTAGGCACACCGTTGGCGTGCAGAATGGCCAAAGTCCAAAGGCAGGCGGTTACCAGCCCGCCCCTGAATTCTTTCCGTTGGCCCTTGGCGCCTGGCTCGGATTTCTCATAGCCTAAGGGTGGCGCCGCGCTCCCGAGGCTGCGTAGCGCAGATTTCCAACCTGCTGTATCGCCGACTTCCAGTCGGCAGGCTGCACCTGCCTGGTCGGCTCTGCGGATTGGAAATCCGCGAGACAGCAGACTGGAAGTCTGCGCTACGCCTTGCAGTTGGCGAAAACCGATGAAACATCCGGGCTGGGTGCGGGGCCCGGTCCTACTTGGACTCTTTGGACTCTTCCTGCCGCGCTTCGTCGGACGCGTCAAAGGCGTGCTGGAGCGCGACCAGGTCTTCGCCCGGCTTGAGGGCGTCCAGCACCGCCTGCTCCGCCTTGAGCTGCTCGTTGGAGTAGTTGGCAGCCTTGATCGATAGGCCGATGCGCCGGTCGCTCTTGTCGATCTTGATGACGCGGGCGGTGACTTCCTGGCCCACTTTGAGCACGTTCTTGATCTTGTCCACGCGCTCCTCGCTGATCTGCGAGATGTGAACCAGCCCATCGATTTCGTGCTGCAAACCGATGAAGGCGCCGAAGCTCGCCAGCTTGGTGACATTGCCGGTGACCAGGTCGCCCACCTTGTAGAGCCCGTCGATGCTCTCCCACGGGTCGGCCGTGAGCTGCTTGAGACCGACGGCGATGCGCTGGTTGGCCTTGTCCACTTCCAGCACCACCGCCTCCACCTCGTCGCCCTTCTTCAAGACCTCGGAAGGGTGATTGATCTTGCGCGTCCAGGAAATGTCAGAAACGTGGATCATCCCGTCCAGGCCCTCCTCCAACTCGATGAACGCCCCGTAGCTGGTGAGATTGCGAATCTTGCCTTTGACGCGGGTGCCCTGCGGGTATTTCTCCTGCGCCTTGTCCCAAGGATTGGCCTCGAGCTGGCGCAGCCCCAGCGAGATTTTCTGTTCTTCCCGATTGATGCCCAGCACCACCGCCTCGATCTCCTGGTCGGCCTTGAGCACGTCGGACGGTTTGGCGATGCGCTTGGTCCAGGAAAGCTCCGTGACATGCACCAACCCCTCCACCCCGGGTTCCAGCTCCACAAACGCGCCGTAGGGCACCAGGTTGACCACCCGCCCTTTGACCTTGGCCCCCACCGGATACTTCTGCTCGATCGTGTCCCAGGGATTGGCCAGCTTCTGCTTGAGCCCCAGGCTCACCCGCTCCTTCTCCCGGTTGATGTCCAGCACCACCACGTCGATGTCCTGCCCTACCTTCAGCAGCTCCGACGGATGGCCGATGCGGCCCCAACTCATGTCCGTGATGTGCAGCAACCCATCGATCCCGTTCAAATCGATGAAGGCGCCGAAATCGGTGATGTTCTTCACCGTGCCTTTGCGGATGTCCCCCGGGGTCATTTCGGCCAGCAGCTTCTGGCGCCGCTCCAGACGTTCCTGCTCGATCAACTCCCGGCGCGACAGCACGATGTTCTGCCGTTCCTGGTTGATCTTCACGACCTTGAAATCGTAGTTATTGCCCACATACTGGGCCAGGTTCTTGGGGATGGTCACATCAATTTGGGAGGCAGGCAGGAAAGCCTCCACGCCGATGTTCACCAGCAGCCCGCCCTTGACAATGGCCTTGACTTTGCCGCTGATCGTGCCCCCTTCGTTGCAAATCGTCAGAATCCGTTCCCAATTCTTCTTGAACTCGGCCTTCTCCTTGGAGAGCACGACCATGCCCTCACGGTCTTCCAACTTCTCGATTAAGACATCGATTTCATCGCCCACCTTCACGACCTTGATGTCTTCGAATTCACTGGCGGAAATGACCCCCTCGCTCTTGTAGCCAATATCTACCAGCACTTCCTTGGGGCGCACTTCGATGATGGTGCCTTTGACAATATTGCCAGCCGCAAAGGGCAGAACGCCCGTTTGCCGCATGGCCTCTTCCATGGTTAGCATAATAAATAAACTGTCCGATTCCCTTCTGAAAACCCTGGGGAGACTTGGCCAGCAACATGCTTTCCGAGACTCTCCATTGCCTAACGGACCAATCGTTGCGGGGGCAACGGAGGTTAAAGGTTAGGTAACCGGTTAACTTTTCTTTTCTCAGCCTCAATGAACATCCGCACTCACGGCGCTCAGGCGGCTGAAAACATAAGCCCGCCCCCCGCCCGGCTGCAAGCCAAATCTTTCGGCATATCCGGTTGAGCCCCAATCCCGGCGCCGGTTTAGGGGCGGGCCTTGAGCTGGCTGAGGACCGCTGGGGTGTTGAGCTTAACTGGCAGGTCCTCCTGGTAAAAGTAATAGATGCGAGTCCCATCCGTAGTCCAGGTGGTCAGGTAGTACATCTGCTGGAACTTGATCCATCGGGCCGAGCCGTCGATGAAGACCTCGTTTCCGCCGACGGGCACCTTGGAGTGCAGCCCCTGGTGCTGGGGGGTGTTGGAATAAATGATGTCATCCCGGCCGCTGCCTTGCGGCAGGCCCCAGGAACCATCGATCTTGCAGACGCTGTCGGCCGCCAGGCACCAGGTGCCCTTGGCCAGCGAGACCTTGACCGGGCTGCACGAGTCGAATCGCCCGGCTGGGTTGAGCCAACTGGTGATGCCCCCGAAGTATTGGTAACCGATGTCGTACTGGGGATAATCCGGTTCGTAGAGTGGAAAACCCGGGCGGTTGGGGCAGGTCCAAACGGAGGAACCGTTGGTTTGCACCACCAGCCCCGCCATCGCGGCCGAGGCTATGTCCGGCGGATTGAGGCAGACTTGCACGAACAACGGCGGGTCCGAACCGGGCTCGTCGCGCGCGCTCATGACGTAGTCGCGGTTGTCCACGGCATAAGAATTGGCCCCGATGGCCAACTGTCGCAGGTTGCTCAGGCATTGGGTGCGTTTGGCCTTCTGTTTGGCGATGGCCAGGGCCGGCAGCAACATGGCAGCCAGGATGGCGATGATGGCGATGACCACCAACAACTCGATGAGCGTGAAGCCTTGGCTTGGGCCTTTGGAAGAATCTCTCCCGGGCGCAAGCGTTGGTGTCGCATTCATGTGTGGGGCCAATTGTGACCAAAGCTCGCCGGTGCCGGCGAATTAAGCAAGCCCAAACGCGTCGAAATCGCGTCGAAATCCAGTTCTTCCGGAAAGTTGGGGTCTGGTGCTAGCCTGAGGAGTCGGAGTTTAGCATCATGCAGGCCATAGAGTGTAAGTCCAGGCTGGACCTTATGCATCCACCCGGCACCGCGCGGCCGTCCGATAAAGTGCCTTATCAGATCCTCGATGGATTTTCGGCTGTCCAGGTCTGGTGCCAACAAATAAAATCTCGCCGAGCTCCGGCGCCCCGAAGGGGCAGTGAGATAATAGCCCAGGGCAAGGCCCGCCGGAGCGTAGCGCAGGCGGGCCGCCGCCCTGGGTTGGCACCACGGGACCCCCCCCGGCCTCCCTTTTCCCGAGTTTTGTTTTTTCCAGGCTTGAAGCCTGGAAAAAACAAAACTCGGGAAAAGGGAGGTATTCATATTGGGCTCCTTGCCCAGGGTGGCGCTCCGCTTGCCCTGGGCTATTATCATGTCGTCCCTACGGGACTTGTTTTTGGCTCGCTCCTCTCGCATAAAGGCCAGACGGACAACGTCCAGCTTAGCTCCAGACCCCAACTTTCCGGAAGAACTCGAAATCCAGCCCCTGGTGAGCAGCTAAAACTGCCTTCCGACGATCAACTTTACAAGGAGGCCGTCGGTGCTGTGCGTAAGGCCAAAACCAACTCCAAAGTTGAGCTCCCACTTGGGTGACAGGTTCAAATCGACCACCGGAAAGATCTGATGCTGTTGCTCGCCCCAGCTTGAGAAACTTCCCAATGGACCCAGAGAACCGTAATACTCGAGGCCCGGGGAGACGACCTTGGTCGCTTCGACACTGACCTTGGCGCTCGGCGCAAATGTGAAACCCATATTAGAACTGAGGCCGTGAAACGATTTCTCCAAGGCCGGGTTGAGCGCGACATAAACGGGTCCAAACTGCTTGTCGAGGATGGGGCGGAGTTCCCACGTCCAGGTGTCCTCCGAGAAAGACCGGCGCTGGTACCCGACTTCCGTCGAGAGACTTAAACCGAGCGGCCAGTGCCATTCTTCCGGGACGCGAATCCGCGGTCGGACGTGGCTGCCAACCCACTGCCAGCCGCCCTGCGGTTGGACGCTGTTGAAAAGGTAAAATCCGGTCTCGAACCACGGGGTGAAGCCTTGGGTGATCTCGAGGGTCTCATGCAGCGCGTGGTTCGAGGGAAGAACGCCGTTTACGGTCTCACGCTCTCCGTTTACAGCGTAGTTGCTGTGCAGTTCCACCATTGTCCGGCCGGCCGGCACCGTCTCGGAAGCATAAACCTGGATTTCGTAGTTGTCTTGCGCCCGAGCGGCGCTGGGAGCCAGCAAAACCGCCGGTAAGAACACACCGCAGCACCAAACCGAATAGCGGGCAACGGAGCCGACTAGCCTGTGCATTACCTAACCATTGACCCGAAAACAGGCGTAAGTCAATGGAAATGGACGGTGCAGGCTTTGGCGAGTTGACCTTCAGGTCGCGGGTGACAGTCGAGTACTTGGCGCAATGAGCCGACTACGCGCTGAAAGCGCCCGGCATACCAGCCCATGGCAAGCGAGGAACGAGCGCCGCCATGGGTCACGCCCACCACAATATCCCTCCCCCTCTCCCATCCGACGGGAAAGGGGCAGGGGAGAGGGTCCCCAGAATACCCCCGCCCCTCACGCCGCCCGAAGGCGGCCGTATTGCCCATGGGTAATCCTCAAGAAATCCGTCATACCCTGGTCGGGGCACCTTCCCAAAACGCCCCACGCCGCCCTCCAAAACGTTTGTGTCGCTCCCGGGATTCGTCTATATGGTTGCGCAGCCGACCGATTTTGCATGACTGCTGCCGAGTTCAAACGGAAATGGTCCCGATACCGTGGCAAGGAGTCGTCCGCCTACCAGGAGCACTTCAACGATCTCTGCCGCCTTCTGGGCCAGCCCACGCCCGCTGAGGCTGACCCGTCCGGGTCCGACTTCTTCAGCTTCCAGAAGCGAGTCGTCAAGGACGCGGAGCTTTTTGAACTCCACGAAAGCGGAGAGGAGGCCGCCTCCGAAGAGCGCGGCTTCGCCGACGTCTGGAAGAAGGGCTGCTTCGCCTGGGAATACAAGGGCAAGAGGAGGAACCTTGACGAGGCCTATCGGCAACTCCTCCGCTACCGGGAATCGCTCCTGAATCCGCCCCTGCTCGTCGTCTGCGATTTCGACCGCTACATCATCCGCACCAACTTCAACGGCACAGTCCAGGAAACCCACGAATTCACCAACGCCCTGATTGACCGGCCTGAGAATCTGCGGATTCTCCGCGCCCTGTTTGACAATCCGGACTTCCTTAAACCGCAGCGGACGACCGCGCAGGTCACCGAAAAGCTCGCGCAGCAAATCGCCGAGGTCGCCCGCCTGCTCCAAGGCCGGGAGAGCGTCGAGTTGGCCGACGCCAGGACCCGCGCCCAGGTCACCGTCGCCCAGAGGAAGAATCTTCGCATCGCCCGCTTCCTCAACCGAATCGTCTTCTGCCTGTTTGCCGAGGATACCGGGCTGTTGCCGCCGCACATCTTCACCGACGTGACGAAGGCCGGTCTCGATGATCCGCGCTTCTTCGCCGAGCGCCTCGAAGAACTCTTTCGCGTCATGGCCAGGGGTGGTTCCTTCGGGAGCCAAAGGATCCGCCACTTCAACGGCCACCTGTTTGAAGAATCCACCGTCTTCGAGCTCACCGAAGACGAAATCCGCAAGCTCGCCGATGCCGCCGAGGCCGATTGGCAATTTATCCAGCCCAGCATCATGGGCACGCTCTTTGAACGCGCCCTGGACGACAGCCAGCGGGCGCAACTGGGCGCCCACTACACCAGCGAGGCCGACATCAAAACGCTGGTCGAGCCTGTCCTGATGCGGCCCCTCCGCCGCGAGTGGTCGCAGGTCACCGGCGAGCTTGCGGTCGCCTACGCCAAGGGCCAGGGCACCTCCACCCACAGGGACCGCCTCGCCGCCTTCCACAAGAAGCTCTCTGCCGTCACCGTGCTTGACCCCGCTTGCGGCAGCGGCAACTTCCTCTACGTCTCGCTCCAACTGCTGCTCGGACTCGAAAAGGAAGTCATCATGTTCGCCACGCAACTTGGCTTTTCCTTCAAACCACAGGTCGGCGTCCACCAGTTGAAGGCGATCGAGATCAATCCATACGCCTTTGAACTGGCGCAGATCTCCGTCCAGATCGGCCACCTGCAATGGCGGCGCGACAACGGATTCGACAACGACCGCACACCCGTCCTGCAGAACCTCGACGGCTTCCAAAACGAAGACGCCTTGCTCGTGCCGCATTACCACAGCAAAGCCAGGACCCTCAAGGAGGCCCAAACCGGCGAACACAAGGAAGACGATTCCTTGAAGTTCTACACCGAGCGCGAATGGCCCAAAGCCGACGTCATCGTGAGCAATCCGCCGTTTCTCGGCGGCAAGATGCTTCGCCGAGAGCTCGGCGACCTCTACGTTGACGCGCTTTTTCAGAACTTCGGGAGCCGTGTCCGGCCAGAAGCGGACCTTTGCTGTTACTGGTTCGAGAAGGCGCACGAGCAGGTCGAAACCAAGAAGTCCATCCGGGCCGGTCTGCTGGCTACCCAAGCGATCAGAGGCGGCGCCAACCGTGAAACGCTCAAACGCATTAAAGAGACCGGCGACATTTTCTTCGCCGAGAGCGACCGTGATTGGGTGCTGGCCGGCGCGAACGTGCATGTCAGCATGGTCGGCTTCGATAAGGGCACTGAGAAGGCGCGTGTCCTGGACGGGCACAGCGCGAAGCAGATCAGTGCCCAACTCACGGCAGCGGTGGAAATCCACACCGCCAGGATCCTTGTGGCAAGCACCGGCATCAGTTTCATGGGGATAACTCCCGCCGGTCCGTTCGACGTGGCCGAGGACCAGGCGGTTGATTGGCTGACGTCCCCGAATCCATCGGGCAGGCCGAACAGCGATGTTCTCCGCCCCTATTTCAACGGCAACGACCTTACCAAACGCCCCAGGAACGCGTGGACGATTGACTTCGGGGTTGAGATGCCGCTTGAGCAAGCGTCGCGCTACGAAAAGCCGTTTGGCTACCTGGCATCGCAGGTCAAACCAGTCCGCCAGACCAACCGCAGGGCGGCATACGCAAAGATCTGGTGGATTTACGCCGAGAGCCGGCCCGCGATGCGCCGGGCGTTCGCTGCCCGCCCCCGATTCGTGGCGACCTGCATGGTGGCTAAACACCGAATGTTTCTTTGGCTCGATACGGTGGCCCTCCCGGCCAATGTGGTCATCGTGTTCGGGCGCTCTGATGATTTCTTCTTCGGAATTCTGCAATGCCGCTTTCACAGCGTTTGGGCATTAAGGCAAGGCACCCGGCTTGAGACCCGACCCCGCTACACGCCGACAACCTGCTTCGAGACGTTCCCCTTTCCATGCCCGACGCCGGAGCAGGAAGCCGCGATTGCCGCCGCCGCGAAAGAATTGAACGAACTGCGCGAATGCTGGCTCAATCCCCCCGAATGGACGGAAACGCGCGCGCTCGAATTTCCCGGCTCTATCAACGGCCCCTGGTCGCGCCATCTGGACCCGACAACCGTGGACGCGAAAACCGGCGTCGGCATAGTGCGCTACCCGCGCCTTGAGCCGCGCGACGCCGATTGCGCCGCCAAGCTCAAAAAACGCACCTTGACGAACCTCTACAACGAGCGCCCCGCCTGGCTGGACCTGGCCCACAAGAAACTCGATCAAGCCGTGGCTGCCGCCTACGGTTGGCCTTGCCACCTACCCGACGACCGAATCCTCGAGCGCCTCCTCGCCCTGAATTTCGAAAGGTCTGCCGAAGAAGAGAGGACATCAAAAGCCAAGCCACGTCGCGTCTCGAGGGCCAAACGCGACGACGAACTTGTGTAAAACGGACAGTGTGAAGACGAACACCGACAAATCAACCAAGCGGAAGTGGATTGCTGAAAGATATTCTCACGCTTTTAAGGATGCGCTTGACAAATACGAAGTGGAACACCCGCATTGGCGGATTGAAGTTCTCGTTTCCTTGATCAAATGGGGAATCCGGAATCTCAGGCACTGCATCGAACAAGCGCCCAGCGGCGAGATCACTTGGGGCAACCCACTTGTTGAGTTGCATTATCCCGTCGAATGGGATTGGGAGTCGCCACACGACGGCGGCATCGTTTATGGCAAGCAGGTCCTTGGTAAATTCACAGAGGAAAACACGTCGGATACACAAACGGCAGGAAGGACCTTCGCTAAAATGATGGCGTGTCGCTTCAACACGATGGCTCTGGGGGACCTTACCAACGGCGCGTGGTTTGAAAAGCGGCAGGGGGCTTACATTCCGTACCTACCCGCCAAGCTCGACGCCGAAATCAAACAAATAAAGGGTAAATGGAAAAAGCGCGAAGCGGCCGAGGAGATTTACAAACCATTTTGGATTGGAACCACCAGAATTGACATCCCCGGAAGGGAGTCGGAAACGAACGCCGGCGTTCCGAGACGGGTTGCCAAGCGGCTGGAAGCGGTGCGGCAGCGAATGGATATCGCCGGCATTTCATTCAGCGGAGATGTGAATGGCCGGAAGGTGTGGTCCGGCCTCATATTCGAAATCCAGCCGTTGATCGTGGATTATGACGCGCGAAAAGCTTATCATGCCGTTACCGTCGGTCTTGCTTTTGAGCACAAATTGGTTGGAAATAATATCGTTTCCATAACGCCGGATAACTGGCCCCGAAGAGACCAAGAAGCTTTCTGGAATGAAATTCTTCACGGTGTAGATGAATGCAAAGAAAGGCTCATCCCGGCAAATGAACTGATAAGCTCAATTATTCTCATGCACAACGATGAGATATTGCAGGTTCAGCCGCTCCATTGTCCAAGCGATATAAAAGTCGCAAAGAAATTGCTGGCAGGGTTTCAAACAGAGCGCCAAAGGGCAGAGGTTCGTGCGAAGCAGGGCAAGCGGCTGTTGCATCTACTCCAGGCTTGCGACGCGGCGGAGACCCCGGATGAGAAAGGGCGATCGCTCGAGGATTTGGTGGCAGAGTTGTTCGACACCGTTCCGGGTCTAAAGGTTGTTCACCGGCGGCGCCGCACTCAAACAGAAGAAATCGACCTCGTCATTTCGCATGATGGGAATGTTCAGGGATTTAAGGATGAAGCCGAATTGATTCTTGCCGAGTGCAAAAACTGGTCAAAAAAATGCGGCGCTAACGAATTCGTCCTTTTCAAAGAGAAGATCAGCAATCGAAAGGGGAGAAGCTCCCTCGGTTTCCTAATCTCATGGAACGGTTTTGCCGATACCATTCCCAAGGAAATGCTCCGTCTGTCGCATGAACGGGTGCTCATCGTGCCCATACACGGAGACCAGATCCGCACTGCTGTGCAGCGGGGCACATTTCATTCGCTGCTAACGTCGGCGAAGCGCGACGCAACGTTAGTTTAATGCCGCACAGGACTTTTCCATTCGGCCCACGCTTCACCCGGGCTGTAAAGCTGGGCTGTTGCCGGCGGTTAACATGTCGGGATTGGTCGTGGACCGGTCCTTCGAGGATCGCGTCATACTCCCAGCAGACGCTGTTCGGCCGACGGCGAGTGTTTGCCACCGCCGCCCTCTCGCAGCAGCCAGGCCAGATGCCCCAGGCCGCGCATGCTCCGCCGCGCCGCGACACAGGCCCGCCGCACCGCCGTCCCGAAACGTAACCTCTGTGCCAGCGTTGCCTTCCCCGGCTCGCTGCTGCGCCGTGCCCCGAGTGCCCTCGTAGCGGCGTCTCGGCAGAGCGCCGCTGGAGAACGTTCCGGGCAGTGGCGGCGCTCTGCCGAGACGCCGCCACCCCGAGGTCCATTTCCCGATCCATCCGCAAAAGCCAATGCAGGCTGCCCATTAACCTGAGACCATCCTCCCATTCTCAAAAACCCTGAAAGGGTGACACATACCAGCCCAGGGCCAGCGAGGCACGAGCGCCGCCCTGGGTTGCGCCCCCGCGATATTCCTCACCTTCTCCCATCCGATGGGAGACGGGCAGGGGTCCGCAGAGCACCCGCGCTCCGCAATCCAAGCCAGCCACCGGCACCGTCGTCCCAGAACCTAATTCCCTGCGCCAGCTTTGCCTTCCCCGGCTCGCCCACGTGCCGTGCCCTCAGCCCTGCCCCGCTCCATCCGCCGCAACACAATTCCCGGCAGCTGCCGCGAGCCGATCCTCGAGGACGGCCACGGCCGCCGTCGCTTTCCGGACAGGCTGGGACAAACCTGTCCGTGGATCGGCCGGCAGATTTACGCCTGCCACCTCACGGGCCGACGCAGATACCTCGGACAACATGACGCCGGGGTTTTCGCGGCTCGCAAGGCGCGAGCGAGCAGCATACCCGCTTTCGGATTTTGGATTTCCTTCGGCCTTCGGATTCAAGGGCTGCGCCCTGCCCCCCCCAATTGTTTCCCTTGACATAATGTGTAGCATTGAAGTATATTCGCCACCATGAAACGACAACGTTCCGCCCGGCTCGCCCGGCCCCACGGAGACCGGCCGGCCTCCTATAACCCACCATCACCCGGTGAAATGGCCCCGCGAGCGCAGAAGTGCGGAAATGCGCGGAAATGTGCGCAAAAAAATAAATGAAAACAGTCCGGCCCGACGAAGGCGCCAAACAAAAAGGACCCATCTGGCCAATTCGACCAATTTTAACCAATTATGACCAAATATAACCTCTCGCCCCCCCGGCCTGTGGACCTGCCTTCCCTGGGGCTACAGCAGGTAGGCTGTGGACTGCCCGCCCGCCGTACCCTCGGCGCAGGCGGACAGACCGCGGACCAATACCGCTAGGAATTGCTTTGGGTATTCGGGTCGGTTTTGCGGGTCTGGCGGTATTGTTTGATTAGGTCTGGCCCGGTGCGGGAGAGGTATTTCTCGATTTTGCGACCGTTCTGGATGGC
>Ga0187889_10001957_pt1 | contig 21043 bp, 20 predicted proteins | sample June2016WEW_7_10_2_FD_132992 | JGI IMG/M metagenome (GOLD analysis project Ga0187889, IMG submission 132992) | Peatland microbial communities from SPRUCE experiment site at the Marcell Experimental Forest, Minnesota, USA - June2016WEW_7_100 | ecosystem: Environmental > Terrestrial > Soil >... | reverse complement strand
GATGTGGCCGACCAACTGTACGGGGCCTACGCAAGGGGACGACAGGCTCGCGACCTTGCGAGGATAGTTGGGAACGTCGGTTTGAGTGAGGAAGAGCGGCTTTACCTTAAATTCGCTGACGATTTCGAGTCACGGCTGGTAAGACAAGGCGAGTTCGAGAATAGGTCGATAGAACAGAGCCTTGGCATAGCGTGGTCATTGCTAGGGATACTGCCAGAAGATGCCTTGACTCGAATTCATGAAGAATACATTCAGAAGTATCACCCCAAACACGTAGCAAACAAAGAACAGGCGCCTAAGCCACAATGAGCCTTGGAAGAGTCGCCGTTACAAGAGGAGTTCTGCTCAGACTACGCGAGCAACTAGACTTCACAAAACGCGGCAAAGAACTTCTCGAGATGAAACGAGACAACTTAGCCGCGGAGACGAATAGGCTCCTCGCCAAAATCAAGGTTCGACATGAGTTTGAACAACGGCTCATGGAAGCTTATGGTTCATTGAGAGCAGCCTACGTGACGCTCGGTTACTCGCGGCTTCAATCGCAAGCCTTCACCGTCAAACCTCTAGAGGCCAAAGTAAGACTACGCAGCGTTATGGGCGTCTTGGTGCCTGAGATTGTGCAGGGACAGAAGCCAGCAATTAATTCAATCACAGACCCTTCAGCCTACGCCGCTGCAGAACAACTGACAAGCTCGATGGGAGAGTTGCTGAGCATAGCCGAAGCCGAGGCAAGGATAGAAAGCATCGCCCAAGAACTCATGTTAACAAACCGCAAAGTAAACGCCCTAGAAAGAGTCATCCTACCAAACATAATTGAAACCCTCCGATACATTGAGGGGAGACTTGAAGAGGAAACGCTCGAAGAATTCTTCAGAGCCAAACGTGTAAAAGCGTTAATCAGAGGAACAAAATAGATGCGACGAGGAGCGAGCGTTTACCTCGTCACCCGAACACATGGATTACGAACCCATCTCATAACCCCGCGTGACATGCAAATTCTAGCCAAGGCAAAAACCCTGAGAGACGTTTACGATAACCTGCTCAAGACAGACTACGCCGTTGAGATCGGTCAACTACCCACGCAAGAACAGGACGCAACAACATTAGAAAACATCATTCTCAAGAAACTCGTGGAGAGGTTCTTTTTCGTACGTCGTTCCGCCCAAGGGAAGATGCAGGATCTGCTCACCAGATACTCCGCTAGATTCGAAGTAGAGAACATAAAGAGGATCATCAGGGCGAAACACGGCGGCCAAAACGCGGAAGAACTGAACCTCATTCCTCTACAAAGAGAGTACACGCTCGTGAACTTTCCTGCGCTCCTCAAAGCGAAAGACGTGGACGAGGTAGCATCGCTTCTCCGCGATAGCCAGTATCGCCCAATTCTGGCGAAGCTTCAAGCATACGAAGAGAGCGGAACAACCATGATCCTTGAGGCAGCTCTCGATAAGATCTACTTCAGCAGAGTCTGGGAGCTGGCAGGAAAGATGCAGGGAGCCAGGAATCTAATAGGAGAAGAAATAGACCTGAGGAACTTGCTCACTGTGTTTTCCTTAAAGACGAGAGACGTCTCTGCAAAGCTCATAGAAGAATCCACAATCCCGGTATCCTATGCCCTTCCGAAGACAACGCTGCGAGCCTTGCTCCAAAGCCAACTACAGGAGGCCCCGAACCTACTGAGGACAGACTATTCTAAGCTCGCCTCAGAAGCCGCAAACTTGCTCAAGAAGGGCTCTTCATTGCTCCTCGAACGGGTTTTCTTCAAGCAGCTCTACGGCGACGCTTCAGCAGTTTTGACAACGCACCCGCTTCAGGTTGGATACATAATCGCATACCTTCTCCTGTGTGAGTGTGAGGCGAAGAACCTGATTTCAATCGTAACAGGCAGACAATTGAACTTGGGCGAGGAAGTTATCCCGAAAGATTTGTTCGGAGTCCAGGACTGATAGGTCTATTAACTTTAGTGTCTACCTAGAATTAGGATAGCAACGACTAACCCGTAGATAGCGATCCCTTCGCCTAAACCAGCAAAAACAAGAACCCATGTGGTGAGCTCAGGCCTTTCGACCATAGCTGCTAGACCGGCTGAAGTAGACCCATAAATCGCCAAGCCCGCGCCAATGCCGCAAAGACCGACTGCTAAGCCAGCGCCTAGAATATCGTAACTCCCCGTCGTCTGTGGTGTGGCTGTTTGCTGAGCGAATGTGGTTGCAACAGAAAACGTGAACAAGAACAGGGCCACGAGAAAGGGCGACAATAGTAGCAGGTTTCTCTTCCAGTGCGAACTTCTTTGAGGGTTCAACAAGATCGTGGCCATTGGCGTTGGGCCTCATTATTTAACGGTTCCGAGGATTTTCGGGAGCGAGAACGGACGATATGGGACTCCGTTCCCAGAATAAAACTTGGTGAAGAATTCGTAGTATGTTAACCTCATGCATTGTATGAAAACCCCGAGCGCCTCGATTGTCATTCCCAGGAAATTCATTACAAGAAAGCCGGGTATGACACCGATTGTCGTTGCCATTATGACCGCTGATATGCCGAGAGCTGCATGAGCTATCGCGAACGCGGCCAACCGCACGTAAGAAATCGAATTGGTCAAGTATGAGAGGAACGTCTCGATGAACTCCGAGGCGCCCTTCATTATACCTTCACCGAATTTGAACTCGTGTTTCATAACGCCCTCGATTGTTGGGGAGAGGAAGACAATTAGGAGGCAGGTGAGTGCAAGAGTCGTAAGCCATAGGTTTTCAGCGAAAACTGCTAATGACATGCTCGTTGCGTACTTTACAGCTAGCGCCACGCCACTTACGTAGTAAACGAGCTTAACCCCTCCGAAGGCGGCTTCGGTCATTGCCCTTGCCCTAACCAGGTTCACAATTTTGAGAACCAGTCCTAAGGATAATTGTACGACCCCGAACAAAAGTGCCACTATGATCATGGTGGCCTGGCCCTGGATTGGATTTACGAAGATGGGGTGGAAAGCCTCGGATAAGAAGAATTCACCGTAAAGTGACCCGAAGAACATAGCGGATATGCCACATGTCGCTAGGATACCTCCCAACTTCCTCATTGCTCCGGCAGGAATTCCCAAGAAGCTCCGTTGAAGTCGGCTGAAGACCAAGCCCAATACCAGAAGCAGGGCACCTTGCCCGATGTCCCCGAACATCATTCCGTACATGATCGTAAACAGAACGGTGACTATCAGAGTGGGGTCAATTTCATTGTATGCAGGAGTTCCCCTTAATTTCGTAAACAGTTCAAAAGACCCTGCGATCCCCCTATTGCTAATTCGAACAGGGGGCTTGTCGCCAGGTGCTGGGTCACTGAATCTAAGAACGGCGGCGCCATTCGATGACGCTTCAACTGTCTCACTAAGGGGGGCTTCCTGTTCCGCGGGAACCCAGCCATGAACCAAGCTTAGCGTCTCGGTTCGCCCGAAAGCCGACCTGGCGCCCTCTATGGCCAGGGCCCTACGGACCACTGGTTCGAACCCCGCCGCCTTGCTCTGAAACTCTTCACAAATATTTCTCACATTTTTCTCAACATCACCAATCTCCCGCTGGAGCTTGACGATAGATGCTCGATTCTGATCTAGGGCCTCTACAGGATCGGGTGATACTCCTTTGGGGATGGTTAATTCCGCAAAGTTGAGTCGTGTTAGAGTCTCTTCCATGTACTGCTTGTCACGGTTGAGGCCTAGAAGAAAAACAAAATCTTCCTCGCGTTTGTCAGGCCATTTCGCAAATTTCACTTCGGTTCCTTCGACATATTTCTCGAGTTTCTCTGAAAATGCTCTATTTATGAAACCGGCTTTAACGAAGATGTTTTCGAAGCCCCCGAGTGCGTCTGCCCTGAGGTCGTGTTTCTTGAGAATCAGGAGGGTCTCGTCTAGGGTTTTGAGTTCTTTTAGGTTGGAGCGCAGCGCCTCTAATTTTCCGACCGAGGTGTCTAGCTTCGTTTCTGTCTCGAGAACTCGTGATTCAATCTGCTCTAAGCTAGCGTTTGGAGAGTCGGTTGCTTTCTGTATGGGTTTAGCGGCGCTTTTCTTCAGGAAGCGCAAGACGTTTTTCTTCGTAACTTTCTCAGGCGGGAGGGTTGTTATGATGGAACCGATCCTCTGTTGAAGTTTCACATACTTCTCACATTTCTCAACGGTGTCAACTCTCTTGAAGCCGTTGATCGTATAATCCGTGATTAACTGGACTGTCCCGAGTCCGCCGAGGGTTTCGATTACCTGGTCCTCATACCTCGTAGGCAGGGCCAAGTAGAATCGTTTCATCGGTGTGCTCTTTAGCAAACCGAACGAGCCTCTTCTGGAAACCCCGCGCAAACGGGGCTTCCCCCAGCATTATAATGCTTGTCCAAGAAAACCGAATGGAAATACTACTCCCACCAGAACGACCAAGCTACCTAGCCCTTTCCACGAATCCGGTGGGAAGCTCCTGGAACGCTTACGCTGAGAGTCTGCGGCTTAAATTAGCAATCTATGAACGATCAACCCTATGCTGAGGAGGTCAACGGCAACTACGATTAGTTTCAAGGACTTCTCAGGGCTGGCGATAAGTTCCGGCGCTTTCAGATCCTGTTTGGTTCTGTCTGCGAACTGCAATTCGAGAGTAGGGCTCTTTCGCCTGAAATCCTTGCACCACCGTGAGAGGATAATTTCTATCGCGGCTGTTGCGGCCATCGCTAAGGCAACTAGGACGGCGGAGAGCGTTATGGTTAGAGCGTTCACGTAGAAGCTAATTAAAACAGGCAGAGCCGCCCATGAGAAGGCGAATGAGGCTGTGCTGTGGAATCGTCCCTTCGCAATGTCCGAGTTATAGGCAATCAAGAAAAGAGTTTCCATGGAAATGAAAACCAAGAGTATCAGAGGGGCAATCAGGGAGCGGGACGCGTCGTATAGTATGAGCATGCCGTATGACCCAATCGAGACCGCGGCTACCAATGGCACAAGGAATAAGACTTCCAATTCGTGGCGAGTCAAGTTTTCACCCCAATGCCTCGCATGAAGTTCATTCAAGGCGTGAGCCGAAAGCCCCAGCCCCAAGAAGTAGGCTAACAGCGTGAGTATTAGTCGGGACGGGTGTACCGAGGGCGAAACGGCAGCGCCGATCAAAACGTAAGCGAGAACCATCGACGTGTATGGCAAATGCATTATGGTATACAGTTCGCGAAGCTTACCGCCGCTCCTAGCGTACCACGCTCCCTCATACAATGCGCCTCTTCGCTCCACAGTTGCTACTAGTTGGTTAAGCGGATAAATAGACAATCGCTCAAAGAAAAGATCCAAATGACATTTTCCTTGCTAAATGCCAACGACCATCCAGAACTTCAAGAAGGACCGCGCTAAGTATGGGTCTGATGACGCGGTTCCATGTCATCTAGCGCTCGGAGACATTGGCTTGACCCTCCTAATTACCGACAGCCTCAAACTGCGAATGATTATGCCTGCGAGAAGAATCACAAGTCCGATGCCTATTTCTTGAGGGACGAGAGCCAAGGCTAAACCAAGACAGCCGAACAGACCCGCCCCCGCGAGCAAACGCGGAAATGTTCGCTGCTGACTTCGCAGCCTTAGCGCGGATAGGTTGGTCACACTGTAATACAGCAATGTCCCGAAGCTAGACACCGCGACTGCAACCTCGAACGGAGCGAAGGCAGCAACCAGCATCGCAATAACACCCACGAATACAACGCTCCGCCAAGGATTTTGCCCCCGGCCGAGATGAGCTAGGCTTCGTGGCAAATCAGCTTCACGTCCCATGGCAAAAGCCACACGCGAGACGCCAAGCAGATCTGAGAGACCTTCATTGAACGTGGTCAATAGCGCGCCCGCAATCACTATAGCAACTCCAACCCCGCTGCCAACTGCGGTCAAAGTTGCTTCCAGAGGCGACAACGACCGCGATAACCGCGCCGCACCTAACACACCTAGAGCCGTAGTAGCAACCAAAAGATACAGAATCATAGCGCTTCCCAACGCCAGCACCGTCGCGCGAGGTATAGTGCGCTTAGGGTTACGCACCTCCTCCACTAGAGTGGCAATGCGACTGTAACCTGTATATGCAAAGAAGAGCAGCCCGGTCGCCTGCAGAATGCCTACCACTCCGTTTGGCGCAAAGGGCGTGAAGTTAACCGCTTGTGCCCCAGGGAGACCGATCACGAATACCGCCAGCAAGGAGAGAACTGACATGATTACTACCACATCTGTTACGTGCACGGACCGCCGAATCCCAACCGCATTCAGCATGGTCATAACCAATGCTGCCACGACCGCGGCAGTCCGCGCTGGAATTGCAACCCATACGGCGTGAAAGTAATATCCGAAGGCCAGCGCGATCACGCCGGGGCCAACAGTGTTAGCTGTTAGGAACATCCAGCCCGCACAAAATCCCCACCAAGGACCTAGCATTCGACGCCCGAACTCATAGGTACCACCAGAACGTGGGAAAATAGCTGCCAGCTGGGCTGAGGAAAGTGCGTTACAGAACGCAACGAACGCTGCGATGATCAGAGAAATGAGTAGAGCAGGTCCAGCGATTGCTGCAGCAGGTGCGATCACTGCGAAGATACCTGCACCTAGAATCGCGGCAAGGCCCGTAGAGACTGCATCGAACATTCCCAGTTGTGGTCGTAACGTGATGTCCCGTGGTTGGGCCGTCATGTTCGTCACTCATCCCAGAAAACGGGTGACGCTTAATCTTTTCTCGGCACCTTTGAATGAGGCGCGTAGTTTGAACGGTCATGGTGTGGTAGTGGGGTGGCACAGAATAGCCATGTGGGTTTAGTGCGGAGGGATTGGTTCGTACACGCGAAATTGGAATCCTATCCGATAACCGTTGATCTACGTTTATCCCATTATCCAGTGTGGCTTGTATGGTTCATCAGTCGCTTTACGTCATCATTACTGAGCTTAAGCTCGATTTCATTCACGGCGTCCTCAACGTGTTCTACTTTTGTTGCTCCTATGATTGGGGCCGTTTTTCGAATGGGTGAATGATGACCCATCTTGGAATCTGGTGCAGATAAAGAGTGGCAAGCTTTCTTGCGTCCTTGAGTCTTTCTAGAGACGTTGCCAGATATGGAACTTGGCCTCAATCCTGGCTGGGTCCGTTCAAGTAATTTTGAAAAGGACATTGTTCAACGCGTTGTTTTTGAGCGCGTCAGAACGATTATGAATTGCTGAGGTTAGCTAGGGATTAGGCTTATGCCGGAAAAATCGTATTCTCATCTTGAGAAGCCATTCAGGTTCATCGTCGACGCACATGAAGACATAGCATATAATGCTGTGCTAGGACGTGATTTCAGGCTTTCAGCTCTCGAGAAACGGAAGTTCGAAATCCCGCCAGACAGCGACAAGGGAATCGCGACCGTTGGTTTGCCCGAACTCCTCCAAGCAGATGTACGCATAGTTTTCGCAACTCTGTGGGCCGCGCCCTGCAACATGCCCGACCCTAAGGCCAAACCATGCTACGAAACCCCACAGCAGGCCTATGATTTGGCAAGAAAGCAACTCGAATACTACAACGACCTCGCCAAAGACCCACGTATCGCACTGATTCGCTCAAGAACCGACATTGACCGCGTACTGAAGCCAGACAGTTCACTTCTCGGCGTGGTTTTACTCATGGAAGGAGCTGACCCAATCATAACCCCCCAACAGGCCCGAGAATGGTTTGAAGCTGGTGTGCGAATCGTCGGCCCAGCTTGGCACGCAACCCGTTACGCGGGCGGTACACAAATGCCGGGACCGCTTACCGGACTCGGCCGCGAATTAATGAAAGAGATGGAAAAAACAGGCCTAATCCTGGACATATCGCATATTGCTGAGGCTAGTTTCTTTGAGGCGTTGGAACTATTCCATGGACCCGTGATAGCCAGCCACTCCAATTGCCGCACCATCGTCCCAACTGACAGGCAGCTGAGCGACGAAATGATCTCCGCCCTCATAGCACGCGAAAGCGTCATTGGGACAGTGCTGTACAACAAATTTTTGCAACCAGACTGGAAGCAAACGGACGGAAAATCCAAAGTCACATTGGCAGACGTCGTGAAACACATTAGCCATGTGTGCGACCTGGCCGGTGACAGACTCCACGTTGGTATCGGTTCTGATTTTGACGGTGGCTTTGGAGCTGAAAGCATCCCCGCCGAATTAGACACAGCGGCAGACCTCCAGAAGATTAGTGAAGCACTCGGCGACGTCGGCTTTTCCCAAACCGACATCGACAACACCCTTGGCGGTAACTGGGTCAGACTGCTTAGACGCGCGCTCCCATGACGAACATGCTGCTTGAGGCTCTACGGCGTTGTGCTTTGAAGACGGGCTGACCTGATAGGCAAGTTCCTTAGAAGCGCAGACGCGCCTGCATAATCGTCCTGCGGCAAGAATCGCCTAATCAAAACGATTGTTGCGAATATTGCAAGGCCACCGGCAACCATGGGAGCCGGGTAGCCGAAGGTGAGATACAGCCCCGCGGCTACTATCGGGCCTGCGATACGGACGAGGTAGACCGATGTTGCCAGAGCCCCAAGCATTTCTCCCCTTCTCCCTTCGGGGAACATGGCCGCCGACAGGTGGAATTGTGCCGGCACCCAAGTTGAGATCGCGAAACCCCACACGATCCCGTATAGAGGAACTAGAGGCTCAACCGGGTAGAATGCCCATCCCAATACCATAAACGCTCCCAGGATTTCCGATATCATAAGCAGCCTTCTCGCACCGATGCGGTGCGTCAACCACCCACCCGGAACGGTGCCGAATACAACTCCGATGGGCTGCGTAAGGGCGACAACCCCGAATTCAAACTGGGTGAAACCCCGAGTTGAGAGAAGCGCATACAAGATTCCAGTTCCGAGCGACCAAGCCGTTGCGTCCATCATGAAGATGCTGAAGAACCCTCGGAACTGGGTGATACCCTCCCACGTAGCCTTAAGACTGACCGGAGCCCTGTGAATCACAGTCGCTACCCCTTTGTCTCGAACCTTGGCGAAGAGCAAACCGAAGCCAACGGTCTCCAGCCCGGCCGCGAGCACCAGGAGAAGCGGGGGACTTAGAGAACCCCCGTACTGTCCCGCAAGGAATCCGGTAACTGAACCGGGTATGAAACTTGCAACTAGCATTGTGCTATAGACTCTCGAACGGTCAGCCGTCTCGATGTAGTCGGCCATCATCGCGTCAATTACCGGGAGCGACAGCAGACTGAGGCCCCAGAGGAGATAGGCGAGGTATACGAGCGCTGAGGAACCGTAGAAGAATGCACTCGCAGATGTCAGCCAGCACGCGATAAGGAAACCGCTTCCTGCAAGAATCAGCCTCCTGCGTCCCCGGCGGTCCGAGAACCTCCCTCCCACCACTTGCATTAAACCGGATATCGCTCCGTTTCTTCCCGCGCCACTCTCTAAGACGCCGATTGTAGCGACAGAGATTCCGAGAGCAACCATCCACGGCTGCCAAAAGATCCTGATGTACCCAAGATACATGCCCTGGAGCACGTTGTAAACGATCAGCGTACGGACAGCCGGCTCGGAAGAGAAAACCCTCGCGCCAAGCGGAACCATCCGGCGAGAGACGGACATCCGGATTCTCGAGAGCATGTTAAAGAAGCCCCGCAAATCGATAATACATGTTACAATCCCAAACGTTCTTTCTTTTTTTCTTAACAGTTCCTATCAGCAATGCGGTCCCTGAAACGACAGAGTGGCTTGGAAAATCGGTTCTTGCTTGTCTTCTTCAAAGCATAATCAAAGAATCTTCTATTTGTACCATCGTGAGAAGTCCATCGCAACTATTCTTCCAATATCAACAATCTTCATTGTCGCGCGCTTCCTTCACTTCTGAGTCTCAAACCCATGGATGATGATAAAAGAATATTACCTTGATCCATCACTTCTCGAAACATGCCGTTTTGCAATAAATGCGGAAAATATTCAGCACAAATCCCTTGCCCGTATTGTGGCTTCAATCCTATCGCACAAAGTCAAGCACAAACAATGAAGACTTGTGTAAGTTGCGGCGCACTAAACCTTAGAGAGGCGCAATGGTGTGTTAAATGCAACAGATCGTTGTCTTGACCAAACACCTTTCAGGAGCGATCGAATTGACGCTGCAGCAATCGGATAGTACTGGTTTGAGGACGCCAGCTTAGACGAAATTCCAGTCGGCAAGATGAAACATCTCGAAGTGATAGTCGGCTTCAGCTGTCGGTTTTGGAAAGTCTGGACGTAGAAGAACTTCTTTCAACCTGTATCTTGAGTAGGCAGCGTGAAATATTGAAGATGGGATGTAACAGTTTGCAAGGCGATGCGAAGTGAGCGACCTGATTCTAAACAAAGCGAAAACGGCCCTAGTAGTCATCGACCTCCAAAAAGGAATCACGACGATGTCGACTGAGCCATACGACACGAAGACTGTAATTTCTAACGCTGTGAAACTGGCTAACGCTTTCAGAGAGAACAAGATGCCTGTCTTCCTTGTGCATGTCTCCTTTTCAAAGGAGACAGCCCTCCAACCAATCGCTGACCTTGCAATGTCTTCAAGAGGGAAGATGCCTGTGGATTGGGCGGACATAGTGCCAGAGCTGGGGCCTGCGCCTTCTGACGTGATAATAACCAAGAGGCAGTGGGGGGCGTTCTACGGAACCGACCTTGATCTTAGGCTCAGACGCGGAGGAATTGAAGCAATTGTGCTTGCAGGCATTGCAACGACTTACGGTGTGGAAAGCACCGCAAGGTTCGCGTATGAATATGGCTACCATCAAGTCTTCGCTGAAGACGCCATGTCAGACCGTTCCACGGAAGCTCATAAGAGTTCGATCGAGTTCGTCCTGAAAAGGATTGGAAGAGTCAGGAAAACTGCAGAAATTCTGCAAGCGCTGAAATGATGGCGCACCAGGCAAGCCCTCAGAGTTCTTGAGGCTTTGGAAACATAAAGCGCTTAGAAAGAGGGGTTTGACCTAGGTTAACTAGGTCGAGTCTACTCGCCTGTTTCGTATTCGATTGCCTCATGATCGATGACTTTCAGCGTAATGTCGGAGCCCAAGTCTTCCAATGCTTCGTCGTATTCGTCATCAGTCCAGTTCACGGTAAATGTTTCTGTTGCCCATTCGTTTCCGTCTTTGTATTCAAGTGTCAGCTGAGACTGTCCCTTGTCGATTGCGATGAGTCTACCGAAAATTAGTCGTGCTGAAGTCCAATCTTTCTGTTCTTGTTCCACTACCATCCCTCCTCTTCCTCTTCTTGTTGCTGTTGTTGTTGCAGCTACGAGGTGTAAGACACTCGTAGCTAACGTCTGTTGTCTGGCTATTGTATTTAAAATCAGACGTTTGGCGATAGCTCATGGCCCTCTCCTCGGAAATCGTGGAAATCAAAACGAGACAACCATCAATCCAGATTAGATTCAGCCATGGATGTTTTGCTCCACAATCCTTACTTTTGGTTTGTACTTCGAGCTTCCTCTAAGCACTGAAGGTGGAATCGCAGCGACGTTGACGATTGCGAGCCAGAAATACGCGCTGCTGAGTCCTCTTATGAAAAGGATTTTGTCCGAGGCCGTTATCGCAAGCGGGTTTATCGCAGATACTATCTGCGTTATCATTTGATAGGGAACCACCAGGGTCATTATAAGCACAGCAGCATTGAGGCTGATCACATAACCAACTTGAAAGAAGGTTGCTCTAAATGCGGATGCGATCCCCCTTCGTTTCTCAGGTACGGAACCCATTATCGAACTTATGTTTGGAGAAACGAACAACCCCATGCCTACTCCAACGAGTATCATGTAAACAATCACGAATAATATTGGGGTTGCAATCGTGACGGTCGAGAAAAGATACAGACCAACGCTCGCAAGGGTAAGTCCGGAAGTCGTGAATGGAAGGTGTCCGAACTTATCGGAGAATCTTCCACTCAACGGCCCGAAGATAAGAAACGCTATGTCAAACGGTATTATTCCCACTCCAGCCTCCAGAGGACTCATATCCAGAATTAGCTGCAGGTAAAGGCTGAGCAGCAAAAGAAATGCCCCCCACGCTATTGCGTTCAGCAATTGAGCGATCACCCCTCCAGTAAATTCCCTTATCCTCAACAAACTCAAGTCGAGCAGCGGATACTTCTCCCTGCTTTCATACACAACGAAAATTGCAAGAGTCACCGCGCTGACGACCAACAGTCCGTAAACCACAAGTTCTTCAGACAATCCATACGCATCATAAGTCAGCGCAAGCACAAAACTCGTAATCGAAATCGAAAAAGATACGAACCCGAACCAATCCACCGGAGTCTTCTTCTCTACTTTGGCTATTTCCTTCAGTCTATGATGCGCCCAGAACGTCCCGAAGATTCCTATAGGGATGTTCACGTAGAAAAGCGCCCTCCAATCGAAGAAGGATAGAATCAATCCACTTAACGTCAACCCAGCCATTGCGCCGAACCTAAAAGCAATCTGATTAACTCCAAGAGAAAGCCCAAGCTCCTTCCTTGGAGTCGCATCAACAATCATCGCCACGCTGTTTATGAACAGCATCGCAACCCCAAGCCCCTGCAATCCTCTCCACAGAATGAACTGATTCGGATCCTGAGAAACACTAGTTAGAGCCGAACCGATCGTGAAGATCGCGAACCCGGCGGTGTAAATTCTTACTCTTCCCACTATGTCCGTGAGTCTTCCGATGAGAAGCAGCACAATGGTGCCGATGAGGACGTAGGATTGCGTGAACCAGACGGCTTGCTCGATATCTGCATGCAATGCCGCAGCGACCTGCGGAAGGCCAATGATAACTATTCGCGAGTCGATACCGTCCATCAATACTCCGACGGTAGTTACCGTAAGGACGACCCACTTGTATTTCATGAGTGTCCAACCGTATTTCGTACACTAAATTTAGAAATCAATTTTGACTACGCGCATCAGAATGCTCGGTCAAGCTCTGTGTTATGGTAGAACAAGCCGGCTAAGTTTGCGCCAAGCTTGAAGTTGCTCAGATCGATTTTGCGGCGTCCTTCACCATGTCACAGGCTTTAGGCGACACGAGTGGCTTTCCGTGGCCGCTTAACATTGTCTCGAAGCTCAGCTGTGAAATTTTTTGAATCGACTGTCTCGCTTGACTCATGTCAGGCGTAAACGGTCTTGGGGGCCCTTCTATTTTCCCACCGTGATATCGGAGTGTATCGCCAACGAACACGACCTTCCGGTTCTTGTCGTAGAGAGCTATGCTGCCAGGTGTGTGCCCTGGAGTGTGCACCACCAGGAGGCTTTCTCCGACGATGTCATTTTCCTTCAACCTCAAGTCTGGTTCAACTGGCGCCATTCTGAAGAAAGGTGAGAGCAGCGAGAAGAAGAATCCCATGAAACCCCGAGGAGAAGGATGGAGGGCTTTCCCGGAAACAAAGTCAGCATCCGCCTCGTGAACGGCCAGCTTTGCTCCAGTGGATGCCTTGAGGCTGGCGGCCCCTCTGGAATGATCCATGTGGCAATGCGTCAAAACGATGGTTCTAACATCTGAGAGCCGCCGACCGAGCTTAGATATGATGTATTCAGCTATCTTCTTACCGTCCTTCGCCATTCCTGTGTCAACGAGAATCAGAGAACCATCCTTGTCAAACACCAAATAGCTGTTCGCATTCACACCATCTACTTGGTGCACGCCGTCAAGAATTTCCGTCAACCTCAACACTAATTGGCGGTGACGCTTTACTCGGCTAAAAGCTATCTTCACGGGAATCTTCCGTAGGCACGCTTCTGCTGTGAGTATAGACTCTCGTTACTAGAACCGACTACCATCAGACGATGAAGAACTTTCGAAGCTATGTGGGAATGTATTGAACTGACGATGTTGACGCATATGGCAGCTAGCATGCTGAGGATTCCGCAGAGGTGGATTTTCCAAAACTAAGACTCGTCCCGTGAGCTTATTGCTCCTCGCGGTAATGCGAGACTCATGCCTTACCAATTCAAGTTCGACCTGACACGGCTATCCCAATCGTTCTTCACAGGAATTGCGGTGGCTGCCCAAAAGAGAAAGCTGCACAGAAGAATTGGCGAGGTAACTCTGCGTCTTCTTGAACGATTCAGAGTTCAGGAGATCACAGGGTTGGATTTTACTCAAGCTCTGACGCTCCTCGAGGACTTGATAGATATCCAGACTAAGAATTTCAACAACCGGGAAAGATTCGTAAAAACTTCCAGGCGAGTGCTACTGCTTCCTCACTGCTCAAGGAAGTATATGGACAATCGATGTAAAGCCGTCTTCGATTCTACCATTCCATCATACAGCTGCTCTCACTGTTCACCAGACTGCCTGGTAAACCAAGCGACGGTCGCTGGGGAGGAGAAAGGGTACGATGTTTATGTTCTGCCAGGTGGATCGTGTATCCATCAGATTCTGCAAGAAGGCAGTTATGAAGCGCTTGTGGGAGTCGCCTGCGGCGAGGAGATCAAGTTAGCTGAAGGGCTGTTAGAGAAGACGGGGCTGCCAGGTCAAAATGTGCCTCTAATCAGGAATGGTTGCGCCAATACAACATTCAACCTACAGGCCCTGAAGAAAGTCCTGTAAGTCTACGAAAGATAGGAAAGGAGTTGCCCTCATAGTAATATGCGTGGTTCAAATCCAGATTCCGCGGCGTTGGGCGAGTTTACTGGACTGGTTTTGGATGCAACGAATTCAGCATAGTTCGCGACCGAGTGAGGATGGTTCGAGGCATAAAGTAACCCGATAGTCCACACACAGCGTCTCTAAGTCAGAGGTGGTGAAGGGGGTTCTGACCGCAACTTACCAGCACACATAAGCCGTGGCTTATCGAGGTTGATGTATGGGAAGCGATAAAGCATTGATGTTTGTATTACTGATGGCGTTGTTTAGCCATGATGTCTAAGTTCGAAAAGGAAGGACAACGATTTGTGTGCGATAAATGTGGTTTCGAAACGAACAGTTCAGAAATCTTCCCTTTACACAAGAAGAATTGTCCTAGAGTTTAGTTTGCTCTGCCCGCACCAGTAAGCTCTCACACATCCGCTGAACGAGCAACGATTGTTGCGGGAAGAATCCAATCAGAACCCCCTACTTTTTGTGTTCCTTGAAATTTGGGTACTGAGTCGTCAGAGGACATACACTCGAAGGAACTGGTAACGGTAAATTACCGTGTGCGGGGCCCACTCGCGACAAGGTTGAAGTTCCGCGGACGAAAATTTGAATCCGGCGAAGGATACTTAAGTAGAGGGCGGCCCCTGTCATGGGCATAGACAGAGGGTTCAAATTCTTGGTCTTATCCAATGTCTAACAGAGATCGAAAGTGGTGAGCATAACATGACGGAACAGGAAAAAATCGAACCGACCCTACCTACTCGGCAGAGCGGACGCGCCCCCAATACCATCTTCATTGGGCAGAAGCCCATTATGGCGTATGTTACGGCTATCATTATGCAATTAGGCAGCGGCAGCAGTGAGCTTTCAATTAAAGCGAGAGGGCGGGCGATATCAGCAGCTGTTGACGTCGTCGAAGTGTGCAGGAGAAGATTCTTCGAAGGCAAGCTTCAGGTGAAAGACATCATCATAGGAACCGAGCAACTGGGCGAGGAAGGACAAGTACGAAACGTCTCAACAATCGAGATCAAAGTGGCAAAACAGACCTAGCGGCGACAATAGAACTACACAATGAAGGTAAGATCTCCAACTCCGGCTGGCTTTGACTGTTCGCAGAGTTCTCTATGAAAAGAATGGCTCATTGACAGATTTTCACCGAAGTAAGGAAGGGTTAAATCCGTATCAAACTGCACGAGCGCAATTCGGTCGTTACTCATCATGCAGTTCTGCCCAAAATGTCATCTGGCAATGATTCCAAGAAAGAAGGAAAAAGCGGTTGTGCTTGTATGCCCAAGGTGTGGGGAAGAGACTAGACGTTCGGATCCGATGGTAAAGAAACTTGGAACTGCAAGGGAATCTGTCGTGGTAATCAGTAAGGAAGAGGAGAAGAGCATACAGACTCTACCCACAACGTCAGTCATCTGCCAAAAATGTGGACATGGTGAGGCTTTCTATTGGATGGTGCAGACGCGAGGAGGCGATGAAGGCTCGACCCAGTTCTTCAGATGTACGAAATGCGGAGGAACATGGCGAGAGTATTAATGAATGGACAACTTGAAACGTGCCTTCGAGCCTGCAGTCTCGTTGGTGCGGGGGAGGGGATTCTGACCCCAATTTACTGGTACATATAAACCAGGTCGTGGGGCCAATGGGATATGGCCCCACCGTACGGTGGGTTCATTGTGCAGGACCCCGGTTTTAGACACGGGTGTTCAGAGCTTTGTACTTCATCAATCATCTCTCGGAATTTCTTGACAGCCGCGGCGGCCACAACTTCGAAATTACTGACTCCGCTCAAAGTTGCCAGCCGTCCTCCCGGACCGTTTCCAAAGATACCAGGAATAGTGTACGACCTCTAGAACTGTTGACCCAGTGAAGAGAAAAGCCAATTCCTTAAGAGGAATACTCAATGAGCTTGAGCCATCTGGCCAAGTCGATTTCCGACTCACCCACCTTGAGACTGAACAAAGAGAGGTTGAAGTAGGTCTTCAAGAAACATCTTCGTCGTTGCAGCCACATTCTGGAAGGTATCGCCTACCATTGCTTCCGGAAACCTCTTCAGAGTTTTCAACGTTTCATCAAGAATCGGTTGTGGCAGATACGATAGCTGCCCTCTCAGTGTATCTGCTACGGATTGCTCACTAAGCTTTGGCTGTAATGCGATGAGACATGCTGTATCTTTCAGTCTTCCAGCCAGACATAGTGACATGCTAGCGGGGTTGCCCTTAGAGAGCTGCCAAGCATCCAGATCCTCACTCGAGGTTCTTAACACGTGATTCGAGTAGGCAACTTGATCATCAACGTATCCTTTCTCTGCAAGCAGTCTTGTAACCTCGAAGTCCTTTACCGCAATCGAGATCAGGTAAAGCAAGTTGAATGAATATTCCTTCGAGAACCCTAATCTCTCCGCAGCTTCTATTAACGGTGCACTGATCGGGAACTCATAATATTCCATGGAGCCATGCAGGACCGAGTGACCCACTTCATGCCTCAAGGTGCCCATCTGAACAAGCCGCGGCAACCCTCTCATCCTACTCATGCACACGCCTATCCTGGAGGTCCCCCTCCAAGCATCATGCATTGCAATGAAGCTCTCACCAAGGTCCTCAGAAACCACATGCAGGGCGCTACGTTCGCGTGAGTAGAACCCATGCATACTTGACGGATTCGAGAACAGAAGAAGGTCCAGGATCTCGACTCCATGAGGCTCCAACCTTTCGTAGCACTCCTGAATTATGCCTAGGATGTCTCTCTCGCTTTCTTCAGGAATTTCTCCAAGCTTTTGGAGGACGATCTTCATCACTCGGAGAGCTCACCCAACCGTATGAAAGCAATCAATAGGGTCTGTCTTCGCGATGCCGCTGTCTTCTCCCGTGATGTAACAATTGCTATCTAGCTCCACGTGTAGGGTCACAGGCCGTGGAAACCTAAGATGGCTGACGCACCTTCCTCGGGTCGAGTCGAGTGGTTCAACTGATCCATTAACTCCAAGAGAGGGAGATTAAGCATGAGGCCTCGAATCGACCGGACCGAGTTTGGCTCGATCACCATCGAGGGGGAGGTAGTAGAGTACGATGTGGTCGTCCGGCTGAATGGCAAGGTGAAGAAAAGGAAGAAAAAACTGTCCAAGGCGGTCTATGGCACCTCGCACACCATTTCGCTGGACGAAGCCAAGCACGTCTATCAAAAGGGCGCAGAAGAGCTCATCATCGGTGCCGGGCAACATGGTAACGTAGTGCTCTCAGACGAGGCGGCGACCTATTTCGAGCGAAAAAGGTGCCAGGTGAAGTTGCTGCCCACTCCTGAGGCGATCCAGATCTGGAACAAGACCGACGGCGCTGTGATCGGGCTGTTCCATGTCACCTGTTGATTGAAGCAAAGGGTCCATCTCTGGGGAACCGCAAGTAGTTGGTGGGCGCGTAAGAATGGAGAGAGTTGTTCCTGGGTGTCCAGGCTGCGGTGGAAAAATGATTTTCTATTCTAGTGACGCTTATTCGGAACATTACATCTGTCCGGATTGCGACCGGTTTCTGGGGATTCCAAGACCGATTGACTTCTTCCGTAAGTGAGTCCTGCCATCATTAGACTTGGCAGACCTAATCGTGGCAGATCTAGACCATGGAACCAAAATCCATTCTACACGAAGATCCGTCGAACGGTGCCCGCGAATAGTCAATCGACTCAATCTTCCTAGATTGCCACGTTTCCATGTCATTGACATGGCAATACGTTAAGTAGCTCGCTCCGTAACGGTGGCGTGTGAACACCTCATGGCGAACAAACCAGGCCCACAAAGTAACTGCGGAGAATGCGGCAAAGACTTAGTCGATAGGCCCGTCCATAACTGGGGCACATGTGAAGCATGCGGAGTCATGTTTTGTAAGAACTGCCTTCAAGTATTCCACAACTTGAATTGTGAGAGTATACGAATAACGCCACACTAACCGTGCCGGTACATCGCCGTCGGAGGACTCACATGCACGTCAAACTTATCCTAGGAAGACTTAGCTTTGATGTGATCACACCGCCGTCATTCAACGTTCTTAATGGTAAGCAAATGACGGCCGCAGTTTAAGGTGCAGTTGCTTCTCGCTGGCCCCAAAATGAACGTTGAGAGCAGCGGTCAATGAATTGCTCTGTGCCTCTATGGACGAAAGAGGTTAGAAAGAAAAAGAAAGCGAAGCAGTCGCGACGTAGCATGAAAGCGCCATGACGCTGGTAAGTCATAAACTGTTAATGGAAATGCTGACAATTCAGAGGCTGCGAACGCTTTCCATCATGACCTTCGTTGCAGCATAGTTCTATCCACCTACAGGTTCTGAAGACGTCTCTTCTGCTGGTGGCTTAGCGGCAAAGGCCTTCCCCAACTCCTTGATACGTCTCCCCCCGGCCCCGTCAGCATCCGCTATCGTACACCCCGAAACCTTTCGGTTTTCGCCTCGCTAGAATGTCTTATCTCTAATTCAGCCCCCACTTTAGTCCATGCCCATCGAAGACCTTGTTGGCAATACGGAGCTTCTAAAGCGAGTCTTAGAACACTACAAATACCGACTGGACAACTTCACGAATGATGAAGAAATCAAGCCGCTCCTGAGCGGCCCCCTCCGACGATACCTTACATTTGGCCAGCTGAAGTCATTAATTTCCCAAGCCCTGAACGAATTGACTAAGCATAGAAATACTGCAAACCTGAAGTTACCGCTGTACAGCGACCTTCTGATGTCTGCAGCTCGACAATACCTAAAAGACCTAGAACGAATCAAAGAGAAAGCCTGCCAAGAGCTGCCGGACACTAAACTAACAGAATTGGAATTGGACATAGAAGCCGTGAAGGAGTGTCTCCGTTGATCATTGTTTGCCAACCATCTCGATTTTACCAATGCTCGTGACTGACGCTTGCTTGCCAGACATCGAAGTGGAGAGGGACATGGAGAAGCAGTGTTCAGGTGACAGCTAGCGGCCCTGACATTCGCACCATGGTGCTGATGATGCTTGAACAGGTCGTTCGGAGGAGTATCTTTCCGTCAGAGCGAATCAAAAAGAAGCCGCATAGTTCGCGGTATCTTCCCGCGATAAGAGCGAGCCGGGAGCCGTCTTCTCCTAAGATTGGACTAGTTGCGGAGGAACCCCCGTTGGCGGCTTTGGCTTTCGGAAAAGACCAAGACCTGCCATGGCCATTGCTTCTCAATTTTTGGCATGCAGGAGAGTACTCCACTCGAACGGGTGTTGTTTCTGAAAGTGTTCTTGCATTGGAATCAGGAGTTGAAGTGGGTACTCCTTCTCCCACCTTTCTAGGCCATATATTTTGAATGTGCCGCAAACCTTGCAAAGCCATATTCCGTCTTGGCGGTCAGCCATATCTGACAGTCGCACGTTTAACCACGCGGCCACTGACACTCGCCTCCCAGTCCAAGACAGCATAAGTACACTCGCTCGCTCAAAAGAGTTGTCAGGGCTTAGTCTTCTACGCTTTCCTCGTGTTCACACATCCCGTCGTCTGGGTAGATATGCAGTAGAACGGTTTTGTCTCATGGATCGCGCACGAGTAGAGGCCCGTTTCCTCTCTTTTCAGAAAGGGGCAACTCTTCGTAACTGGGGACAATCATTCAGAATGCAAGCGTCAGTTCAAGTCGTTAAGTCCTTGTTTGCATCCCCATTCTGCCTTTTTTGGATCGTCCACGATCTTATACCAGAAGGTGTAATTTCCATGCTTACCGAGGTCATTGTGGTCGTGTTCGACTTCGACAAGCCATGCGTTCCCGATTTTCTTGCTTAGCGAATTCGGATGTGGCGTGAGGGCCTGAGGACACTGATGGCCCATTTTTAGAAGCGCATAGAAAACTGCATCATCTTTCTCCAAAAGAGACCACACTCATAACTATCTCTAAGCGCTTATTATTTTGCATGGGTCTCAGCAAGGTCCATCAATCGCGCCGGACTCGATGCCAGCCTCATAGGACGATGATCGTGAGCAACCAGTCCAGTTGGCTAGTGTCATGAAAAGCGATCTTGATGGTGACAACCACTCGATGGTAGGGGAAGATTTCAAGTTAATTGAGGAGAACACGATACTTCTGTCTATTGATTGCTTTCATACGGTTGGGTGAGTTCTCCGAAGCGTTGAGGAACAGGGTTAAGCAGAATGTTGTGATTGAGCCGTTAAGTCCGAGCGTTTGCCCCTACTGTACTTCTACTATGCTAGTTCGACATGGCTTAAGACACAACAAGTATGGCGATCTCCAACGGTTCACATGCCGAAGTTGCGGCAAACGGTTCTCTCAGAACTTAGGCTTCGAAGGGATGAAAGTGAACCCGCAATCAATTACTTCCGCCATGCAACTTTACCATGACAATCGGAAGGATTCTTAAGCTACAACGCTCACCTGAATCCAGACTTAAGTTGCCGATCTCTAGGAACGAATTTGAGAAACTAAAAGCAATTGGCCCAACTTTAGAAG
>Ga0187889_10001953_pt1 | contig 21055 bp, 23 predicted proteins | sample June2016WEW_7_10_2_FD_132992 | JGI IMG/M metagenome (GOLD analysis project Ga0187889, IMG submission 132992) | Peatland microbial communities from SPRUCE experiment site at the Marcell Experimental Forest, Minnesota, USA - June2016WEW_7_100 | ecosystem: Environmental > Terrestrial > Soil >... | reverse complement strand
GAACAATCTTTATCAAAAAGAACAGGAGGAGCGCTTCCTTATTTCCGTAATCATGAGACGATAATGGCCAACTGCAATAATCGTAATATCTTTAACCATTTGATAGAGGTTTAGGTGAGTCTATTAGCCGTAATAGGAACGGACCTAGTGGTTTTATGACTATAATTGGGTGCAGATATCTATTATGCTGAAGCGATAGCTTCCTGTTGAACTCCGATCATATTCTAGAATGTTTGTTCGCGTAAATATCAGTAATACGCTCCTAATATCTTGATTAATACCAAGACGAATATGCAAATTCGTAAAGGATCTAGGTAAGCACAAAAGAAGAAATAGATGTGGCGCAAAGAAGGAACCTCCCCCAACGTTGGACAATCTAAGAAACAGGATAGCACATGGTTGGTGACTTGGGTATAAAAGATTAAACTCTAAAAAAGAAATCCGTTTCCCCTTACATCTAAACGTTTAATTGGTTGCAAAAAGTTAGCATATGTGATCTGACTCGAATGAGAGGATGCGAAACTATCATTCAGAAAGCTTTGAACGAAGGAAGATCTTTCCTGCTTATAGACGAAGCAGAATTAATATGTAATCTTCACGAAATCCCTACACCCAAATTCTATGTAGCCTCGGATGTAGATGATGCGATTGCAAAGGCTAAAGAGATCGGATTTCCAGTAGTTTTGAAGGTCATCTCCCCCCAGATATTGCATAAATCTGACGTAGGAGGGGTTGTCCTGAACGTTAGTGATGAAAAGGAACTTAAATTAGACTATGAGAAGATGGTCGCTGATGTTGGTAAAATAGGTCCTTCTATTGAAGTTAAAGGAATCGCAGTTGAAGAAATGATGCCACCTTCAACGGAAGTGATTATCGGAGGTATAAGGGACAGTCAGTTTGGACCAGCTATCATGTTTGGGATAGGGGGGATTTTTACTGAAGTGTATGATGATGTTGCGTTCCGTGTGGCTCCTATAGACAGGGTGGATGCTTTAAACCTTATTCAAGAACTGAAGGGTGTGAAGATACTGGAAGGCTTCAGGGGGAAACCTCCCGTGAATTTAGATTCGATAGTTACTGTGTTGGTCAAGGTTTCTGATCTAATGATAGACCATAATACTATAAGCCAATTGGATCTTAACCCGGTAATCGTGTATCCCGACCACGTCTGTGCTGTAGACTGTCGAATTATCATAGAGCAAAAAGAAGGAGGCAAATAAAATGAATCTAGAGTTCTTCTTTAAGCCCAGATCTGTTGCCGTAATAGGAGCCTCGAGGGAACCTAGAAAGTTTGGTCATGTAATCTTCAAAAACTTTGTGGAATCAGAGTTTCAGGGAAAAACCTTCCCTGTAAATCCTAAAGCGGACAAAATACTAGGGTTTAAGGCATATACTAGTATAAGCGAAATTCAAAGCGAGTTAGACTTAGCGGTAATCGCTGTTCCAGCGCCTATAGTTCCATCTGTTATTGATGAATGTGTGTCCAAAGGTGTTAAAGCAGCTATAATAATTTCTGGAGGTTTCAAGGAGGTAGGTGAAAGAGGAGAGAAACTTGAAGAGGAAATAAGAAAAAAAATTGATGGGAGCGGTATGAGGGTAATAGGCCCAAATTGCATCGGAATATATGATCCAACAGATCACGTAGATACGTTATTCTTGCCTAGGTACAGATTAAGACGCCCAAGAGGAGGCCCAATAGCGTTCATATCTCAAAGTGGCGCCTTTGGCTCCGCCATATTGGACTGGGCTGCATCCCAGGATATTGGAATCAGTAAATTCATCAGCATTGGAAACAAAATTGATGTGGACGAAGTTGACCTGTTGAACTATCTGTCTGATGACCCGCTAACAAAATGTATAGTAATCTATGTGGAAAGTATATCACGAGGAAGAGAATTTCTTGAAGCTTCATCGAAAATCACAAAGAGTAAACCTCTGATTGTGCTAAAGGGAGGCGTAACACAGGAGGGAGCCAGGGCAGCCATGTCCCATACAGGGTCTTTGGCTGGATCTGCAAAAATCTATGAAGGTGCTTTTAAACAGTCAGGCGTAATTCAGGCTCGTACAGTAGATGAATTATTCGATTATGCACGCGCTCTCGCCTACCAACCTATACCTAAAGGCCAAAAGGACATCGCGATTATCACGAATGGAGGAGGATTTGGAGTAATAAGCTCTGATCAAGCTTCAAAACTAGGCCTTAAGCTTGCACATTTTAGTCCTGAGACGACAACGAAGCTGAAAGAAAAGTTGCCAGACTACGCTATTCCAAATAATCCATTAGACTTAGTAGGGGACGCGGATGTGGAGCGTTACAGGCAGGCATTAGACCTTGTTTCTTCGGACCCGAATGTTGGAATAATTCTTGTGATAGTGCTTCTTCAAACTTCCTATATAGAATCAGACGTAGTAGACGCGATAACAGAATCACAAGTAACCTATGGCAAACCGACAATTGTGTGCACCATAGGAGGAGATTTCACTCAAATACTAGTAAAAATGTTGGAGGAAAATAGGATACCTTCGTACACAACCCCTGAGAGGGCTGTCAATGCCATAAACGCACTGCTCCAATATAGCAAAGCCTTAGAGGACATAGAAAAAAGAAACATGTAATGATAAACTATCCTTCATTAATTTTACTTAAAGTTAGGTCATCAACAATATTAACGCTTTCAGAATATTCAAATCTTGGAATCATGGCTAAGATTCATAAAGGTTTATTTAGCAAATATGTGATGCTTTCTTGCTCATTTTCAATGTTAAAATGATGTGCTTGTATATCCTCGCATATTTAGGCAAAAAGTAATATTGGCGTCTAGGGTGCCTTAATATCTATAGCTATCCTACTTAGTCCCAGACTTGCCAGTTTAGAAGCGGTCGGGATACCGGTATTCACATCCCATCCCCTTAGTTGGTAGTATTCATCAAGCATTTTGTCCAGATCCGCTCTGGTTATCTTTTGCTCAGAGCTATTGCCACCGGACATGTTTTCAGAGAACCTTGGGGGAAGGTAGTCGTCCTTTCTAGACATTCCTTCTCTGACATTGAAGGCTCTTGTGAGGTTATTGATTCTTTCGCCTGTGATCATCAACTCACTTACAGAGTATTTGTTGCCTGTTACTGCTTCGAACCAGTTGGTGTAGTCAAACAGCTTGACAGGCCTCATTGTAATGCTCCCTGTAAACATGCATAAGATAGCTGAATTTATAATTGCATAAACATCTTGAGTCTTAACCGTAAGTTCTGGTTTTCCAGCGATGTCCTTCCTATCCAAGGCTTTCACTAAACCCAGCTCAGGCAGGACATCTGGCTTCTCAAAGGCTGTGTCATGGGCTGAGTCCATATGTGTGGCGCCGCGAGATGCTGTCGCGTACATTAGACCTACCGCTTTTTTACCTCGAGGTTCATGCATTGCAACCTCAACACCCTTGACTTCAAGCGCGAAGGATTTTGAATTTCCCCCTATTTTTTCTGCAGCCTTCTTCACGCCTTCGGCCAAGATGTTCCCAATATCCTCCCTCCGAGCTATCTTCTCTATCATCTTGATTATACAATCAGGATCATTCCAGTCAAGTTTGACCCCGCCCGTGTCCCCTTTATTTATTAACCCTTTATCATAGCATTCTATGGCGAACGCTATTACATTGCCGGTCGAAATAGTGTCCAGTGAATATAGGTTGCAGAGGTGATTTGCATAGGCTATTGCCTCAAGATTATCGTTAAGGCAAAGGGATCCTAATGACGCAACGGTTTCATACTCGGGCCCATCATTGAAATCGCCCTTGTACTTTCCATCCTTGACTTCAGCAACTCTCCAACATCGAACAGGGCATCCTACGCAACCGAACACACCCTTTTGGATGGTCTCGGTTATGGTTCCTCCACTTATCTTGTCAGCCCCTTCGAAAAAGCCGGTCTGATAGTTCTTGGTAGGAAGAATGCCTTGGACGTTTAAAGTGGTAACCCCGAAGGGAGTACCATACTTCTGCATGTCAATTACTCTTTGATCCCTAAGCAGTTTTTCTGAAAGCTCCTTCGAAAGCTTGAGGACACGCTCTCTGTCCGCTAGAGGGATCCTTTTTTCCCGGCCAAAGACAGCGACTGCCTTCAACTTCTTTGACCCCATTACTGCTCCAACGCCAGTTCTGCCTGCCACGCGAGAAAAATCGTTTAAGATGCCGGCAAATTTGACAAGGTTTTCACCTGCCAGTCCTATGCTGGCCACTGCAGCGGAAGGAACCTTTAGTTCCTTCTTTATGAGAGTCTCAGTCTCATGGGTTGTCTTCCCCCACAGGTGTTTAGCATCTCTAAGCTCGGTAGCACCATCGTGGAGCCAAAGGTAGACCGGTTCCTCGGCAACTCCGCTAAAGACAACACCATCGTACCCTGCGTACTTAATTTCTGGGCCTATCGAACCTGCAGCATGAGCTTCCCCTATCCCGTTTGATTGCGGAGACTTGCACATAACAACATAGTGTGTGGAACCTGGGATCATGCTGCCCTGAAGCGGTCCTGTCATGAATACTAAAAGATTCTCTCGCCCCAATGGATCTACTCCTGATTTCAATTTATCGTAAAGGATCTTTGCGCCAAGGCCTCTGCCACCGAGAAACTCCCTAGCGGTCTCGTTTGGGACAACTTCTTCCCATATCTTCCCGTTTTCTAGATCGACTTGTAGCAACTTTCCTCTAAAACCGTACATAATTTAGAATTTAATTTTGGAATGCCTTTTAAATCTTTTGGTGGTGTTAAATCTTCAAAGAGTATGTTTCGCCGTGTTATATCCCCGATAATCTTGTGCAGGGATGCCTGGTATATCTCTACACCTTCTTAATGTATTTAAACACTTAGAAGCATATTTAATGGGATAATACTTAATACTTTCCCGAAAATATACGGGTTTTAGCATAGTGAATAATTCTTTTTCCATGTATAGGTATCTTTTTTGCAGGTACACGATTTTTACAGGTACTATTTAAATCTGCAATAGCATACTCACTCTACAAGTTCCTCCATCCTTTAAAAGGTAAAATTCTGAAAGAATAAAAGACCAACTCATTCATAGTCTGAAGTGAGAAATGGAAGTCTCCTCAATATGTCCATATTGTGGTTGTGGATGTAGATTAATATTTTTAGTTAAAAATCAAAAGATTATAAAAGTAATTCCAGATAAAAAAGATGAGGTAAGCCAAGGTAGACCTTGTATTAAAGGGTTAACATTACATGAGGTAATTGGAAAAGACAGAATTTTACGACCGATGATAAGAGAAAGTAAAAACTCAAAATTACTTGAAGTTTCTTGGAAAAGATCATATCGTTTTATCTGGAATAGAACCAAAAAATTGAAACCCGAAGAAATCCTTTTTGTCATTTCTGGAAAAACCCCTAACGAAGATTGCTTCACTCTAAGAGAGTTCGCGGAAAAGGTTTTTAGGACTAATCAGGTTGATAGCTGTTGTACAAGACTTTGCCATTTGATTACTACCGAGGCCCTAAAAGAATTTTTGGGAATCGATGCATCTCCTGACAAAATGGATGATGTCGGAAATCTTGATTGTTTATTAATCATTGGTTCCAACCCCGCATCCAATTATCCAGTAAACTTCAACCGACTTTTAATGGCACAAAATAAGGGAATGAAAATGATTACCATCCAAGCCACTGAAAATGCAACTTCCCAAAGAGCGGATATGTCACTTTTAATCGAAAATGGAGCAGAACCTGCCCTTTTGAAGTGTATCATCAACAAGTTAATTAGTTTGCGGGCTTATCAACCTGAGATTGAAAAAATAGAAGGTTTTTTAGAACTAAAAAAAAGTGTCAAACTTTATACGTATAAAAGAATAAAAAAGTACACTAGATTCTCTTTTACCGAATTCAATAGGTTGATTCGATTAATAGCGGATTCTAAGCGTTTTGGATTAATGCATGGAATGGGTATAACCCAAGAACTACGCGGAAGAGAAAGCGTGTTTCTTTTACTTAATCTTTTAATCTTAAAAGAAGGAAAATTACTTTCTTCCCGTGGAGAGATCAACGTTCAAGGTGCTAGTGATATTGCAAGTATTCCTTTATCAGATCAACCCAGCCGAAAAAATATTATCCAGGCTTTACTAATTTCTCCGGTCAAAGCCATATTTATCTCGGGATTTAATCCAGCTCAGTCTTTACCTAATCTGGATCGAGTTCACCAGAACCTAAGAAAGATGTTTGTGGTTCAATGCGAACCTCATTTGAATATCACCTCAAAGTTTGCTGATGTAATCCTACCAACACCAACTTTATTGGAAAGAACAGGTACGATAACCAATGGAGAAAGAAGAATAAGATTTGTAAATAAAGTTATTGACCCCTTAGGAGAATCTAAACCGGAATGGATAATTTCAACGGAATTAGCGAAAATTTTTGGTATTGAAATCGGATATAAAAATGAAAAGGAAATTTTCGAGAAGTTAGTGAAAGAAGTTCCAGCCTATAAGAACCTAATTCCCAATTCTATTTATCAAGGAAATGATGCTTACGGAGAGAAGAATATTAAATTCAGAAGGTTTCATGCTGTCAACCTTACACCCCTAAAAAGGGTTATCTCTAGAAAATATCCCTTTATTCTAACAACATTCCGTTCGCCTTTCCATTTTCTTACTGATGAGATGACGTCTAAATCAAAAACGTTAAATCGATTTTCCGATGATCCCTGTTGTTATCTAAACAAAAAAGATGCAAAAAAATTAAAAATAAAAAATGGCGAACGAATAAAAGTCACTAGCCGAGTTGCCAGTTTAAAGACGCAAGCAAAGATCGACCAAAAAATTCCGGAAGGAATGGTTGGTATGTATTTCCATTCCAAGGATTTGTTAGTGAATAGGCTCTTTCCAAGTCGATTCGATAAAGTAACATTTGTTCCCTATTATAAGACAGTAGCAGTAAATATTGAGAAAATTTATTCTTGACATCCAAAAACATCTTTCTTACTACCTTTCCATAATTAGTGTTACGAACATTAGCCAGAAGATAATGTATATCAAAGAAAAGTTAGGCCTGACTATATTCATTAGAATATGCTACAAAATACAATTAAAAGTGCTGCCGCGACACTTATTATTTGGTTATCAGACCGTAATCGGATAGATTAGATCGTTGCTACCTCATTTTTATCCAAATCTTTCCTCTCGTCACTGCCCTCCTCATGCACTTGTTTTACGTCATTACAAATTTTAATGTTAAGGATGTAAACCAGTCGAATGATATAATTACAGTTAACCCTCAGAACTTTGTAGAGACAACTCAAAATAATGACTAACCCATTAGCTGGACATAATTTTTTGATTTTGGGTGGAGAGTCGCAGTTTAGGTTGTCTGCAGCTGTTCCTAGGTTACTAAATCAATCCCACGAGCTCTTTAGTTATTTCCTTCATTTCTTCACTTTATTATATATTGATTCTTTATTCTGTTCTTAGCACGCTCCAGTTATTAGATTTAGTATGTCATTTCTAAATGATAAAACATGTCCAACGTATTTAATAAATGATTTTAAACAAAAAAAGAGGTTGGGACCAAGGAATTATTTAACGAGTATTCTTGTGCCGCCTAGTTTGCTTTTGAACGGTAGTGAAATTTTTAAGAGGCCGTTGTTAAAGGTTGCCTCAGCCTTTTTTGGATCCACTTCATGAGCAAGAGTATAGCATGCGCTATAAACTATTTCCTCTGTAGGGGCTTTTATGCAGAAGGATCGGTCGCCTACGTCTAACTCTATGTCCTTTTTCTCAGATCCTGGGAGTTCGATTTCGATGTGGAACTTGTTCTCGTCATGGTCCACAGTTACTGAAGGGAAGACTTCTGGTTTTGTCTTAGGCATGAGTATCATACTTATATTCGAAGCAATAAATGTTTCCCGAATATGTTCGGGACATCATAGCGCTGGAGCAGATTTAACTGATGCCCCAGAAGATGCTCCCCATGATGGAGCTGTCCTTGAAAAGTTTCCTGTGATTGGAACCCTTCGTGGTACTTCTAGCACCTAACCTAAACGATGAAAAAAACTTCCCTTGAACTTATAAGTACAGAAAGTTTGATACAGGTGCACGGAAACGCTTAGTTTAACGCTAAATGGAATAAAACTGCTGGCCAAACTGATGAACTGAAGAAAGTTGAAGAAGAAATTGATAAGAAGGTCTCTAAGCTTTACGGGTTTACTTATTCGAAGGCTTTGATGATATTTTCGATCAAGATGTCTGCTTTCTTCTTATCTTCTTCTGAAATCCTTCCCCTAATCAATATCTTAGGTTCTACAATCTTCATACCAATTTCGGAAAGTTTGTTCTTAAGAGAGTCAATAACATTGCTTCCCCAGCTGAAATTTGCAAAGACTCCAACAGTCTTGGGTCTAACTTGTTTGATCCTCATATATTCTATCATATTAGATACCAAAGGGAAGATTTGGCCTTCATACGTTGGTGTGCCAAATAGGATAACCTTGGCGTCTATGATGTCCGCCATGACATAGCTCGGATGAACTGTGCAAAGATCAAATAATTTGACAGCTACGCCCTTCCCTTTTAGTTTCACCCCAAAGTATTCTGCTAGCTCTTTTGTATGTTCGTACATGCTACCATAAACGATTATAATTTTATTTTCATCTTTGCCCGAACTCCATTCGATATACTTTGAAATAGCATGTTTAGGATTTTTTCTATAGACTAAGCCATGGGTGGTGCAAAGTACCTTTATAGGTAAGTCTTTGATTTTCTCGCCAGCCTTGATCACGAACTGTGAATAATGTGAAATAATATCAGCGAAATACCTTTTCATTTCACCTTCATATGAATTGATGTTTATTTCGTCATCAAAAAGTTTTCCGTCTGTAGCTCCGAATGTACCGAATGCATCGCCGGAAAATAGGACTTGATCTTGTACATCATATGTGAAGATTGTCTCTGGCCAATGCAGCCAAGGGGCTGAAATAAATCTTAAGGATAGGTCACCAAGTGATATCATATCGCCATCCTTGGCTGTAACCCATTCGAAGCTTTCGAAATAGTACGCTTTAGCGATGCTCATTGCAACTGCAGACCCAACGACCTTAACCTTTGGAGCGACCTTAAGCACATCTTCTAGAGCACCACTATGGTCTGGTTCCAGATGGTTGAGGATGACATAGTCAATCCTTGAAGGATCGATTACTTCTCTAATATTAGAAATGAACTGTTTTGAATAGAACCTGTCGACTGTATCCACTAGAGCTATTCTTTCAGAGCCTTTGATAATGTATGAGTTGTACGTCACTCCTTGAGGTATCGGCCAAAGTCCTTCAAACAGAATGTTTCTTCTGTCATTCACACCAACCCAGAATATGTTTTCAAGAATCTTGATGGATGCCATATACAAGTTGCTGTAGACAATATTAAAAACATCATAATATAAGACTTTTCCTCTCCATAATACTGAACAGCTTATGCTCTTCTTTAACTTTTAGCTTGTACACCTTGTCATGAACACGATGATAAGAATACTTCACAATATCGCAAGAGGACTAGATATTGAAGGAAAAGTATCGGAAAAGAGAATATTTGGATTCAAGGCGAAAGTATGGAATCATTAAAAAGGAGAGCTGAAATAATGCAGAACGTCCGAGATGGAAAGGTCAACTTAGACGGAGCTGTCTTGGTTGGCAGGGATTGTCATATTAGTACAAGTGCAATGACAAAGGACTCCTGTATTAACAACTTCTGCAAAATTGGTAAGAATATAGTCATAGAAAAGTCTGCAATAATGAATAGGGCAATAATAGGGGATCGAGCTGAGATACGCGACAGCATCATAGGTAGACATGTCAAGATCATGTCCTCTCTTGAAAGCCCGAACTGTATATCTGGAGTGAGTGTAATCGGGGACGATGCGATCTTGAGAAAAGGCTGCGAGATAGTATCAACCAAGATATCTTAATTTCATATGAACACAACTATCGCTTTTTGTTGCGGTAGCCGATTCCTCTTTGAACTAGTTATGATCTGGATCTGTTGTGATGGCTAGCGATATTAGGAAGACCTAAATATATATATATTAGGCTGACCTAATATATTGCTACGGATCATAAAAAGCTACTTAATTTTGTTAACATGCGTAACCATAGTGCTTCTATGGTGGTTGATTGGCTTACGAATTTTGGGCCAGCTTGGCTTGTAATGATAGCGGACGTAGACATACCCTCTATCATTGCAGCCCTTCAAGCTGGCGCTAGCTTCGGTTACAGAATGATATTCATCCTCCTAATACTTATATTTCCTCTATTCCTCGTTCAATATGCGGCAGGCAGCCTGGGAATTGCTTCATGTCTTGGACTAGGTGCGGCCATAAGAAGATTCTATGGAAAACGTGCGGCTATGATGGCCGCCATCCCTATGGGTGTGACAGACTTTCTTGAATATGTAGCCGAGTATGCCGGGATAGCTATAGGCCTCAGTCTCCTTGGTATACCGGTTCTCCTAGGCATCTTATCGGCGTACATGATTCACACGGTGGTTGTAATTGGTAAACGATACAGGCAGGCCGAGATAATACTCATACCTCTGAGTTTCCTGGTCGTAGCCGTAATAGCAGCCTCAGCACTTGTCTTCCACATCGACATTAAAGAGTTTCTCTCCGTAGGTCTTTCTCCCCTCCAGCCGTATGGTGAGCCATCCTTCGATTATCTTCTTGCAGCAAACGTAGGTGCTGTTATAATGCCCTGGATGTTGTACTTTCACTCGGGTGCAGATTGCCGAAGGGAGAAGCAGGCGAAGGACCTGAAGAATGAACGCATAGAGACCTTACTCGGCGCTACGGTCTCGGAGATTCTGATGATAATAGTGGTTGTGGCAGGGATACGCCTTTCAGGTGGGACCAACCTAATCAATGTAGAAGAACTGTCAAAAGTGTTACCTTTCTTCGGGCCGTACGCTTCCCTAATTATGGGGATGAGTTTCCTCTTTGCAGGCTTTCTCGCCCTTATCACCATATCCCTTGGCTCAGCCTGGGGTGTACTAGAGGCAACCGGCCAAACCTCAAAGGCTTCATTTATCGCGGTTTATGCACTTGAAAGCCTCCCAGCTGTAATCCTTGTAGCTACAGTGACAGGCTACATCCAGCTCATGCTGAACTTGATGATCATATACCCAATAATCATTATACCTTCTCTGTACTTTCTGGGCAGACTTGTCTCAGACGCCAAGGTGATGAATGGACATCAGCATAGCACGCAGTGGATGATGGTGTTCTGGGTGGTGTCAGTTTTGATAGTAATAACTGGAATCCTCGGCTTTGCTTCCTTCCTTTAGGCCCATCATTTTCTTGAAAGTAACTTTGGATATGTGCTTTTGGCTATGAGAATATATCTTCGCCTTCGTCATCAAAATCTACATTCCATGGAGAGCTACAATGAATAGAGAATTCAGCTATAAGGCCACTGCCATCTTAAATATAGCCGAAATCGGAGTTGCAATAACGCTTGGAGACATCTTCTCAGAATCTAGGCTGCTTTAAGATGTGGGTAACAGACCTCATAAACTTTCCAGATTCCAGATCTGATTGGGGAGCAGAAAATGCCGTAGGTGGGTTTGAGTTTCAGAGAATAGTCGATGTTTATTGAAGCATTCGCTAAATGTATTGGAATTCAACTTTATATCTATGATAGTTTAATTCACTATACTCGATGGTGGCTGAGGAAGTATCCGAGAGCGTTGAAGAGTATCTAGAGGCGCTTTGGGTATCAGAGGAAAGTGGGGAGAGACTAGCACGAATAAAGTGGGTGGCAAATCATTTAGGAATATCTGCGCCTAGCGCCGTGGAGATGCTAAAGAAGTTAGAAAAAGAAGGCTTTGTTGTATATGTGCCCAGACAAGGAATTCAACTTACAGATAAGGGAAAAATAATAGCCAGAAGAATTATTCGCGCCCACAGATTGATTGAAGTGTTGATGAAGGAAACTCTAAAGACGAACATCAGTGAAGAAAATGTTTGCGGAATGGAGCACCATATGGACGAAGAGTTCATGGATGCCCTATGTACACTATTAAAACACCCGAGACAGTGCCCTCACGGAGACCTGATACCAAAAGGCAAATGTTGCAATTAATGCACCTATTAAATAATAAGTCATATAGAGTTTTGAGTACTTCTCAGCCAATTTGATGAGCTAGATCCAAATTTTCTCTTGATTGGATAACTCTATTATCAGTTACCGTCAAGAAATTTTCAAACAGCCTACCATTTAAATCCTCATCAATACCATGAAGATCAATATACTCAAACAATTTTACAACTTCTTTTATTGTCGAAGGTTTAAGATTCAGTTGCTCATCTTTTGAGAAAATCTTTTCATCCTTAAACAATAGTCTGTCAACCTTTATAGTATTGTTCTTCCACTGCACTTATAACGTACGCTCCAAAGTTTTTTTCTTTTTTCCATGTATTATAAAAAAGTTTTTCAGAATTGGACCCTGATTTAAACAAATGCATCATGGTTATCGGGCAGAAAAATGCTCCTACTAGCTATAGGCTTATGTCGGACAAATTTTGCAAGAGGATCCCAGAAGTATTCAACGACGCGAACCAAATAATGTGTCATTGCTTAACATCGCCTTTTGCCATATCTTGATTAGACATTTGATCAGACACCGTTTTGTCAGACGTTTTAGGGAATTTCGAGATGGCCAAAACTGAACTTGGAAGCGATGAACTAGAACATCGCGCTGACTTCGTCGTCAACAACAATGAAACTCTGCGGAACTTCTATTTAGAACTTGATCATATTTATGAGCAAATCAATAGCTAAACCAGTACCCAATCACATAACATCTGCATAGTGTCCCGGACAAGCTGTGGCAATTTTTGTTATGGCTCTTGGTGTAGTATAATGTTTTCTAGAAAGGTTTCAAAGCTGGGATTGCATGTTGCTAGATAGATCGCCATGTCTGTTTCGAACCAAATGCTTTCTGCTTCACAGTTGAACCAAATCTTAGACCTATCTTTAAGCTCAAAGGATATCCCGACCTATTAAGGTGATTATGTTTTGGTTGACGTTTTCAGGTCGCGCGCTTTCTCTTCTATTTCATCTAGCATTTTTCTGCTGTTTCTCTGATTCTTCCTGACGATGTTGACAAAGGCGCTGCCCACTATTGCTCCATCTGCTCCGTTTTCGATGACGGCTTTGACATGATCGGATGTAGAGATTCCGAAGCCTACGGCCAGAGGGATTCGTCCAGCTGTGTATGGTTTAAACTTCTTGATCAGTTGAATGGTTGAATCTTGAATGTTCATCCTTTCTCCGGTTACCCCGAGGCTGGAGACAAGGTAGAGAAAGCCTGAAGTACACTTGACTATTTTTTGAAGTCTTCTAGTGGAGGTGGATGGTGCTGCGAGGAAAATTGTGTCTATTTCGTGAGTTTCAGCAGTCTTTCTGTAGTCATGTGCTTCCTCCACTGGCAGGTCGGGGACGATTACACCGTCAACTCCGCAGTCTCTTGCCGATCTGAAGAAGGTATCTGGTCCCATTCTGAAGATTGGATTATAGTACGTTAAGATTGCAATAGGTATACGATGTTCTTCCTTGATTTGTTTGGCGGTTTCTAATACCATCCTAGGTTTTGTTCCCGCTTTTAGTGCACGTACGCTGGCGGCTTGTATTGTTGGTCCGTCGGCTATTGGATCGGAGAAGGGTAACCCAAGTTCTAGGATATCTACTCCACCTTGGACTAGTGCTTGGGCAATCTTGGGCGTATGCTCTGGTTTGGGGTCTCCGCACATAATGTAGCCTATGAGAGCTCCGCTGCGCTCCTCCTTGAGCTTCTGGAAAACCCTGCCTATTTCCCTCATATCTTTGCACCTAGGCTGTCAGCCACCACTTCAACATCCTTGTCTCCGCGTCCAGAGAGGGTGACCACAACTATTTCCTCCTTCTTCATCTTTGGAGCCAGCTCCATGGTGAAAGCAAGGGCATGTGATGGTTCCAGAGCGGGGATTATGCCCTCCTCTTTTGAGAGCATAAGGAAAGCATTCACAGCCTTCTCGTCGGTCGCGTTGACGTATTGAACTCTTTGATTACTTTTAAGAAAGGAATGTTCTGGTCCGACTCCTGGGTAATCGAGGCCTGCAGATATGCTATGTGTAGCCTGTATTTGACCGTCTCTATCTTGGAGAACGTAACTTAGCATGCCATGGAAGACCCCTTCGTCTCCGGCACATAGGGTGGCTGCATGTTTGCCGGATTCTATTCCCTTGCCACCTGCTTCAACTCCGTACATTCTGACTTGCGGATAGTCCAAGAAGGGATAGAAAGTGCCTATGGCATTGCTTCCGCCTCCTACACATGCGACCAACACATCTGGTAGTCGCCCCTCCTTCTGCATGACCTGCTCCTTAAGCTCACAGCCTATGACGCTTTGGAAATCCCTGACGATCATTGGATACGGGTGTGGACCTACAACTGATCCTATTAGATAATATGTTGTTTGAACGTTGGTAACCCAGTCTCTCAGAGCTTCGTTGATGGCGTCCTTTAATGTCTTAGAGCCAGCTTCTACAGGGTGAACTTCAGCGTCCAGCAGCTTCATCCTGAAAACGTTGAGCTTCTGTCTTTTCATGTCTTCAGCACCCATGTATATCTCAGCTTTTAACCCGAGAACAGCACAGGCCATGGCTGTAGATACCCCATGCTGACCTGCTCCAGTTTCAGCGATAACCCTTTTCTTCCCCATTCTTCTTGCAAGGAGGGCTTGTCCAAGAGTATTGTTGATTTTGTGAGCGCCTCCGTGGGCAAGGTCCTCCCGTTTGAGGTAGATTTTTGGCCCACCTAATCTCTTTGTCAAATTCTCTGCATAGTATGATGGAGTTGGTCTCCCAGCGTATTCTGACAGGTAATACTCTAGTTCCTTTTTGAAGGTTGGGTCATTCTTGACTCGCTCATAAGCTTCCTCTAGTTCTCCAAGCGCCTCCATTAGCGTTTCTGGAACGAAACGCCCACCATATTTACCATATTTTCCGCCAACTGGATATAGACTTAATTTCTTCATGCTCTGACATCCTCCTTGCGTTCAATGGACTCCATGGCTCTCTTGGAGCCTTGGTCATTTGTTTCAGTCCAACGCCAGTCAAGAGCCAACACAAACTCCCTGACTTTCTTTTCGATGTCATTAGCCAACATAATTGCTGATCCAATCAAAAAGGCATGAGCGCCACACTTGTATAGAAAGCGGAGATCATTGAGCGTTTCGACTCCGCTCTCGCTCACGACAGTTATCCCGTTAGTGCCATTTTTTTCTAAGATTTTCTTTGTGACGTTAAGATCCACTTTCAATGTCCCAAGATTTCGATTATTGATGCCGATCAGATCAGCACCGCTACTGACTGCAAACTGAAACTCATCCATGTTATGGGTTTCCAATAGGACTTCAAGATTTTTCAAATGAGCTTTGGCAATCATTTCATGAATGTCGCATTCGCAGTATCCTCTCTCAAAAAGGGCTTCTATAAGAAGTACAGCGTTTGCGCCAGTTTTAGAGGCAGTTTCGAGCTGTGCTGTACTGATGATGATGTCTTTCATAAGGATTGGAAGTTTTACTGCCTTCCGAACTTTGGCGAGGCAAATAAGAGACCCTTCAAAATGCTTTGGCTCAGTCAGTACCGATATTCCCACCGCTCCACCCTTTTCCATAGCTCCTGCAACTTTCCCTGGGTTAAGGTTCTTTCTAATCGTGCCTAACGAAGGTGAGGCAGCTTTGATTTCGGAGATGATTGGAATGTATTTGCTTTGAACGATCGCCTTTTCCAAGCTGATAGAAGGAGTTGAAATTAGGGTTGAAACCTCGTAGTAGCCACTGTTGATCGTTTCCTTCGCATCCCGAGCTAACATGTCAAGAAAATCAGGCATACTTCAGCTCAAACTCCTCAAGCTTTGAGAGGTTTCCATCAGAGACTTTGACTAACATTTTGAGTTTTTTGTAGGCAGCACCGCTCTCGATTGATTCGCGAGCTAGTTCTATGCCGTAACCGAAATCTTCAGCCTTACCGCCTACAATAATGCCTGCGACCCCGTTGACCAAAACTATTTCTCTCTTCGGATCGTTAGCGTCAACGCAGCCATTGAGAATCTTGAAGGTGATTTCAGCGCTTTCGTCTGGTGTGGTTCCCTCTATTTCTTCTGGCCTAGCTAGCTTAACGTCGAAGTCTTCTGGGACTGTTTCAATGGTTGAGACTTCGTCTTGCTTCAACCATGAAATAACCGTCTTACCTATGGTGGAAATTTCGTCCAATCCATCTAGGCCATGGACGACCATCGCTTCCTTACAGCCAAGGTTGTTCAAAACGTGAGCTAGAGGTTCTGTCAGTCTGTGATCGTAGACTCCAAGTACTTGAGCATCTGCGTTGGCTGGGTTCGTTAGAGGACCAAGAACGTTGAACACTGTTCTGATACCTAGTTCTCTCCTAGGACCTGCAGCGAACTTCATGGCCGGATGGAAGGCTGGAGCGAACATAAAGCCTAGTCCTACGTTCTCAATTGCTTTCTCAACGGCTTCTTGGCTCATGTTAAGGTTGAGGCCGAGTCTCTCCAAAACGTCAGCACTTCCACTCTTGCCAGTAACTGATCGGTTTCCATGTTTGGCTACGGTTACCCCTGCACCTGCAACGACAAAAGCCGCTGCGGTGCTGATGTTGAAGGTCTTTATTTTATCTCCGCCAGTTCCGCAAGTGTCAACCAGCCGACCTCTGACAAGAGGGTGAATTCGCCTACAATATTCTCTCATAACCTTTGCGAATGCTGTAATCTCTTCAACCGTCTCTCCCTTCATCCTTAAAGCGGTCAAGAATGCAGCTATTTGGGTGGACTCTGCTTTTCCAGACATAATTTCTTTCATTATATCTTGTGATTCTTCGTAACATAGGTCTTCTCGCTCGGTAAGTTTTGCTATGCCTTCTCTAATCATCCCTTATCACATCCTTCGACAAAGTTCTTCATGATTAGTTTTCCATCTTCGCAAAGGATAGATTCCGGGTGAAACTGTACTCCTTCGATAGGATAGGTAACATGGCGGACTCCCATGATTTCTCCATCATCGAGGGATTCTGCGGTCACTTCTAGACATGGGGGAACAGAACGCTTATCTCCAACGAGCGAATGATACCGCGTAGCAGTGAAAGGGTTTCTGACGCCCTTGAAAATGCCTTTCCCGTCATGTTTTATCAAGCTCGTTTTTCCATGCATCAGTTTTTGTGCAGACACAACTCTCCCTCCGAAGACATAGATTATTCCTTGATGCCCGAGGCAGACACCCAATGTGGGAACTCTGCAGCTAACATGTCGTAGGATCGCTGAGCATATGCCGAAATATCGCACATCCTCAGGTGTGCCGGGACCGGGGGAGATGACTATTCTGTCAGGTCTAAGATTCATCACTTGTTCCAGAGTTACTTGGTCGTTTCTGTAGACGACAACGTCTCCTCCAAGTTCCCCTATACATTGAACGAGGTTGTAGACGAAGGAGTCATAATTATCGATAACCAGAACTTTCAAGCCATTTCGTCTCCTGAGGCTTCCAATGCTTTCATCAGTGCCTTGCCTTTGTGCTCCGTTTCAAACCATTCCATTTCTGGGACGGAATCAGCTACTATTCCAGCTCCTACTTGAATGTAAGCTTCGTCTTTGACAGCAAAAAGGGTTCTGATGGCGATTGCAAAGTCCGCGTTACCATTATAAGAAAAGTAGCCAACAGCACCTGCATAAGGTCCTCTTTTCGTTGGCTCGAGTTCTTCAATAATCTCCATTGCTCTAACCTTAGGCGCTCCTGATACTGTTCCAGCTGGAAAAACAGCCCTCAATGCATCGTAACAGTCACAGTCTTCCCTAAGGTTGCCCGTCACCTGCGAAACAATGTGTTGCACGTGGCTGTATCTGTGAACCCTCATGAGTTCCGGAACACGAACGCTTCCAAACTTCGAAACCTTTCCAATGTCATTTCTAGCCAGATCCACAAGCATTACATGTTCAGCACGTTCTTTAGGATCTGACAGCAGCTCTTTAGCTAATCTTCTGCTTTCGCTAGAGTTTCCACCACAAGGCCTTGTACCCGCTATAGGAAAAGTTTCAACAATTCTGTTGTCAACTCTTACCAGCATTTCAGGACTGGAGCCAACAATCTGTCGGTCACCCATTTTCAGAAAGTACATGTAAGGCGATGGATTTATCTTTCGGAGGGAGCGATAAAAGTTTATCATGCTACCCTTAATACGGAATTCGTAGCGTTTGGACAGAACGACTTGAAGAACATCGCCTGCAGCCACATATTCTTTCGCTTTTTCTACGGATTTTTCAAAGTATTCTTTACTGACATTGACTTTTGGTTGCCCGTAAGAAAAAGTTTCAGAATCAGTAGGCTCTTCCATCAGCCTGTTCACCTCACATAGACGGTTTTCGTTAGAATAAAAGTAGAATGTTTGCCTTTTCCTATGGTCAAACACGATGCCGTCATCATACACTCCTACTTCAACATCAGGGAATCTTGATCCGTCGACTGCTATGTCTGGTAGCCTTTCCCAGCATTTTACGGTATCGTAAGAGACATATCCAACAGCTCCACCCACAAACCTAAGCCTTCTATATAGAATTGGTTGGCCTTCAAGAACTTTTTTTATTTCATGTAGTGGATCAGTTGCTTTCTCTTTTGTTTTCTCACCAGTTTTTTCGTTTTGGACTACGACTTCTCGGTTCTTTATTTTGATTGTCAAAATAGGATTGAATCCAATGAACGAGTACTGAGCTAGCTTCCTTGGACCTTCTATTGACTCAAGAATGTACACGCTGTCGCATTGTTTGTAGAATTTCGAGAAGACTTCAATAGGAGAGAGCCCAAAAGTGAGCTTTCTAAGCTTCAAACGGTGAATGGTTTCAAATGATGTGTGAGCACCAGCTGGCTCATTGCCTTTTACGATATCCAATCTTTCCATACCCCTTATGCTCCAAAATGTAGATAAATGGCTTAATTAAGGCTTTTGTGCACAAAAATGTGCATATATATCTCATAGAGACTTAACCTTATTCAATGATCACATCTGTTCCCTCCCTATCACCTCATTTGGATCATGAGAATTCTTAAATAAGCTCATTATATTAGTATTACAAATAGCTAAATCCTTAAAATTAGGTCAGATATAAATCAGTGCATATGGTTTTAGAGAAATATTCAATTACTTACTATATTAAACTTAAGGAAAAACCTTTTACAAGTACAAACATCTCTAAACCAATTCATTTTCCTCCAAGCAAAGATGTACATGAAACTGAACTATATCTTTTTGACAATTGTAAGAAAGCTGTTATCAGCTTGGAGGCAGAAGATGAAGAGAAAGCAATACAAAAGGCAAAAGGCTCACTGGAAAGAATGATTTACTCTTTTGTGCTCTCAACAAATGTGGGCTTGGAGATAGAAGAACAGTTGTACGATATATCTTCCATAAATAAAATGTCTGAACTACCTTATTCAAACAACAAAGTCGTTAGCGACATGGGTCATTTTATAGATGAAGCTAGAAGAGAGTTTACTAGCTTTGATAAAGAATGTTTGGATTATATGTATGAGATCTACAATGCTTTGGATAGGCTCGTGGATAAGTCAGACGCCTTTCACTACTGCTTTAAATGGTACAATAGGGGCCTGATAGAAACGAATCACATAGATATGTTTGTAAGTTATTACATTGCCCTGGAGATTCTAGGTGCATATTATTATTCCTCGGATACATTTACTGCCAGAGTTCAAAAAATCATTAACGATTCTGAAATAGATCTTGAAGGAAAATATGTCACTGACTTGAGGGGAGCCCTCTCTCATTGGGGAATGAAAGAAAATGAAGTTGTCAGATGAGAAAAATGATGTGTTAGACTCTTTTACAATTACTTTCCTGAACCTTCCATCACGTGAGCCACTGGTTAATACTCTAAGGGGTGCAGGACAAATAGAAGCTTTAAGCGAATTCTATGTCCCTGCACTTAAGATCGCAGATAACATTTCTGAGTTAAGAAGCTACCTCCTTATGAAGTACCAATCTCTTACTGGAAAGGATCCGAATAGAAGCCGTAAGATCAAGAGAATACTAAAGAAATATGATAAATCCTATAATATCGTATAGAGTCTTAAGCCCTTTGGCGAGTTTCTTCATATTTGTATGTGAAAAGTTCTTTTGCAGAGTCGATAAAGAAATAAGTATTAGATACCTGGACTACATAACAATAGAGTCCGATAATCAACAATTCATTAGGAAGGTAAGAGAATATGAGAAGAAATATGGCATATCTGATTGTATTTATATGAACTGTATTAAGGAATTTAGTAATAAAAAAGAAATTACTCGGTAGATGTTTTTAATTTTAGCCAAGCAATAGGAATCACTGAAAGAGCTGTACCAATTACACCAACTAACCATTGCGAAATGAATGTAAATCCTGAACTCGCAGCTAAAGACGCAATAGCACCCGACGAACCTGATATAAACAAGCCTATAGTCAAAATGGAGAACAATGAGAACAGTTGAAAACGCTTTCGATGAAGAATAAAAGGTATCTGAAGATAAGGTCCGTTAAACTCTTCTTTCTCTACTCTTACTATTAGTCTAGATCTTTGAGCCGAATACAATGGGGCGGGTACTGGAAGATTACGTTTCAAAATGCAGCTACAGGAGGATAAGGCCTGCATCTTTCTTTGTGGGTGTTGCTCCCATAGGCACGCACTATGACATTGACTTTTTCAAGTGGCTGGGAGTTGAGATGCCCAGAGGGGTTGAGACAGAGCTAATAAAGAGCACCGACATTTCATCCGCTTTCAAAACTCTCGCAACAAAGGTGTTTTCTGAAGTCCTCAATTTTGTGAAAGACATGGACATTAGGGTGGAGGTGGCGCCGAATGTTGGGAGCATATCAAGTGCAAACTTGGAGCGTGCCTGCAAGATAGTAACAGCAATAAAGGACGGCATAGAAAAGGTAAGAACGAGTTGAAGACTCCCGTTTTCTGAGATACCTATATCCCCAGCG
>Ga0187889_10001946_pt1 | contig 21155 bp, 22 predicted proteins | sample June2016WEW_7_10_2_FD_132992 | JGI IMG/M metagenome (GOLD analysis project Ga0187889, IMG submission 132992) | Peatland microbial communities from SPRUCE experiment site at the Marcell Experimental Forest, Minnesota, USA - June2016WEW_7_100 | ecosystem: Environmental > Terrestrial > Soil >... | reverse complement strand
TGGATAATCCCAATCGTCGATTCAAAGCCCAGCTCCAGCGCCCGCCGTCCAATCACCAGCGCGTCGTTGGGATTCTTGAAGCCCCCGCCTACCACCGAGTTGATATTCACGTGAAACGTGGCGTGCTCCGCCAGCATCACCAGCTTCTTGTCCAGCACCTTCAGGCTCTTCTTCGAAATCTCGTCCGGCTCCAGGTTGTCGATGGAAATCTGCATGTGGTCCAGCCCGGCCCGGTTCAGCCGCTCGATCCTGTCAACATTCAGCAGATATCCGTTGGTAATCATCCCGGCAATCGCCCCCGTCCGCCGGATTCTCCGTATAATCTCGTCCAGCTCGGGATGCGTCAGAGGCTCCCCGCCACTGATGCCGATCATCGCCGTCCCCAGCCGTCCCAGGTGGTCGATCCGCCGGAACATCTCCTCCAGCGCCACCGGCTCGCTCACCTTGTCGTACTCGTTGCAATAGCCGCAACTCAGATTGCAAAACCGCGCCGGCACAATCTGCGCCAGCACCGGGTGCCCCGTGTGCGCCAGCGCGCTGAATACCATCCGCAGCTCACGCACCTTCCGCGTCGCCCTGATCCACAGCCCCCGCACCGTCTTTTTCCGCGCAATCGCCATCTTGTCTATTGAAACACACTGCGGCCCACTGCTTCCAACGGCAGTGCGCAAGAGTGGCAAGGCATTGAAGAGTCCTGTATGAGAAAATTGGAGTCGATGCCTACACCACCGCCCACAGATTACCGTGAGATTCGTAGAATTGCCATAACTGCCATATTTTCCGACGACGTATTGTTTGAGCGCGTTGTTCTGAAGGGTGGAAATGCGCTTTCACTTGCATTGAGAATGAGTAACCGGACGTCTCTTGATCTCGATTTCTCGATAGAAAATGATTTCGAAGATTTGGACGACATTCGTAATCGTATTCAGAGGGCACTTGAAAACCGGTTTCTTGCGGCGGGTTTTGTCGTGTTCGATTTCAAGTTCGATACCAAGCCAAGCATCGTCCCCGAAGGACAAAGTCCTCGATGGGGCGGATATGTGGTGACCTTCAAAGTGATGGAAAAACAGAAGTATGAAAAGCTAGAAGGTAATTTGGCAGCTCGACGCCGTGATTCCCTCGTCATTGGGCCGGGACAACAACGTGTTTTCACCATTGACCTCAGTAAATACGAGTATGTAATCGGCAAACTTGAAGTGGAACTCGATGATTACGCCATATATGTCTACAGTCCGACCATGATTGCAATCGAGAAGCTACGCGCAATCTGCCAGCAAATGCCGGAATACACATTGCAGCGGTGCCCCTCAGCACGGGCACGAGATTTCTACGATATTCATCTCATCGTTTCCTTGACAAATATGAACTTGAACTCTCCAGAAAATCTGGATCTGGTCAGGCATATATTTGCCGCGAAGGAAGTTCCGCTAAAGTTCCTGGGAAAGATCAAGAATCAGAAGGAGTTCCATCGCCCGGACTGGGACAGTGTCAAGATATCCTCCAATAACGACGAACTTGCGGAGTTTGACTTTTATTTCGATTTTGTCGTTGAACAAGTGAACTCAATGAAGACTCTTTGGGAAGAATAGCCGCCAATCAGAGTCATATTCTTTATTCTTGAGGCCATATGCAAGATAGAAATCGTAATTGAGGCCAATATTTTTCAGACGATTGAATTGGTTCTTTGCGTAGCCTGCTTTCTGCATATAGAAACCTATCGCTTGATGGTAAGGATAAACGTAGTCCAGCTTTTTGAGCGTTGCTGCTAAAGTGCCCACAGAGACACGATCTTTGGCTTTGCGATATGCCTCCAGTACCTGGAATACTCCCCCGGCATAAGATGGACGGACGGTAATATCGATGAGGGTCCGTTCGAGCCCGGTCACCCTCAGTTTCGTCCCGGAATATTCCATATCGATCACTTCCAGCTGACCATTATTTTTTCCCCAAAGCAGTAATGCCTCTGAATCGCCGAATTTGAAGATGAACTGAGATTCGCGCTGCTTCCCCGCAAAGGCCCGATTGATGCCTTCCTGGGTAAGACGGCCGGAGCCTGGCTTTGGACTCTGTTCGCTGTTGACATAAATTCGCGAGGGGATTTGCTCTGTAAGGCTGTGCAGGTACATCGCAGTTCCGTGGCACAGATACGCTTCACGCTTCATGGAGAGTGCTATTTCATATGCAGAAGCCTCTTTCCACACGTAGCGCGAAATACCTGGAACATTCGGATGATTCAATGGCTCCAAATATTCGAGATGAAGATTTGTCGTCTTCCGAAGGAATTCAATGAATTTAGCTGTCGTGGTGTTCTTGGCCAATCTCCAAAAAACTCGATTTTGTTCCAAAATCTGAGAAATATCGCTGGGCCAGAAGACTCGCTTATCAGCCTCTTCGAAGGCTTTGATAATGTCGGACTTGGCGATTTGTAAACGACTTTGGCCGGCCATTTGGTTGGCAGGCGTAGAAGTATATATACCTTTACGCCTGCCGTCCCTTTCGAGTTCTGCGTTCCAATGATTGTATCACAAGGTATATATACCAAGTGATACGACTGTTCTTTTAGGTTACTCGAATTGGCAACCTATTTATTCACAATGGTTTAGATAGTTAATCGTTTCAGAATGAATGTTATTTGTACTTGGTATATATACCTAGTACAAACAAATTATTATTCTGTAAATCCGGCAGTTGACGCTCATTCGTGCTGAAAACAAAGGCGTTATCGATGATTTTCATACCATTCCTCATCGGGTATATATACCCGATGAGGAATGGTATCTAATTCCATGAAATTGATTTAGATATAGATCACCAGGGTAGGAAGATAGAAGGAGGGCGTTTGCCGGGAGCCAGGCCCGGATTCTCGTTTTGGGAAGGACTGCACATCCTCAATCCGCCCTATCTCCCCGCCCCAATCCGCCCTTCCGCCTCCATCAGGTTGCTCAGAATATCGTTGATGCGGGTCAGGTGCCTTTCGCCTCTGAAACGGCCATTCGAGCACCTGCGCTTCATGCCGGAAACTTTTTCTCCCAAAATTGCAGATAATTACCCTCCGTCGGCGCACAATCAAAGCATGAACAGATACCAGAGCCGCAATGTTTTTCTATTCCCTGTTCCCTATTCCCTATGCCCTGAGGGGTACCCCCTACCCCCCCCTATTTATTTTCAAACTTTGCAGATTATATGAACCATCATGGAATCAATAAGATACAGTACATGCTCATCCATAATCTCCCACATCGTGAGATTAGACCTCCGGAAATTATCAGAAGAATCCAGTTTTTTGCCAAAAATCGCCCCAAACGCAGCAAGGGCGCCAACCGGAATCCGGCGGCGCCCTTTGCAGTTCTGCTCTCTTAAATCCTCATACGTGGTTGCTGAAGCCGTTCGCTTTCAACTCCTCCATCTGGCGCTTCAACTGCTCCATCTGCTGCCGCAACTCGTCCATCTGCTTGGGGTCAATCTTGAAATCTTCCGGCTTGAAGGTCTTGCGGAACTCCTCCATCTGCTGCTTCAGTTTCTCTTGATCGAGCTTGAAATTCTCCTGCTTGAGGCTCTCGCGAATCTTATCGGCCTGCTTGCGCATCTCCTCGGTCTGTTTGCGCAGCTCCTCAGCCTGCTGCGAACTGATCTTCAAGCTTAGCTCTCTGGCCTGATCCTTCAAAGCCTGAGCCTTCTCGCTCAGCGCCAGCGCCTGATCGGCCGCATTCTGCGCAAACTCCGGGTCAATCTCCGCCACCAGCATTCCTTCGCCGGCCGGGAAAATCTCCTCCAGCTCCAGCATGCCGTGGCGCTTTGAATCCACTTGCAGGGTCAGCGTCTGCTGCTTCTTGTCGCGCAGAATCGTCACCTGCACGCTCTTGCCCAGGTTGGAGTGCAACGCGCGCTCCCAGTCCGACATTGTGGCGATGGCGTCCGAACCCACCTTGAGAATCACGTCGAAGGCCTTCAGCCCCGCCGCGTCGGCCTCGCTCTTGTGCGCCACCTGCTTGACCAGCACTCCGCCGCCCACGCCAAGGTACTCGGCCATCTGCGAGGTCAGCGGCTCCACCAGCGCGCCCACATTCAGGCTGCTGCCGAAGAACGGCATGTGGAAGCCGCCCGGCTGCGGCGAATCGCCGTCGGACATGAAACCCATTCCCGGCCCTGTCCCAAAGATGTCGCCGCCCGTGCCGATGTTGTTCCAGGCCTCGTGCTCGATGACCCTGCGGTTGGCCAGCTCCACGGCCAGCGTCTGCACGTTGCCGTCGCGGCAGATTTCCAGGCTGACCTTGCGGCCCGCAGGAATCTCCCGCAGCATCCTCCGCAACTGCTCCGCGCCCTCCACCGGCTGCCCGTTCAGTTTCAGCACCACGTCGTTGACCTTCAGCCCGACCTTCCCCGCCGGTGCGTCGTGATCGATTAGCGTGATGACCGCTCCGCGAACCTCCTTCAGCTTGAGCGCCTGCGCCTTTTCCTGGTCCACGTCCGCCACGTCCACGCCCAGGTAACCCTGCGAGCTGGAGTGCAGCAACAGCAGCGGATTGCGATCCTCCAGTTGGTATATGCTCCGCGCCTGCGCCGCTGCTCCCGGCAGCGCCATCGCACCCCACGCTCCCAGCAACAGAACAAAACCAATACTCCGATACGGCCTCAAAAAGTGTTTCATTTCTTATTCTCCTGCCGGGTGCATGAACCTCCGCCCCGCACTCTTTTCTGACGATGCGGTCGCTGAAAGGTCATGCTCCTACTGAATCTCCGGTACGCTGTTCAACACCTGCCGCGATACATTCCGGATATATGGATTTCGGTCCGTGTTTGCGACCGAGTGCAGCACCTGCCGCACGCTGGTATCGGCCTCCACCGGCGTCAGTATATTGATGGCCGTAGTGCGAATCCGCGCGTCGCCGTCGTTCATCAGCGCCTCCAGCACGGCGTCCCGCACCCGCGTATCCTCGGCCACGTAAGGCTCCAGCCCCTCGAGCGCCTTCTCGCGCACGTCCGCGTTCTTGTCGTAGCGCAGCGCCACCATCAGCGCATTGCGAATCCCCGCCGCCTTCTGGCATCCGTGCCCGGCCTTGCATTCGGCTGCCATCAGACGCACCGAGTCGTCCCGCACTCCTGTCGTAGCCGAGTTCTCGCTGGCCAGCATCAGCAACTGCCGAATCGCCGGATCGTCCAGCGAGCCCTCGATCTGCTGCGGCACCATCTGGTTATACCGCACCTCGACCCTGTGGCTGTTCGGCTCCCGCACAATGCTGGAAATGTTGGCAATCTCCGCCGGCGCAGTGCTCACTGCAGCCGGAGCCGGTTGGCTCTGTGTCTGCATCGCCTGGACCGCCGCTTCATGTCTGGCGCGATTCACGGCCAGCTCGTTGCCGCCCAGCACTCCCGCACAGGCGCCGACCACCAGCAACAACCCTGCAGCCACCGGCGCAGCCTGCATGCTGACGAAATTATTCCTTAGCTGCTGGCCCATACGTTCATACCAGCGCCACGGCGGCAACGCGTCCAGGGCCTCTTCGAGCTTCAACCGCGAGCGCGTTACAAGGTTCGCCTCCGGCTCCACCACCGGATTCGCCTCAGCCAGCGCCTTCAGTGCAAGCAGTTGCTCCCGCTCCTTGTCGCACTCCGCGCACCCGGCCAGGTGCTGCTCCAATTCGCGCGCCTGCTCCTCGCCCAGCTCCCCGTACGCCGCCGTTACAATCCGTTCCTGTGCAATTTTGCATTTCATGGTTACGTCCTTCCAGCCTCAAAAAGTGCCACAATGCTCATCCAAAACTCCGCCGCCCGCAGGCTTTAACTCCGCCGTCCGCTCGGGATCTCTTATCGCAATCCCGCCAACTGTGTTCTCAGCTTCTTTGTCGCCCTGAAGAGCGTATTCTTGGCGGTTTCTTCCGTGGTGCTCAACATCTCTCCGATCACGCGCAGCCGCAGACCCTGGTAATGTTTCAGTTCAAAAACCATCCGCTCCCTCGGCGTCAGCTTCTCCAGCGCGGCTTGAATCCGTTCTCCCAGCAACTTCCGCTCCAGCTCCCTGCCGGGGTTGGAGAAGGCTCTGTCGTCCGAAACCGAGGCCAGCAGGTCAATCTCCCCGCCGGAGTGATCCACAATCACCGCGCGGTCCTCGCGGCGTGTCTTGCGCCGCCGCAACTGGTCCAGGCAGAGATTGGTCACAATCCGGTAAATCCACGTATAAAACGAGCACTCGAACCGGAAATTCCCCAGATACCGGTAGGCCTTCAAAAATGCCTCCTGGTAAATATCCTCGGCGTCATGCTCGCTCCCTGTCAGGTGCAGCGCCAGCCGCAGAACCTGCTGCTCATACTGCCGCACCAGCGTGTCAAAGGCCGCCCGCGACCCCGCCTGCGCCTCGCGGATCAGCTCCATCTCCGTCATGCGAGCCCGCATCCGCTCTTCGGCGCTCTTCTCTCCGTTCTTTGACCTGGTCGCTTCCATGCCTGAGGAGGATTGTACCCTCCCGGCTGCCGGCCAGGCCAAACCTGCCGGTCCCAAACCCGCCGGATTAGGAACCGAAGAAGTGGGGTAGATCGCCGCATCCGTTGCCATCGAAGCTGCTCCGGGGGTGGAGAAATCTCCGCACTCCGATAGACGCGACGCATTCGCGTTAGTGAGCAAATAGGCCCGGTGTCAGTCGTCCAATGGCTATCGCCGACCCGCGTAGCGTGAAACTGTAGCGCCGGCCTCCCGGCCGGCTGTAGCGTGGACCTCCCGGTCCACGCTTGTTTCTTTTTAGGGCGCGGCTTCGCAGCATGCATCAAAAAGCCAACGGAGTCGCAAGAAGCGTCAGGGCACGACTTTAGTCGTGCCGCAAACACAATAAAATATGTCGGGCTTTAGCCCCTGAGGGATAGCTTCGGTGTGGCCCGTTACACTAATAAGCGATGAACAACCGCCTCTTTCCTGATCCCGCAGCCGAAGCCCCCGGCAGGGCTTTCATCGCCCATTGCGACGGCGGCTCCCGCGGCAATCCCGGCCCCTCCGGCTACGGAGCCGTCATCGAAGACGCCAACGGCCGCGTCGTAGCCGAACTGAGCGAGTATCTCGGCATCCAGACCAACAACTTCGCCGAGTACTCAGGCCTGCTGGCAGTCCTGCGCTGGGCCGTCGAGAACAAGGCGAAGCGCCTGCGCGTGGTCTCCGACTCCGAGCTGATGGTCAAGCAGATGCAGCTCTTGTATAAGGTGAAAAGCCCCGCGCTCCGCCCCCTTTTTGATGAGGCCCTGCGCCTTTCACGCCATATCGATCACTTCGAGATGCGCCACACACTCCGCGGCGGCAACAAGCAAGCCGAAGTCCTCGCCAACGAAGCTGTGGACAAAGGAATGGAACGGATGGTGAAAAACTACCAAATTCAAGGATGGTTTGACGGCTGCTGCGAACCCAAGAACCCCGGTGGCCACGCAGCCTGGGGGGCGGTTCTTCACGTCAATGGCGAGTCGGTTTACCGCGCAGGAGGCTATTGCGGAGTCGGACCTGCCATGAGCAACAATGTTGCCGAATACAGCGCTTTCATCGCAGTCGCTACTGAGTGTCTGAAGTACCCCGGTTTCGCTTTGATTCGCGGCGATTCGAAGCTCGTCGTCATGCAACTCAACGGCAGGTGGAAGGTTCACGGCGGCCTGTATCTTCCGTTCTACAAACAAGCGAAGACTCTGTGGGATCAATTGAAGAATCGAGCGCATTTAGTTTGGATTCCCCGAGAGCAGAACGACATCTGCGACGTGCTCTCGAAGAAGGTTCTCAAGGATATGGGAATCAAGTTTATGCTCCAGCCTGACGATAACGAGCCTTTGGATGAATTGAAGGAACAGTACCGGCGGGCTTTAGCGGAATAAGGAAGCGCCTTTTAAAATTCCCCTCAAAGCTTCTCTTTTCCCGTACATCCATATAAAAGACGGCGTGGCAACACAACTCATGACCGCCACCGTACTCTCCCCCGCATCGATAGCTTCGAGATCCGCCACACCCTGCGCGGCGGCAACAAGCAAGCCGACCGCCTGGCCAACGAGGCCATGGACAAAGGCATGGGAAGAATTTGAGGTATGCCCCAATAACGTATCAATCAAACATGAGACGGATTCCATGCTCAAATTCGGCCATGGCTGAACATCGTCGGGTCATATTCAGTCCCGCTTTTGCACCGCTTTAGGATGTATCATCAGGGCATTGTAAAACCACGAAGTAGTTGGATCGGTACGGGGGATCGATTCTATGCTGCTCGACGAAATCATCGATATTGCAACAGGCGATACGCAGTCTGTTTCGGTTCTTCTTCGGAAATGTTTGATACTTGGTCATCGGCTGAAAAATCAGCGTTTGATCGATTGGGTAACCCAAGAACTTAACGGTTATGATTCAAACGACAATCTACCCACGTATCGAGTGCTAAATGCGGGCGCGAAAGGGTATCTTTCCGGACCGTGGGGCTCTAGTGTTTCCAACATGCCGATACCATCCACTCTCTTGAGCGAAAATCATCGGCACTTTGCGACGACGGTTTACCTCTGCGATTCTCTTAGCACTTACGAAGAGTTGATGCGAGCAGATCACTCCACATTTCGCGTGGAATGGCCTAGTGATTTGATTCTCATATATCAACACAAGATTAAGACTCAGAATGGCTGCCACTTGGCCCAAGCATGGCAAGAAGTCGGAAAAAGCGCCTTCGCACAGCTTTTTGATGCAGTTCGCAATCGCACATTGAAACTAGCCTTGGAGATTCGAGCCTCAATTGGAAACAAGGATGAGACACTTGACAACGTGTCACCACAAGCCGCAGCTATGATTGAGCACAGCGTTACGACTAACATCTATGGTGGAGTGAATGTAAATGCATCCGGTCATTCCATTGTTAGCAGTACTGTCACTCAGAATTCGACTTCGATCACAGCTGGAGATAAAGAACAACTTGAGGCAGCGCTTCGTCAAACAGGCATTTCGGATTCGAGCCTGAGTGAACTATCGAAGGCAATTGTGCATGATGGTTCAAGCAAGATGGGCAAGGGCGTGCAAGCGTGGATCAAAGAGAACGCGCCTAAAGCGCTGGTTGGCGGTATCAAACTTGGAACACAAATCGCGCAACCTGTCTTGACGGAGTTACTGAAGCAATATTTTGGACTACATTGAGTCCACCAGCGTTCGCCATTGCTCGCCCATCAATGAATTTGCCGGGGGGCCTAGGTCCCGATTTTGGAATTTGGGAAACCACGAACCTACTCGTATCCCGCTACTCCCTATTCCCTGCTTCTAAGCTGTTTGCGTACAATTAACTACCTTTGGCGCACAATGATCTTGAGTAGGGCAAAGGAAGAGGGCGCAGGGGCGAAGGAAAGTCGATCAAAAGGAGAAGAAAACAGTGGTACCCCCACCCCCCCCTACCCTAAAAACCCCCTTTTTGAGGGGTGGTTATCAAGGCAAGTGGAACAAAATAAACATCTTGATCAACAGCCCCTGTGTACTCATCAGTAAACAGAAACCCAGGAAAACCGCCGATTATGGCAAGAAAACAGACCTTTTTTGCCTGTTTTTCGCGGAAAAATGCCCCGTTTGGAGCAATTTTGAGGGCCAGCATTTTCGCCTTTGCGCCTAAAGGGTAAACCGATATGCTGGAGGTGTTCCAACTCAAGTTAGTGGAACACGCAATCTTCGAGCGCGGCGGAGCGCAATGGCCAACCATCATTACGGACGAATTGGCGACATCTGGAAACACCTTCCATTGGCGGAGATTCTGTCGATTGAGAAGCCCGCCGAGTATTGGGAGTCGCATGCTGGATCGGCGCGCTATCCTCTAACGCATTCGTGGCAGCGAGACTACGGCGTGTTTTACTTCCTATCCCATGCCGCCGAATCAGAGGCGCTCAGCGCATCGAATTACCGGAAACTCCTTGTGGAATGCGTTAATTTTTATCCGGGTTCCAGCGAAATAGCTATGAGAGTCCTGGGGCCCGATGCAACATACATCCTGTGCGACACCGATCCGGAAAGTATTACATCTCTTCGCATCAGCGCCATCGAACTCGGCATTCCACAAGCAAGATGCGAGAACGCCGACGGCAACGATCTGCTCTGGAATGAAATTACTCATCTTTCTCGAGAGCGTGCGAGGCAACTATTTGTGCATCTTGATCCTTGGAGTTGCATGACACCCTCGGAACTGAACGGCCGCACCAGCCTCGACCTGTTTCGTGAACTCAGTCGCAAGGGCGCCTCGGCGCTGCTTTGGGTTGGGTTTGATTCGATCGATCAACGCGATGCAATCGTGGAACAATTCGATGGCGGCAATTGGTTCGGTGAAATCCAGCTTGAATTGATAAAGAATCCGCGTCCGGAACTCAATCCGGGTGTCTTTGGGTGCGGACTGTGCGGCGCAAACCTCAACGCAAGAGCGGTCGAAGCTGTGGAGCGTTTGGGACGCGAACTGGCCTGCATCTACGAGGCAGCGGTTATTGCGCCCGGAGCGTGCGGAAGGCTCCGATACCAATCGACACGACTTCATCGGGCGTGAAGCGAAGCACAGGGTGCCCAATCTTTGGCGTGCCTTTATGTTCTTGCGCTCTAGAAGGGAAGCCTATAATCTCCCATAACTTGCCGACTCGCTTTCCTTACCCTTTCCTTCCCAGATCGTTGCGCCACGCGTGTCCCCCGCTCGCAATCAAATGGTCCCCGCACTCCGGTCCCCACGATCCCGCCGCGTAGTTGGGAAATTTCTCCGGCTTCTTGGCCGCCCACGCTTCCAGAATTGGCGTATACAGTGTCCAGGTGGTCTCCACGCCGTCGCGATGCGCAAACAATGTCTGGTCGCCCAGCATCGCGTCCAGCAGCAGCCGTTCATAGCCGTTGGCGCTCGATTTGCCGAAGGCCGCCGCGTAATCGAAGTCCATATTCACCGGGCAGACGTCCATCTCCAGCGTTGTAGGAACCTTGGCCCCGAAGCGCAGCGCAATCCCTTCGTCCGGCTGAATGCGAATCGTCAGCAGGTTCGGCTTGATCACCTGGCATGCCTGGCTATGCGCCAGCCGGTTGAAGATCAAAAGCGGCGGCTGCTTGAACTGGATGCTGATCTCCGTAGCTCGCTTCTGCATCCGCTTGCCCGCGCGCAAATAAAACGGAACCCCCGCCCAGCGCCAGTTTTCAACGCTCAGCTTCACCGCCGCATAAGTCTCCGTGCCCGACTTCGGGTTCACTCGCTCCTCGTCCCTGTAACCCGGCACACGCTGGCCGTCCACCACTCCCGGCCCGTACTGGCCGCGCACCACGTTCAGAATCGGAATCGACGGAATCGCCCGCCACACCTTCAGTTTTTCCCGCCGCACGCTCTCCGCCTCAAAGCTCGACGGAGGCTCCAGCGCCACCAGGCTGAGCAGCTCCATCACGTGATTCTGCATCACGTCACGCAGCGCGCCTGCCTTCTCATAAAACGGCCCGCGCCCCTCCACGCCCAGCGTTTCGGCCACCGTTATCTGCACGTGATCGACGTAATTGCGATTCCAGATCGGCTCAAAGATTCCGTTGGCAAACCGGAAGACCAGAATATTCTGCACCGTCTCCTTGCCCAGGTAGTGGTCGATACGAAAAATCTGGTCCTCGCGGAAAACAGCATTCACCTGGCTGTTCAGCGCGCGCGCCGACTCCAGATCGTGGCCGAATGGCTTCTCAATCACCACCGATGCCTTGCCCTGCTCAGGCTGCGCCATTCCCTGCGCGCCCAGGTTTTCGATGATCGATGCAAAATGTTCCGGAGCGGTCGCCAGGTAGAACAGCCGCCTGCCGCCGATGCCCTTCTCTTGCGCAATGCGCTCTAACTCCGCTTTGAGTCCTATATAGTCTCCCGGATGGTCGAAGCGCAGAGGAAAGTAACTTATCTTTTTTATAAAGTTATCCAGCTTTGCGTCGTTTGCCTCCGCGCCGCCAAATTCAACAATGCCCGCGCGCATATTTTCCGCAAACACTGCGCCCAACTCCCGCCGCGATACACCTACAATGGCAAAGTTCTCCGGCAGCAGCCCCGCCTGCTCCAGATGGAAAAGCGCCGGAAGCAGCTTGCGCCCGGTCAAGTCGCCCGAGGCGCCAAAGATCACCAGAATCCCCGGCTCGGGAATCCTCTCCTTCCCCTGCGGGACCTGGGAAAGATCCTCCGGGCTTACGCTCATCTGTGCTGTCGCCATCTCCGCCTAACCTCCAATCACACATCCGCCGCTAACTCTATCTACAAAGCCCCAAATCTCACCAGTTCGCGCCGCAACGCCTCCGCACCCTCAAACCGGATGGCCTTCATCCCGGCATTCAGCGCCCCTGCCACATTCTCCGCGCGGTCGTCGATAAAGAGAATCCGCTCCGCAGGCCTACCCAGAATATCCAGCGCCCGCCGGTAAATCGCCGGCTCCGGCTTGCGCAACTCCAGATAGCACGAACTCAGCGCTACCTGGAATAGCTCGCGCAGCCCGAAATGCTCGAATCTGTACTCGTTCGTCTCCCGCGCCTCGTTGTTCAACGCGCCCAGCAGACACTTATCCGATGCGGCAAGTTCCTGAAGGATTCCGAGTGCTCCACCCGGGAGCAACTTCGACTGGGTGAGCATGAGAGCGAAAAACTCGTCACGCGAAAAGCCCCGCGGCTCGTAAAAGACAGTTGCGTCCAGATAGGCCCCGATAGAAATTGCTCCTCGCTCCCACGCATCGAAATGAGCGAGATGCCGGGATTCGAAGGCGGCAAGATCAAGTTGAAATTGTGAGAGGACCGCGGCGCGCTCGCTGTGGTCCCAGCTATTGGTCAGCAGAACTCCGCCCACATCGAAGAGGATTGCGTCGAAGGGGAACATCGGCGCCTCCAAACCCGCGCTTTCGCGCGCCCATATTCTAAGTCTTGAAGTTACAGTTGTTATGCCGGGTTACTGCGCTAACTCAACGCTGGTACTTAGCCTCTATGGCCAGCACCTTCTTGAAACGCCGCACAAACCTCTCTTCGTTGGCGTTAAACTTAGCCCCGATAAACCTGTCCACCACCTCAAAAGCCAGCGCCGAGCCGATGATGCGCGCGCCCAGCACGCAGACGTTCATATCATCGTGTTCCACGCCCTGGTGCGCAGAGTAGGTGTCATGGCAGATCCCGGCGCGAATTCCCGGTATCTTGTTGGCCGCCACGCACGCCCCCACTCCCGAGCCGCAGATAAGAATACCGCGCGCCGCCACTCCCTGCTTCAGCGCCAACCCCACCTTCTCGGCAAAGTCTGGATAGTCGTCGGGGTTGTCGGCGTTATAAGCTCCCAGGTCCACTACTTCGTGGCCGGCCTTGGCAAGACACGCGCGAACCTCCTCCTTCAGAGAAAATCCCGCATGGTCGGATGCAATGACAAGTTTCACTTTTGATCCTTTCTTGCAGAGTTAGTTGGGTTACCTGAGTTGGCGAAGTTAATAACTTTCTGCGCAGATATCAACCGCTAACTTGATAACTCGCTTACCGGCACAAAATGTCGCTAACACACCCGCCGCAGCGGGCGGCCAACAACGCTAACTCCGCTTCACCAGCTTCTTCGCACGCGCCGCAACATTCTCCGCGCTGAATCCGAACTCCGCCATGACCTTCTTTCCCGGCGCCGAAGCCCCAAACCGGTCCAACCCGATCACGTCGCCGCCCGAGCCTACATACTTCCACCAGCCCAGCGTCGAACCCGCTTCCACCGCCAGCTTGGGCACGCCCGCCGGCAATACGCTTGCCTTATACTCCGCCGTCTGCTCCTCGAAGATCTTCCAGCTCGGGAAGCTCACCACCCGTGCACTGATTCCCTCGCTGGCCAGCAGCTTCGCCGCCTCCAGGCAAGGCCAAACCTCCGATCCCGTGCCGATCAGCACCACCTGGGGCTTGACCGCATCCTGCAGCACATACGCGCCTTTGCTCACACCGGCGAACACATCGTGCGCCGACGCATCAATCACCGGCACATCCTGCCGCGTCAGCGCAAAAAAGCACGGCCCCTTGCGCTCCAAAGCCAGCCTCCACGCCGCCGCTGTCTCGTTAGCGTCCGCCGGCCTCAGGTCCGTCAGCCCCGGGACCGCGCGTAAGTTCATCAGTTGCTCAACCGGTTGATGCGTCGGCCCATCCTCGCCCAGCGCAATGCTGTCGTGGGTAAAGATGAATAACGCATGCACCTTCATCAACGCCGCCAACCGTATCGCCGGCTTTGCATAATCGGAAAACACAAAGAATGTTGATCCAAAAGGAATCAGCCCGCCATGCGCCGCAATCCCGTTCACCGCCGCGCACATCCCGAACTCGCGCACTCCGAAGAAGACGTTGCGCCCCGCCGGGTCCTCATGGAAGTTCGCCCCCGGCTTGAAAATGGTTCTGGTCGACGAGGTCAGGTCCGCCGCCCCACCAAAGATTTCCGGCACTTGCTCGGCAATCGCGTTCAGAATCACACCGCCTGCACTGCGCGTGGCCACCGCCTTGTCCACTGGAAAGCTGGGTATCGCCTTCTCCCATCCTGCCTTGAGCACACCCTTCTGCGTCCGCTCAAACTCCGCCGCCAACTCGGGATTGGCCGCTCGATAGCCCTCAAACAGCTTCTTCCATGCGGTTTCCTGCCCTGCGCCGCGATCCACGGCCTCGCGCCAATTCTTGAGCGCCTCATCCGGCACCACAAAACTCTGATCTTCCGGAAAATTGAAAAACTTCTTCGTCGCCGCCACAGCCTCCGCTCCCAGCGGCTCGCCATGCGCCTTGCTGCTCCCCGCCTTGGGGCTGCCGTAGCCTATCACCGTCCGCACCGCGATAATCGACGACCTGCCGGTCTCCGCCTTGGCTGCAGCAATCGCCGCTTCCAGCGCCACCAGGTCATTGCCGTCTGCAACCCGCTGCACGTGCCAGCGATAAGCCTCAAAGCGCTTCAGCGCATCTTCTGTGTAACTCAGGCTCGTCGGCCCATCCAGCGAGATCAAATTGTCGTCGTATAGAAAGATCAGCTTGCCCAACCCCAGCGTTCCCGCCAGCGAAGCAGCCTCGTGCGACACGCCCTCCATCAAATCGCCATCGCCCAGCAGCGCATACGTATGGTGGTCCACCACCTCGAAACCAGGCCGGTTGTACACCGCGGCCAGGTGCTTCTCTGCCATCGCCATGCCCACGGCCATCGCGATTCCCTGGCCCAGTGGCCCGGTGGTCACCTCAACGCCATCCGTATCTCCGCGCTCCGGGTGGCCTGGCGTCCGCGACTCCCACTGCCGAAAGCTCTTCAGGTCATCCAGAGTCACATCGTAGCCAGACAGAAACAACGTCCCATAGAGCAGCGCCGAGGCGTGCCCGTTCGACAGCACGAAGCGATCCCGGTCCGCCCACTTGGAGTTCGCCGGATTGTGTTTCATCAGCTTGTGAAACAGCAGGTACGCCATGGGCGCGCAGCCCAGCGGCGCGCCGGGATGGCCGCTATTCGCCTTTTGCACGGCATCCACGGCCAGCAGCCGCAACGTGTTGATGCTTAGCTGGTCTAGTGTGGGGTCAGAGAGGGTGGAAGTCATATCAACATTGTACCCAAACGGGTGCCCCACCCTCGCCGCGTTATTGTCTTTGCGGCTAGGGTGGGAGACCATGAATCCTTGGCCTCCCCAATCGAACACATCAACTTTTCCGCACCCTCCCGACGCCCTCCCGCATCTATTAAGTACAACCTGTACGGAGGAAATTACCGATGGCATACGAACTTGCCCCGCTTCCCTATGATTACGCCGCCCTTGAGCCGTTCATCGACGCCGAGACCATGAAGATCCACCACGACAAGCATCACCAGGCTTACGTGAACAACCTGAACGCCGCCCTCGCCAACCACCCCGATCTGGCAGCCAAATCCGTGGACGACCTCATCCGCAATCTCAACCAAATCCCCGAGGATATTCGCACCGCGGTCCGCAACAATGGCGGTGGACACGCCAACCACTCAGCCTTCTGGCCTCTCATGGGCAAGGTCGGCTCCAACGGCGTCGGTGGCGCGCCCACAGGCCCCATTGCCGCCCAGATTACCGCCGACTTCGGCGATTTCGAAGCCTTCAAAAAGACCTTCAACGAGACCACCGCCAAGCAGTTTGGCTCCGGTTGGGGCTGGATCATCTTCGTCGGCGGCAAGCTCAAGGTCATCACTACCCCTAACCAGGACTCGCCCCTCACCCAGGGCCTCTATCCCATCCTTTTCAACGACGTCTGGGAGCACGCTTACTACCTCAAGTATCAGAACCGCCGCCCCGACTACCTCGCTGCCTGGTGGAACGTCGTCAATTGGCACGAGGTCAACAAGCGCTTCACCGTCGCCAAAGGCTGAAGGCGGCAAAACAGCTTTTAGCCATTAGCTCGAATCGCGCGCTCGGAACATAACGTGTTTTCTATGGGCGGGAGCGCGCAGTTTGTTTTCCACATCACCAGCTAAAAGCTAGGAGCTAATAGCTAAAAGCTGTCTTTTCCGCAACCATTTCTCCTGTTCCGTGTCTAATTTCGTAGACTAGATTAATGGAGAGATTCATGCGCAATTTTGTTCACTTCTCACTCACAGCGCTTCTTGCCTCCCTGATTGCGTCAACCCCGGCCGCCTCCGCCCAGTCCGCCAGCTTCGTCGTTTCGCAGCACGGCATATCCGTTGGCAAGGCCAGCTTCAGTTTCACCGCCAACCCTTCCGGTTACGATTCCACCGCGCTGGTCATCATCAATATGAAGGGCCTCGATTATTCCCTCTCCAAAACCGAGACTCTCTCCGCGGCCAACCATCTGCGCCATGTGCAACTGAGCGCAGCCGTCAACGGTTCAGCCGTTGACATCACCGCCGCTCCAGATACGATTCCCGGCCAGATTCCACCCGGTCAGACTCCAACTCTCCTTCTCAAAATCTCAGCCAACGGCCACACCACCACCACTCGTCTACCCGCACACTCCGCGGCTGTCTTCCTACCAGACTTTGACCCCGGCGCTCTGGAAACCCTCCTCGCGCTCGCCGTGGCCCGCAACAACCGCAACCTATGGGCCATCATTCCCAAAAAGGAAGGCTCCGTCGTTCCCGTCCTGCTGGCTACCTACGCCGACGAGAAGGGCACGCTCGACGGCAAACCGGTCGTCGTCCACCACCTGCTCGCCACCATCGCCGGCACTGAAACCGATCTCTTCTCCGGCCCTGAAAATCAGCTCCTCCAGGCCGAGCTCCCACAATTGGGCTTTGCTCTGATCCGCAATGGCTTCATCCTCACCCCGCCCGCCAAGCCTGGCGCTCCTCCAGCCCAGCAGAATTCCATTCCTCCACCTGCACAGAACCCTGCGCCTCCTGTGCAAACTCCGGTGCCTCCACCCACACAGACTCCTACGCCTCCACCTGTAGAGAATCCCACACCTCCTGCTCAGCAGCCATCCGCGCCACCAACCCAGCCTGCTCCCGCGCCACCACCTGCGCAGAGTCCACAGTTGCCGAATTGACTTGCTAAACGGAGCGCCCCGCCGCCACACCCGACGCCCACGCCCACTGGAAATTGAACCCTCCCAGTTGCCCGGTCACGTCCACCACCTCGCCGATGAAGAACAACCCCGGCACCGTGCGCGCCTCCATCGTCCGCGCCTGCAATCCAGCCGTATCCACGCCTCCGGCCGTCACCTCGGCCTTCTCAAACCCTTCTGTCCCCGTTGGATGAAACTTCCATCTGCGCAGCCGCCGCTCACACTTCTCCAGCTCCGCATTCGTCCATCCCATCGGAGCGCCAATCTCGGCCAGATAATCCGCCAGCCGCCGCGGCAGCACCTCGCGTAGCGCCTTTCGAAGCGCATCCATATCCCGCCGCGCCCCCGGCTCCCACAATGCGCCTAAAAAGCTCGGGTACCCCACCCTCGCCGCGTCTTTGTTTTTGCGGCATCGGGGTCCCCAATGAGCGATTTTTGCTCGTTGGGGTGATCTAGGGTGGGATAGCACGATGCCCGTATGGCTGGAGCGGTGAGAGTCTTCAAGCCCAGGCCCAAAGTCCACCACCAGCGCCTCGTCCTGCCTCCAGTACAACGACGCCTGCAAAACTGCCGGCCCGCTCAAGCCGCGATGTGTAACCAACATCTTTTCTCTGAACTGAGTCTTATCCACCCATGCCTCAACCTCCGCCGCCACGCCCGCCAGCTTCGTCCACCCTGCCTCATCCCCGCCCAACACCAGCGGAACCAGCGCCGGCCTCGGCACCACAATTCTCAACCCGAACTGCGCGGCCAGCTCATAGCCCAGCCCTGTCGCCCCCAGCTTAGGTATCGACAATCCTCCCGTCGCCACCACCAGCGACTCTGCCCTGAACTCGCCAGCGGACGTTACAACGCAAAACCCGCCAGAAATGGCCCACTCGACGACAATCTCCCGCGCATTCAGCACCAACTCCACGCCGCCCCGCGCGCACTCCGCCAGCAGCATCTCCACAATCGCCCGCGACGACGAGTCGCAGAACAATTGCCCCTGCGTCTTCTCATGCCACGCAATCCCGTACCGCTCGACTAACTCGAGAAAATGCCGCGGCTGATAGAGAGCCAGCGCAGACTTCGCAAAATGTGGATTGTTTGAAAGAAAATTCTCCGGCCCGCAGTGCAGATTCGTAAAATTGCACCGCCCGCCGCCGGAGATAAGAATCTTCCGTCCCGGTTGCCCGTTGTGTTCCAGCAGAGCAACCCTCCGCCCTCGTTGCCCAGCCGTCGCCGCGCACATCAGCCCAGCCGCGCCCGCTCCCAACACAATCACATCGAATTGGCGCGGCTCAGCGGGCATAGGCTTTCGTTCACTCTTATTCCGCCGGATCGTCCGCCGTAAACTGCGAGCAGCAGGGCTTTTCCGTTGCGTGGAAGTTCATCAATTCCAGGCGAATGCCGTCCGGGTCGTAGAGGTTGAACTGGCCCTTGCCATCCCTTCCGATCTGGGTATGCGCGTCGTGCACGCCACTCAGCCGGTTGCCGGCTTCCAGCGTCTTGTAGGCCGCTTCCACCGAGTTGACGCCAATGGAGAGATGGTCGAGCACACCCAGGTTATGAAGCGTCATAGTGGCCGGAATGCCTGAACTTGCGGTGTCGTGGACGAGCATATATTCCATCCAGTCGTGGCTGTCGGGGGTCTGCTGGCTTACCCAGTCGATTCTGTTCTCCACCATGCCGCCGTACCAATAAGGACGGAAGCCGAGCAGGTCGCGATAGAAGGTGTCCTCCACTGCCCGGCTGTGCACCATAATTCCTATGTGAATGATGTGGCGGCCGATGACATCGGGGGCGGTGATTTCCTTCGGCGTGCCGGGAGGCTCGACAAACTCCACCTTGTTGCCTTCCGGATCGAGCACCGTAAACCACTTGCTGCCGTCGGCGCCTTTCTCCACCTTGGGCGGGGTCTTCCACGCCTTGGCGGACAGATACTTGCGCAGCCCCTCGGCGTCGCTGGTGATATAAGCAGTGTGGTCCAGCCGGTTGATTCCCTGGCCGGGAGGCAGTGGCAGCACCTCCACAAACTGTGTGGCGTTGAAGGCATAGCGCACGCCCCGCGGGTCTTCGGGGTCGGGCAACTTGGCCGCGCCGATAATCTCGCGATAATAATGATCGGTGGCCGCGGGATCAGAAGTATAAACGGCTAGATGTGATATCCCGGTGATCTTCGGCCGTGTGATCGGCGGGTCCGGCATTTGCGCGGCGGCGGCGACGGTGAAGGCGACGAAAAAAGCGGCGGCAAGTATCCTGAAATTCATTCTGCACCTCGAAAGTTGTAGCCGAACTACAATAAATCGATTTTACGCTGTGCGCAAGGCCGCCCCCGCCCCGGCACAATCACATCGAATAAACGTTCAGCAACAGTCATAACGTCTAATTCAGAATAGCCGTTGAGCGCCAAAGATAAAATGATAGCGGAAAATTATTTTGCCGAGTATAATCTCGACGATCAGGGAAATGCCAGGAGAGCCTTCATGTCGAAGATCGTTTATGTTCTTACCAACGCGGCAATGCCGAACTTAGTCAAAATTGGCGTGACAACTCGGAACGGTGTGAAGCGACGGATTATGGAACTCAGCCGCAACACTGGTGTGCCCCTTCCTTTCCAATGCCACTACGCCGGTGAAGTAAGCGGCCACGCTGAGAATGTCGAGAAATTGATCCATAAGCTGTTTGCAAAGAACCGTGTATCCAGTGGAAAGGAGTTCTTCAGCATCGACCCTGAGCAGGCGGTTCTGGCGCTTAGGCTAGCTAGTGCAAAGGACGTGACGCCCCAAAAAGACGTGACGCCCGAGTTCGAGACAAGACCTGACGCTGAGGAAGCTAAGGCGATCAAAGTAGTCGAACGACAGGGACGCAGCAAGATAATCTTTTCGAAGCTCGGTATACCTCCAGGCGCGCACTTGACGCTTTCGCGCGACCGTAGCCTCAAATGCAAGGTTATTGCGGGCAATCAGGTGGAGTTTAATGGAAAGGCTATGAGCCTTTCTGCGGCGGCTGTCCTAGCGTTACGGAAGCTTAGATACACAACCAGAGCAGCATCTGGGCCACATTACTGGATGTTCAAAAACAAAACAATTGGACAAATTCGCCGAGAAAAGGAACATAAATAGTAAGATTAATTAATGTGACGCATTGCACAAACGCAAAAAAGCCACGCCGTTATGGCATGGCTTTTTGCTTGAATTAATTGCCGGCAATCACCTAATCTCCCACACAGTTGCCCGTGCAGTACCATCGGCCCAGCGAGGCTTAACTTCCGTGTTCGGGATGGGAACGGGTGATCCCTCGCAGTATGGTCACCGGCAAACTTGATGGCGCTTGGCGGGTGGTTGCCCGCAGCCTGTCCGCGACGTCTAGTTTGTCCCGGATGGTTTCTCCCGGGCCGAGTAGGAACGCGGACTGCAATCTGGCGCCAAATATTTGCCGAGCAGGTTGCGTTTTGCAACATGCTCATAAAACGAAATTGATTGGTCTCAACAAGGCTTGGCAAGAAGAGCATCCGCTAACTGCGCGGAGTTAATTCTATGGCAAGCCGAACGGGCGATTAGTACTGGTAAGCTTCACGCATTACTGCGCTTTCACACCCAGCCTATCAACCAGATGGTCTTTCTGGGCCCTTCAGGGAGATCTCATCTTGGAGCGTGCTTCCCGCTTATATGCATTCAGCGGTTATCACAACCGAACTTCGCTACCCAGCC
>Ga0187889_10001944_pt1 | contig 21156 bp, 13 predicted proteins | sample June2016WEW_7_10_2_FD_132992 | JGI IMG/M metagenome (GOLD analysis project Ga0187889, IMG submission 132992) | Peatland microbial communities from SPRUCE experiment site at the Marcell Experimental Forest, Minnesota, USA - June2016WEW_7_100 | ecosystem: Environmental > Terrestrial > Soil >... | reverse complement strand
TAGATCCCCCGCGGTCGAGCTCGGTCGGGCGGAGCCCGCCCGCGCTCACGCGACTCAGAAAAGGACCCTGGGAGGGTCCTTTAGATCCCCCGCGGTCGAGCTCGGTCGGGCGGAGCCCGCCCGAGCTCACGCGGAGAGTTAGGGCGGGTCAGTCACCCACGCGCGCCTCGATCAATTCGAGCAGCTCCCGCAACTGGAAGGGCTTGTTGATGCAGGCGATCTCGCCATCTTCGAGAAAGCGTCTGGCCTCGGCGGAAAAGGCGCCCCCGGTGATGAATATGAAGCGTTCGGCAAGCCCGGGCCATTGTTGCTTGACCGCTTGGTAGAGCTCCACCCCGGACATGTCCGGCATTTGCAGGTCGCACAAGATCACGTCGAACTGACGATCCTGCCCGAAGAAGCGCAGGGCTTCCCGCCCGCCCAGCTTGGTTTCGATGTCATGATGCGCCACCAACATACGCTGAAAGGCCTTGAGCAGAAGCGCTTCGTCGTCGATGGCCAGCACCCGGCGCCTGCGGATCGCCTTGAGCGACGAGACGCTACGCGTTCTCAGCGAAGGTACGCCCTGGGCAGCCGGCAAGCGCACGCGAAAAAGCGCGCCTCGACCAGGCTCGCTCTCCGCGGTCAAGTCGCCACCCGCGCGCCGTACGATATCGAGCGAGATGGGCAAACCCAGACCGGTGCCTAGCTCGGGTGGCTTGGTGGTGAAGAACGACTCGAATATGCGCGGCATGATGGCAGGCGAGATGCCGGGGCCGTTGTCCTCAATCTCGACCACCACTTGCCCGCCCTCATCACGGCTGCGTACGTAGAGGCGGTTGCGCCTGGGATGCAGGTCGGCGAGAGCATGAACGGCATTGACGATCAGGTTCAGAAAAACCTGGCCCAAGCGAGCCGCACTGGCACGCACGAGCTGGCTCGCGCGTAGGCTGCGTTCTACGGTGGCTCGGTAGCGCAATTCGCTGCGCAGCATGGTCAGCGCGGAATCCACCGCCACGTTGACGTCGGAAAGAGCATTGGCATCGTCGTCCACGCGTGAGAAGGACTGCAAATCACGCGCAATGCGGTGTATCCGCGCCATGCCCTCCTTCGACTCCTGCACCACAGTCATGGCATCGAAAAGCTGGTCGGCCAGATCGGCTTGGTCGGCGTAGACATTCTTGGTCCGCAAAGACTCGTCGACCTTGCGCAGCATACCCGCCAGGGCGTCGACGTTGGCCAAGACGAACGAGGCCGGGTTGTTGATCTCGTGAGCAATGCCAGCGGCCAACAAACCGATGGAGGCCAGCTTCTCGGACTGCAGTCGTCTGAGCTCGCGATCACGCTCTTCCGTCACGTCGCGCACGCAGACCAGGACACGTCCCCCCGCCGCCGGATTGGCCCTGACCTCGAGCTGGCGCCCCACCCAGGTCACGCTGGTCGAGGTGGTGCGGCTGTGCCGCAGGGCCTCGCCCGCCACCTCGGCCAACGCCTCGGCGAAGCTCTTGCGCGGCGAACTGTCGGCAGTATCACCCGCCCCGCTGGGCGGCGGTGTCTCGGTCAGCCATTGTTGCCCGGCGGTATTCTCGATTAAGATCGCGCCGTTGCCGTCGAGCAGGAAGAGACCGTCTTGAAAGACGTTGAAGGTTTCGCGGAACGCATCGCGCTCCGTGCACAGCTCGTCGGCAAGCACGGCAGGCTCTCCGGTTCGCGCCGTGCGCGCCATTTTCCACCTAGGCCGGCACGCTGCGCGCCTGACCCGCGCTATCGGGAGAACGCGGTACGGTGAAGCTGAATTTGGACCCGGCGCCCACCGTGCTCGAAGCCCACAGATCGCCGCCCATGCGAATGATCAGGCGTCGGGCTAACGTCAAGCCCAGGCCTGACCCCGGCCGATCCTTGTCCTGGCTCGGATCGCCTTGACAGTGATAGAAGTCCTCGAACAGTCGGGGCAGCTGCGTCGCCGCGATACCGTTGCCGGTGTCGACAATGTGAATCGCCACCGAGCGATCGTAAAGCTCGGTGGAAATGGTCACCTGGCCATGATCGGTGAACCCGATCGCGTTCGCCACCAAATTCGATAGGACCTGCACCAGACGGGCCCGATCGGCGATGACGGCCGGCAGCTCGCCCACCGATGGCTCGACCGTGAGCGCCAGCCCCTTGACCCGGGCCGCGCTTCGGTAGCGACCCGCGACCTCTTCGATGATGTCGTCGACGTCGAGCACTTTCGGCTGGACCAAGAGATCGCCTACCTCGAGGCGCACCAGGTCGATATAGTCGCGCACCCTCCGCGCAACCGCGTCGGTGTTCTGGCCCACAGCTTCGATGAGCTTGCGCTGCTCGGGCGAAAGCTTGGCTGCCGCATTATCGAGCAAGCGCTGACAGATCAGGCTCGTCTCGTCCAGAGGCCGACTCACTTCGTCTATTAGGCGGCTCAGGATGGCCGAGGAGCGTGAACCTCCCTCCTGCAACGCGAGCTGCTCTTGAGTTCTCCGGAGCTTCTTGGTCAAGGTGGATTCGTTGCTCATGAACGTCCTCGATGACTCGCATTATCTTGCGAGCCGCGGGAACCTTCAACAATGAACGAGCGGCCATGGGCAAAATGCACATTGCAGTAAGAGCGGTTTCGCCTCGTCCCAACTTACATAGGCCCACAGACAAGGCCAGGTGTATAGTCGCAACCGATGTATTCGGTTCGCGACGCCTGCGCCGTGCTCGGTATCAGCCTAGGACGGTTGCGCTCCTATTTGCGGGGTGGGCTCCTGGTGCCCAAACGCGACGAGATGGGGAAAATCCAATTGAGTTTCCAAGACTTGGTGGTCTTGCGCAAAGCCGAGGGTCTGGTCGCGCTCCGCATCCCGCCCCGACGCGTGCGTACCGCCTTGCGTGCGGTCGCCGAACGTGACCTCGGCGGGGCCGGCTCCGGCCAGGCCGGACTTGCCAGACTCGACTTGGGCAGCGAGGGCGACACCGTGGTCGTGCGCGATGGCAACAAGCGCTGGGATGCCATATCTGGACAAGCCCTGCTCGCCTTCGGCACCAGCCAGGCTGGCGCCCCTGAGGCGTCGATCATTCCCCTGACCTCGGAAAAGTCAACCCCACCCGCGAGCGCACCCGCCCCGCCGGTGCCCGAGCTATACCAACAGGCGATGGCACTCGAAGCCACGGCACCGGAGCAAGCACGCGCCCTCTACGCCACCATACTCGAACGCGAGCCCGATTGCGTGGATGCGCACGTCAATCTCGGTCGCTTGCTGCACGAAGCGGGGGACGTATACGCGGCCCTGCTCCACTATCGCGCCGCGCTCTCCCTCCGGCCCACCGAAGCGACCGCGGCGTTCAATGCTGGCGTCGCCTTGGAGGATCTGGGCGCCAATGCCGACGCCATCGCGGCGTACCTGCGCGCAATCGAATTCGACCCGCACAATGCCGACGCCCACTACAATGTCGCCCGACTTTTCGAGCAAACCGGACAGCCCGACTTGGCGGTGCGCCATCTACTGCTCTATCGCCAGCTGCTGAAGGCGAAATGACGGCAAACCTGCCCACCCGGTCGCTCAGCCTGGTCGCGACCAGCGCGGCCGACATGCAAGCCATCGGCGCCCGCCTGGGCCAGGTTCTGGCTATCGGCGATGTGGTGGCCCTGACCGGGCCGCTTGGCGCGGGCAAGACCACATTCGTGCAAGGCCTCGCCCGTGGGCTACAAGTGCCAGCCGGGCGCCAGATAACCAGCCCAACCTTTGCGCTCGTGCATCAGCATCCGGGACGACTCCCCCTGGCACACATTGACTTCTATCGGATCAAATCCCCGTCCGAGCTACCCGAATTGGGCCTGGAGGAGATGTGCGACGAGGGGGCGACTGCCATCGAGTGGGCGGATCGGTTTCCCGAATGGCTGCCCAATGACTCGCTCCGCGTGGCTATTGTGATGGGGGGAACAGACGGCCGGGACCAAAGTCGAACCATCACGCTGGAGAGCCGCGGCCCGCGGGGCAGGCGCCTGCTCGCGGCAGCGCCAGGCCATCCGGGGCCATGATGCAGGCTAACAATTCACCAAGTCGTCACGGTTTTGTTGCAAAGTCTAATTATCCTCACCGCCATGCAAAACACCATACCTCGATTCCTCTCTTCTGGCTCCGTCGCGGCCTTTTTACTGTGCGCCACCACCCCGGCCGGCGCTCAGACGGGAGCCGAACCTATCACTCAAACCGGCGGAGGGCAGACGTCGGCCGCGCCTGCCCCTAGCTCGCCCATGGACGCCCCCGCTGGCAATGCCTTGCGTGCATCGCCCATCGCGCCCGCCCCCGTCACCTCATCCCCCCTCGTCCCTTCCCTGTCTTCCGGCGAAGAGGCTCCGCTACAGTTCAAGATCGGCAGAGCATTCATCACGCCGGTTGGCTTCATGGATTTCACGGGGGTCTGGCGTAGCACCGATGTCGGTAGCGGCATAGGGACCAACTTCGGCTCCATTCCTTACGGAGCCGGGTATGGGACCAACCTGTCGGAAACTCGCTTGAGCATGCAGAACTCACGCATTGGCTTCCGGGTCGACGCCCCGGTGGGACAATCCAAGGTCATGGGGTACATGGAGGCCGACTTCCTCGGCAACAACGGGGGCAACGTGGCCGTATCCAGCAACAGCAATACCCTGCGTTCGCGCCTTTACTGGGTCGACGTCAACTCGGGCGACTGGGAGGTACTGGCGGGACAGACCTGGAGCTTGATCACGCCTGGCCGCACCGGCATTTCTCCCCTGCCCAAGGATGTCTTCTACACGCTCAACATGGACACCAACTACCAGGCTGGCCTGGTGTGGGGACGGATTCCCGAGCTACGCGTCGCCTACCACCCCATGCACGAGCTCGCGGCCGCCCTGGCGCTCGATAACCCCGAGCAATACATCGGCGGCTCCTCCGGCGGCGGGCTCATCACCCTGCCGAGCAGCCTTTCCGCCATGGCCGGCACCCAGCTCGATAACGGCGCCTCGACCTTGAGCGTGCCCAACCTCGTCCCCGACGTGATCGCGAAGGTAGCCACCGATCCGGTGAGCCAGGTTCACGTGGAAATCGGCGGGGTCGAGCGTCAGTTCAAGGTCTATAACACCGTCGACAACACCAAGCATTCCGCGACCGGCCTGGGTGGCTTCCTGAACTTCAATCTCGAGCTCTTCGAAGGCTTCCACCTGCTCTCGAACAATTTCTACGGCGCGGGCGGCGGCCGCTACATCTACGGCCAGGCCCCCGACCTGATCGTCCAGTCCGATGGCAGCATCAAGACGGTGCAGTCGGGATCGACGGTGTCAGGCCTCGAGTACGGCTACGGAGGAACCCAATTGTTCGGCTACTACGGCGCGGTCTACATCAGGCAGACCGATGCTCCGGCCACCGCGGGGGGCGTGTGCTCCAGCGCCTCTTCCTGCGTAGGTTACGGCTACGCGGGCGCTCCGGCCGCCCAGAACAAGATGATCCAGGAAGCAACCATCGGCATCAACCAGGACTTCTGGCGGGATCCCAAGTACGGCGCCCTGGTCATCATCGGCCAGTACTCCTATCTCCAGCGCAACCCCTGGAGCTACGTCACCGGCTCGCCCTCGAACGCCCACCTCAACATGTTTTTCCTGGACCTGCGCTACGTCCTGCCCGGAACCCCCCCGCGTACCTGAAGGTGATGGGCTTACCGCTGTGCGTGTAGCGCCAGTGCTTCACGTACAGCGGTGAGGACGACCTGTTCCTTTTCGTGACGACTGGCGGCCAAGAGCGCCTGTAAGGCCCGTGCGCCACCAAGTCGTCCCAGTGCCTTCGCCGCTGCGACGCGCACCGGAACATATTCGTCGTTGGCCAGACAAGCAATGAGCGCGGTCACGCTCTCCGGGTCGGCAAGGGCGGACAGAGCCAGCACCGTCTCGCGTCGGGTTTGCACGAACGCGAGATGCTCGATCAGCGGCCTGACCGAGCTCCGATCGCGTACGACCCCGAGCGCGGAGATCACGCGCTTGCACAGGGCGACGTCGAAGGTGCAATCCTCTAACGATGCCTCAAGGCGGCCCACCCCTTGGCCATCACCTCCTTCGGCTAAGGCCAGCGCGGCGTGAAGCCCTAGCCTGGCGCGCTCGCCCTTCTCCGGTCCTACCAGCAAAGCGCGCAACCGATCCCGTAGCGCGCTGGCACCACCACGAAATGCCGCAATCGCAGCCCAGTCACGCACTTGATCGTCGTCGCTGCTCTTGCTCGCATCCAGCAACGCCGTCTCCGTCCCCGGTCGGGGCGGCAAGACCGTGGCCAGGAGCATTGCTGCTTCGCGCTTGGCCTTGATAGGAACGGCGCTGCTCTTGAGGAGCAGCGCTAGATCGCCCGAGGCACTCCCGTCGGCCAGACGTCCTCGCTCGATGACGCTGTCGTACTCGGCCCCGCCCGGCACCCCGGGCAAATCGGCCTCGTAGCGGGCCTGCTCTCCGAGCCAGAGCTCCAGGCGTTGGCGAAGGCGATCCGCTCGACCCGGCTGCCGGTCGGCCAAATCGTGACGCTCCTCCGGGTCGCTCGCCAGGTCGTAGAGCGAGCAGAAGTCCTTGCTCACATCGCACACCAGCTTGTCCGAGGCCAGCACGACCATGCGCTTGTTCTCCACCTCGGCAAAGGCGGGCGGCAGCCGCAACCCGGGCGCGGACGGAGTGGCAAGCCAGGGCCCCAGATCGGTGCCGCGCATGCGAGCGGGTATGGGCAGGTCGAGCAGAGCCAAAATCGTGCTCGGGATGTCGATGAGCTGGCTTGGGCCAGCAACACGATGAGCCCGAAGCCCAGGAGCGACCACGATAAAGGGCACATGTACCTGCTCTTCGTACAAGCTACTGCCGTGGTATCGCCCTCCGTGCTCGCCGAATTCCTCGCCATGGTCGGCCGCGATCATGATTATCGCGCCCGGGCGTCGGCGCTCTAGTAGGTCCACCACCTTGCCCACGACCGCATCGGCGTAGGCGATCTCGCTGTCATAGCGATCGAGGTCGGACGCCCCAAAATCAAAGCCGGGGTGCAACTCGTAGGGCTCGTGCGGCTCGAACAGGTGGAGCCAGAGAAAGAGCTTCTTGGGCTGCTCGGTAACCAAGAAGTGCTCAATCTGCCCCACCCGGGCCATAGCGTCGAGGTACTCGTACTTCACGTACTCGAAGTCGAAATTGTTGGCCTCGAAGGCTTTCATCTTGTGCGCATCGATGTAGAAAACCGCAGGTGGAAAGAACGCAGCTGTCTTCCATCCGTAGCGGCGCAGGATCGAAGCCAGGGTTTCGTGGGCCTCCGCGGGAGCGAGGCGGGCTATGGTCGGGTAGTACTTGCCGGTCATCACCGATGCCAGGGAAAACGAGGTGTGCGGCGCCTGGGTGTAGGCGTGCTCGAATTGCACACCGCGACTGGCCAGGCGGTCGAGGTTGGGGGTGGTGGGGCGACGGTAGCCGTAGCTACCCAGGTGATCGGCGCGCAACGCATCGATGGTGATAAGCACGACATCGGCGTCGGGATAGCGCGGCCCCCGGGGCAATGGCGGCAGGGCTTCGTCGACCGCGTAAGCGCTCGAGAGCGCGGTCCTGACCCGGGCCGCGGGCAGCGCGCGCGCGAAGATGCCGGCCAACTGGGTCTTCTCGTAAATGAAGAAACGCAAGCTCTGGCTGCTGGCCAGCTGCGGGCGTTCGATCGCGAACAACCCGATCAGCAACGACGACGCCAACCCTGCCACCACGAGCGACCTGGGCGCGCCCGCGCGCGGCCGCCGGATTTCGAAGAGCACACGTACTGCTACCAGACAGAGCACGAGATGGAGCAGCGCCAGCGAGACGTGAAGCCAGTGATAGAGGCGCGGTAACACGCAAAGGTTGGCCCAGCTCACCGCCAGCGCGGCGAGCACGGCTACCAGGCCGGCCGCGAGCGCCAGTGTCTTAGACAAAGGACCCTGGGAGGGTCCTTTAGATCCCCCGCGGGCGAGCTCAGTCGGGCAAAGCCCGCCTGCGCTCACGCGACTACCCAAAGGACCCTGGGAGGGCCCTTTGGATCCCCCGCGCTTCGGCCGGTGGGCGGCAACGGGCGGCTCGGCGCGGGCGAGCCAGCGCTGCGCAAGCGTCACGGCAAACCACACGGCGGCGGCTGCGAGTAGAATCAGCAGCACCGATAGCCAATGGTGGCCGGCAATGCGTGAGGCCCGCGCGCCGTGAAAGACGGCGAAGGCGTCATATACGATGACCGGAAGAGCCAGCAACAGGGCGACCGCGTGCGTGCCCGAGAACCACGGCGACTTGCCCAGCAGCGCTTCGAGCCCCAGGCTCCAGCCGATGAAGACGACCACCAGCGCGGCACCGGCCACCGCTCCCAGCCCGGTGTCGATGGCGATCAGGTGGGCGGCATTCGGCAAGGTAAGAATGCCGCTCGATAGGATGAGCGTGGCCAAGGCGTCGAGCGCACCGGCCAGCGATCCACCCAAGAAGCCAGCCGCCAGCGTCCGCCACATGACCGTCATCGGCCGACCTTGTGAAAAGGACCCTGAGAGGGTCCTTTAGATCCCCCGCGAACGAGCGCAGTCGGGCAGAGCCCGCCTGCGCTCACGCGAGTAGTCACGGGAAGCGGAGCGTCGTGGGCCAGGTTGAGATCCTCATACATGGTCAAGGCCAAGATTCTGTCGATGGGTTTGCTGGTAAGGTCTGACGAGCAAGTGCTGGACCATGCCGACTTGCGCCTCGGATTTCCAGCCATTTCCTCGCCCCGAGCCGCGGCTTGGCCACCTGATCTTCGCAATCTTCGCTTCCAGGGCGGCTGCCAGGGCGCGATTTCCTCGGCATTCGCGTCATTGAGCTCCAGACGTCACCGGCGCGCCGACCATCGGTAGGGGGCCGGCCTCCCGGGGGCATTTGCAAGGCAGCTTCGGGCGGCAGGCTGCGGGCTGAAGTGGTGGCGCGCCGGTCGTCGGGATGCGAGAAGCGTCTAGCGTCGGCGGCCTTGGGCCTGCGCCGCTCTGGGAGGTGCCCAACATGTGGGCTACTTGAAGGTGAACCTGAGCTGGTAGTCGCAGATCGAATAGACGTCACCTTCTTCAATCTTGCGCGCCTCGATGCGCTCGCCATTGAAATCGATACCGTTGGTCGAGCCCAAGTCCCTGATGTAATAGGCCCCGGCCCGTCTCACCACCGCAGCATGCTTGCGCGAAATGTTGCCGTCGCGGATGGGTAGGTCGGACGTCTTGGCCCCGCGGCCAATGATGAACTGATCCTTGTCGATGACGTACTTCTGGTCTCCGAACAGCAGAAAGAGCGGCGCTGGCGCACCCGCCCCCGCACCCAATCCGGGTCCAGACGGCGCCGGCGCCGAAGCAGTGGGGGCGGCGGTGGCCGATGGCGAACGAGACGCATAGTGTCCGGTGCTGCGAGCGGAAGGCAAGGGCGGTGGCGCCGCCGGAGCAGATGTTTCGGCGGGTGGACCGGCTCTTTGCGCGTCAGTGTCCGGTCCCCCAAGATAGCCATTTCTCTCGGCAAAGGCCCGCATGGCTTCGTTGACCAACTCATCCACGCCTCTATCCATCGCGTCGGACATCTGCTCGAATATCTGCCAGACTGCGTCTGAACAGTAAAAGTGACGTAGCGTTCTCCGATTGGGGTCCATGGCGGATCTTGGTCCTACCCTTTCTGTACCATCCGTGGAACGAGAGGAGTCAACTCTACTTGCCTTTGCTCCCCAGCAACGCGGCAACGCGCTTCGCTTCCGAACCTATGGTCATTCCGGGCGGGAATCCCTTGAGCGTTGCCCGATCGTTGCCGAGCGTGCCCAGGACAGCGACATCGTCCGGCCCTCCCAAGGTTTGACCGCGACCCAAGGGCAGCGGTGCCTCTAGAGCCAGGACTGCCGTCATCCTGGCCAAGGGCGAGGGGGAGCTCAGGGCAGCCTGCACCTGCGGCTTCGCCGCGCTACCTATCCGTGAGATATCCTTGACCAGAAAGTCGATCACGTCGTCACGCCGGAACGAGAGCCCCGGAGCGAATGCCTCCAGAGCGGGCAGGATGGCGGTTGCCTTGCCGACTTCCAGCGCCGCCTCGTGGGCTCGGTAGCGGACGATGTCGTTCTTGTCGTGGGCGATGATCGCCAGGAGCCCACTTAGCGCGTCGGGGCCTCCGATCTTCTCGATCACGCCAAAGACCTCTCCGCGCAACTCCTTGTCGGCCCGGGCATCCGCGGCTATGTGCAATGCAACGGGCAACACGGCGGGAAAGCGCGATTGCTGCAAGGCTTTGGCCGCGGCGACAGCGTCTTCGCGCGAACCCTTCTGCATCTTGCCCGCAAGGAACTCGGATACCGTCGGTCCGCCCAAGAGCCCGAGCGCGATCCACATGTCGCTCGCCGTCCGGTCACCTGCCCTGGTGTGCTCGAGGCGTTCGACCAGCGCCGATCCGCCCCGATCGCGCGTCACCGGATCACCGACTTTGGCCAGGAGCTCCGCAATACCTCGATATGGCGCCCTGGCATCGGCGATTAGTCGCACCAACATGGGGGCAGAGGGTGGGCCGATGGCCAGCAGCATTTTTTCCAAGGATTGCCTGCCGCCCGCGAACCTGCCCGCGAAGATGTCCTTCTCGATCGAGCCCAAGAGAGCAGTATCGATGCGCTTTTGTTGATCGGGGAGAGCATACTGCCGGAGGCTGAAGAGCTCGTCTCGCGCGTCGCGCATCTTGGGCAGTTGCGGGCTCGCCATGGCCGCTACGTACATTTCCAGCAAAGGCGCCAGCACCTGCACCCGCTCGGTCTGGGGCATGCCACCGATTATGTCGTCGACCTTCTCCGGACGGCCAATTTCCACCAGTGCCACTGCGGCTTCGGCACGAAGGTTGGCCGGGACAGCCGAATTGCGGAGCGCGGCTTCGATCTTCTCTGGCCCCTTCTCCGTGCTCTTCCACGCTCGAATACTCTCCGAAGTAGTAGCGCTCTCACAAGCCGCCAGCGCGATGAGAGCAACAAACACCACAACAGACTTCATGGCTCTTAGATGTTAGCCACCCATGGCTCGCGCGGTCAAGCGCAATGCCGCGCGCGCTGCCGCGGCATCATTGGTGATGATGGCGTCGACTCCGAGATCGGCCAGGGTGCGCAGTCGCTCCGGAGCGTCGACGGTCCACGCGTTGACCGAATAGCCGTACCGGTGCCAGCGTGCCACGGTGCGGAGATTGCACAGGCTGTGGTCGGGATGGACCGCGCTTGCCCCCAAGAGCGGCAGGGCCATCTCGCTCCGCAGCGGCCAAGGGCGGTGAAAGGGTCGCGGGCGCTCGAAGAGCAGGCCACTTGGCACCTCGGAGCTGTACCGCCGCCAACCCCAGAGCACGCCAGGGCTGAACGACGACATCAGCACACGCCCAGCTGCGCCGGCCCGAACCACCGCCTCGGCGACTCCGGCCACCAGGGCCGCGCAGCCCCTCGGCCATAGATGGTCGGTCTTGATTTCGATGTTGACGAGCGCTCCCGGACCGCAGACATCGAGAGCCTCGTCCAGGGTCGGAATGCCTTCTCCTCCCGCCAGACGCACCTCACGTAGCGCGGCCAGTGGCAAATCGGCGACGCGCTCGGGCCGCCCGGCCAACCGCCGTAAGTCCACATCATGAAAGACCACCACCTCGCCCGAGCTGCAGCGCCGCACGTCGAGCTCGACACCGTCGGCCCCATCGGCAATCGCCCGCCGGAAAGCGGCCAGGGTGTTCTCGGTCAGGTGCGGGCTCACCCCGCGATCCTCCCCGCGGTCTCCCCCACGGTGTCCCGCCCCGCGATGTCCAATGATGAGCGGACGGCCTTGCAAGCCGTCGAGGGCGTACCGCCATCTGCACGAGCGACTACCTGCCCCGGCCATGACGGATGATTTATAGCGCTCCCCGAGCTCTGCGCGCTAAACTTCGTCCATGCGTCTCTCGGCCGGATTCGCGCTGGTAGGGCTGGTGAGCCTGGGTGCAGGCTTGGCCTGCGCCCACCAGGTCACGCCTTCGAGATTCACATCCAGCCCGGCGGCGCAAGCTTTGGCCCAGGAGGCCGCTGGCCTGCACGCCATCGCGGCCGAGGAGGACTACTTCGAGGCCAAGTTGCTCTATCAGGCCCTGCCGGAAGGGTCGCAGGCCAAGAGCGCCTTGCGGGCCAAGCTGCTCGAGTACCTCCTCGCCCCTCTGGCGACCTTGGACGCCGACCGACTCCGCAAGAACCAGGGCATCCTGGGTACGGTTGACGATCTCGATCGTCTCGACGATTCCTTGCGCGATGGACTGGATCTATTCTCTCCTAGCTCCTTGTGGGCCCCGAGCGGACTGCCCCTCTCGGCCCGCGAGCGCAGCTTATTGCGCGACGCCGCCAAGCTAGTGCTGGCTGTCTACTCTCCCCGTGGCAACGAGCTTCCGGTCGCCACCGCGCTCTTTGCCCTGCAGGTGGTCGATCCGAACCACTCCGAGTGGGGGGCGCAGCTCGACCAAGTCCTGTCGTGGCTCGACGCCGGCGCGCAGATCGGCTCAATGCAGAGCAGCTCCCGCCGGCTGGCCACCCCGATGGAGGTCCTGGACTCCATTGCTACTGTTTGGCCAACCCCGGCTGTCATGGAGCGTTTGACCCAGCTCTACTTCGACCGGCAAGAGCGGGTGAGCGGATTTTTGCGCAAGCCCGTGACCGAAGGGGCACGCGGGCTCCTCGGGGATCTCTTGCTCGACACCGAAGCGTTATCCGCGATGTCGGTATCAGCGGCCGCCGGCTACCTGCGTTGCGGGCAGATCGGTAAGGCCTTGGATGCGACCGGCCATTTCGCCGGACGGCCAGGTGATGACCCGGAGCTCCGCCACCTGCTTTCTGCCGCCGCGGCCACTAGCCCGCAGCCGGCGGACTATATGGCGCTGGCCCGTCGTTTCCTACCCCATCACGAGCTCTTGGGGGGAACGTCGACGGATCGGCTAGACCCGGCGGCCGCCATGGGCGTCCTCGAGCGCGCATTGCGTACCTATCCGACTAGCTCCGAGATCCTACTCCTGACATCGCGCGTCGCTCGCATGTTGGCGGAGCCTCTCCTAGCCCTGCGCTATCTGGACGAAGCCTCGCTGGCGCTGGCCAAGCGCAAGACCGCCAGTGCCACCATGGCCGACTTGGCCGCCGAGCGCATGGAGCTAGCCTTTCTACGGCTCAAGATGCACATCGACCCCGACAACATGGCCTTGGCCGAGCGCGAGGCAGACCACCTGCGCGTCGAGGTTGCCGATGCGCGCCAACGATTCGGAGCGGTTCATTTCAAGCAGGACAGCAACGACATAGATTATCTAGTCGCGGGTGGCTTCGTCGATGCCGGGCAGATCGACAAAGCGGCTCCGCTGCTCTTGCGGGCGCAACACACATCCGACGATTCCGTCGAGGTGACAGGGCAATTGGCCAACCTGTCACTCAAGAAGGGCGAGCCACAGGAGGCGATTACGCTCCTGCGGCACGCGCTTGAGGTGCGCGAGCGCAACGCCCCGGCCGAGGACACCATTCCTTACGTGGAAGGCCAGGCCAAGCTTTCATATCTCCTCGGCAACGCCTATGACATGTCGTCAAGCCCGGAGGGTGCGCGCAAGGCGTGGATTACCGCAACGCACGCATGGGAGCGCCTCATGCTAGAGCAGCTTCGACGCAAGAACCTGTCGTCATCTGCCGAGGCCACCTTCGAAGTCGGGCGCCTCTACTACCTGCTTGGCCGGAGGGAAGAGGGGCTGCGCAAGCTTGATGAAGCCATCGCGCAAGACGAAGATCGCGACCAGACCTACCTGGACGCAATAGCTTTTCTGGTGGAGCGCGGCGAGTCAGAGGCGGCGGTTGACATATACCGCCGCGCGTTGGCCAAGCCGCGCTCGATATCCGAGTACGTCAAGATCTACGCCTCACTCTGGATCGTCGATCTCACCCGGCGGAGCAACAACACGCCCGACGCGGGCGCCATGGCGTATCTGAGGGCCATTGCGAACCGGGAGGTGCTACTACGCGCGCCCCGATCGGCGCCCTGGTACACACAGCTCGCCAGGTACGCGGTGGGAGAGATCGACTACGCCAGTTTGCTCGCCCGGGCCGACACCACGGGCAAGCGTGCCGAAGCTTACTTCTACGAAGCCATGCGGCGTCTGTCTAACGGCCAGCGGGCCGACGCCTGCGCCCTGTGGAGCAAGGTGGTGGAGACCAAGATGCTCTCATTTTTCGAATTCGAGATGGCGCTGCGCTACCTGCGCACCGGCGCTCCGGCCCGGCCGGCGAGCGATGAGAAAGACGAGGTCATTTGATAACCCTGCGAGGGTTCCCAAACCCTTGCGATGCGGGAGCGGCCGTTCCGAGCAAGATCGTTTGACCGACTGCTCACACTGTGTGCTACATACAGATAGACCATCTCGCGGTGCCGTGGCCAAGTGGTAAGGCAAGGGTCTGCAAAACCCTTATCCCCGGTTCAAATCCGGGCGGCACCTCAAACACCGTCGGGAGGCCTGGCGGTGGGATTCGCGGCATCCTCTAAGTCGCCCTGCAGAAAGCTACGCCGGTAAACACCTCGCTCCACCATGATCCGCAACCCCGCAGCCTTGGTCGTCGACTCCGATCCGAACGGGCTCGAGTCTTTGGTCTACGGTTTCCGGAGTGCTGGCTGGCAACTGGTAGCCTGTCCAGGCGCTGAGACCGCGGCGCTGCTGATCGAGGCAGCGAGAGCCCAGATCGTCGTGGCCGTTTCGCGCGACGAGCACGCAGGAACCCTGCGGCTGGTCGAGCGGGTTGGGCAGCTTAGGCAGCTGGACAATGACAAGTCATTCCGCGCGCCTTCCGTGCTCGTCCTCGGCCCTCAGGAACTGCGCCAGCACCTCGGCGATAGCAACGCGGACCTGCTGCCGTTACCGGCACATGTGGCCGACGTCGTGGCAGCCAGCCGTCTCCTGGCCAACAACCATGCGACGGGGGAGCCGGGCGACGGGGATAGCGCAGATGAGAGCGCGGGCGGGGTGCTGTCGCTCCTGCGAGCTATGCACGGCCTCGCGCGGTCTGGCGCGCTGCGGTTCGTGCGCAAAGGCCAGCAAGGCGACCGGCAAGGCGAAATCATGTTCCGCGAAGGTGGCCCAGCAGCGGCTCAGCTCGGCCAGCTGCAGGGCCTGACCGCAGTCCAGCACCTCCTGGCTTGGGACGACGCCGCAGTGGAGTTGCGGCCTCACGCCCAGGTCAACCGCGGGCATATCCACATCAGCCCGCAAAAGTTGATCAATGACCTCGAGCGTTTCGAGCGCGATTACCGCCACGCCATGGCGGAAGTCGGTCCGCCGGACACGGTATATCTCCCCAGCCAGGAGCGGTCTGCCACGTCCGCTGCGGTTCCCGCCGAAGTCGCTCCGGTGGTGCGCCTGTGCGACGGTCTGCGCACCCTGGCCGATGTCGTCGAGGAATGCCCCTTTCCTGTCCTCGATACCGTCCGCACCGTCTCGCGCCTGGTAGAGCTTGCGCTTCTGACGCGAAAGGTTATCAGACCGGAGCAGGGCAGCGACCGGAGCGAGCTCAGCGAGTTCTGGGCCACCGCCCAGATCATGCCGGCAGGAGGCAAGAGCCAGTCCAGGCGCAACGCTCCCAGCACATCGCTGGCCGGCGAGACCTGGGCGGCTTCGCCCGAGGCCGTAACCGCCTCCACGCCCAAGCCGCCGCTGGCCGCGCGGCCGACGCCAGCGACGCCGGTCGCCGGCACAACGATGAGGACGGAGCCGAACCGGGATAGGCCCAGCGCTGAAGCGACCGCGACGAGGCCAGCTGCGGTCCCGCCGGAGCCGCAGCCGGTGCGGGACATCGACTCGCCAGCTCCGAGGCAGCCCGTCTTCGATTCGCCACTCGACTCGCCAGCTCCGAGGCAGCCCATCTTCGATTCGCCACTCGACTCGCCAGCTCCGAGGCAGCCCATCTTCGATTCGCCACTCGACTCGCCAGCTCCGAGGCAGCCCGTCTTCGATTCGCCACTGGCGCCCATGACGACCGGTGCTACCAGCCCAGCGCTCGATGTCCCGGTCAAGCCGAGTGCGCCGACTAGCTCCCAGACCAGCGGAATATTCAAGCTGCGCAAGAGCGAGCCGGCGGGTCGGCCGCTGTCGCGGGCGATAGAGCGACGCTCGTCGGTGGTGCTCGACGCCACGCTCACTGACTGTGCCGTGCCACCAGGAGAGATGGCTGGAGCCAGCAGCAGCGACCAGGCGGAAGCGCCTCCCGCCAGCCCTGCCGCTAAGGTGGGTCACGACGAGCCGCCGGCCGGTCAAATGACCGCCACGCTCGCAGCCAGTGCTACCCAGCCGGCCGCTACCGATGTCCACCCGAAAAGCGAAGGCGGGAACGCGCCGGCCCAGCTTGTCCCGGAGGATTCCGTCAAAGATGCAAAGGCTGGCAGGGATGGCGCCACCGCGCGAGCGGCGGGCGAGCTGGCAGTGAAGATCTCCGGCAAATCATCGCGCAGTGCCGCAAAGCGAGAGTCCGCGGCTTCGTTCGCCATCGATCCCTCGCTGCTGGCCGCCAGCGCACCCGACCAGCTGCCACGGGCCGAACCGGCAGCTCCGCCGGCGCGGGAAGCGCCAGGTGCTCGTCGTCCCAGCGGGAGCTTCTCCGCTCTCGAGAGCGAGTTCTTCGAGCGCGAGGCCGACCTCTACAAAGTCGAGCACAGCGAAAGCTTCGCCGATCTCGAGGACAGCAAGCCCAAGCCGGGCGGCGCGAACAAGCTCGTTCGCGGCCCCGCCAAGCGCTAGCCGCGAGCTTCGCTCGCCCCTACAGTTTCGCAAAGCTCCTGCCGAGGAGCTTTGCTGCCGGACCCTAGTACTCGGGGCGACGGTTAGTGAGGCCCTCCTTACCGGGAGCTCCTTCCGGCACCAGCAGCTTGCACTATCCCACGTCTTAGTTATTGGCAGTGACACAGCTCCTCGGTTGGTTGGGTGCGTCCCTTTCTCCCCAACGCGCACCCGCAGGGCACGGCGCCTGATGGCAATCCTGCTCGCTATCAGCGCCGTGGCCTTGCATATGCGGTATGAAGGACGCCTGTGGCCGTCTTGGGTCGCCGCGAAGTCATCGCCACGAGGAGCTCCCCCCTTCCGCATGAGAATTGAGGTGTGCTCATCTTCTTCCGATGTGAGCACTGGCATGACCCAACATTCGGACGTTGACGTTCTTGACGTTCTCTTTCTGGAGGATTCGGAAGATGACGTCCTGTTGGTCGTGCGCCACCTGCGCAAAGGCGGCTACACCGTCGACTACCTCCGCGTCGAAACCCCGGAGGCGTTCCAGACCGCGCTGCGCGACCGGCACTGGGATCTGGTGATCAGCGACTACTCCTTACCCGGGCTTGACGCCCGCGCCGCGATCCAGATGTTCAAGCAAGAGGGTCCCGACATACCCTTTCTCGTGGTGTCAGGAGCGGTGGGCGAGGAAACCGCGGTGGAGGTGCTCAAGTCGGGAGCTCATGACGTGCTCATCAAGAGCAACCTGGCGCGTCTGATCCCCGCGGTAGAGCGGGAGATCCGCGAGGCAAGCGAGCGCCGGGCGCGGCGCAAAGCCGAAGAAAGCCTGGCCGCCAGCGAGACGAAATTTCGCCGCATTGTCGAGACCGCTCACGAAGGCATCTGGTTGCTCGACCGGGAGGGCCGCACCACGTACATGAATCGTCGCATGGCTGACATGCTAGCCATCGATCCCGGCGCCACGTCCGACGCCACCCTGGTTTCCTTTCTATCCGAGCCGAAAGTGGCGGAAACCGTCGCCCGCTACCTCGAGGGCAAGACCGATGGCAGCGAGACCCTGCGGGCGCAATGCCGGCTACGACGCAAGGACGACTCGGCGCTCTGGGGAATGCTGGCCTTGCACTCCATCGTCGACGAAGGTGGCAACCGCCTCGGCCACCTGGCCACCATCTTCGATGTGACGGACCACCGCCGCCTACAGGAGCAGCTGATGGTTTCCGACCGCATGGCCTCGGTGGGCATCTTGGCCGCCGGAGTGGCCCACGAGATCAACAATCCTCTGGCCGCGGTCCTGACCAACCTCCACATGGCGGCCGAAGGGCTACCCACCCTCGAGGTCGCCGAGCAGAGCGCAGCATTGCGCAGCGAAATCGAGGATGAGCTGCGCGACGCTGTAGAAGCCTCCGAGCGCCTGCGCGACATCGTGCGCGACCTCAAGATCTTCTCCCGCTCGCCGGAGGCATCGCCGGGTCCGGTGGACGTCCAGCGCATCTTGGAATCGTCGCTGCGCATGGCCTGGAACGAGCTCAAGCATCGGGCCCGCGTGGAGCGCAAGCTCTCTGCCGTGCCTCGAGTCCACGGCGACGAATCGCGTCTGGGGCAGGTGTTCCTCAACCTCATAATCAACGCCGTGCAGGCGATGGAAGAAGGACACGCCGCCACGAACGTCCTTACCCTGGCGACGTCCGTCGACAGCAAAGGTCGGGTCCAGATCGAGGTGGCAGATACGGGCTCGGGTATGTCCCAAGAGGTCCTGAGCCACCTTTTCACCCCATTTTATACTACCAAGCCAGTCGGAGTAGGCACCGGTCTCGGGCTTTCCATATGCAATCGCATCGTGCAGGCGATGGGGGGCGAGATCACGGTCGAGAGCGAGATCGGCAAGGGCAGCTGCTTCCGCGTCATCCTGCCTCCCTCCGAAGTGGTGGCGTGCACCCGACCGCCCCATCGCATACGTCGCCCTATCGCGGCGCTGGCGGCGCGCATTTTGGCCATCGACGACGAACCCATCGTCGGCACGGCGCTCAAGCGGGTCATGGGTAAGGACAACGAAGTGGTCACCGAGACCAGCGCGCGCGAGGCCCTGCGGCGCATAAGGTCGGGCGAGCACTTCGACCTCATCCTGTGCGACCTCATGATGCCCGATATGACCGGTGATGATTTCTATAACGAATTGCGCTCGTTCGCCCCCGAGCGTGCGAACGAGATAGTGTTCATGACCGGCGGGGCCTTCACCCCCAGGGCGCGCTCCTTCCTCGACAGCGTGAACAACGAGCGGCTGGAAAAGCCCTTCGATATGGCGACACTCAAGAGCCTGGTCCAGGAGCACCTGCGTAGATGACGGCTCCGTGGCTGCGGTCGGCATTGCGCCGCCCGCCCCATGAACGTCGGTGGCACGCAGGTCACACGCTCAGTTTGCGCAGCTTGTCGATAAGGGTGGTTCGGCCTATGCCGAGCAGCCGGGCTGCCTTCGACTTGTTGTTGGCCGAGCGCCGCATGGCTGCTCCGATCAGGGCGCGCTCGAAGCGCGCCACCAAGGTCGGCAAAGCTACACCTGCACCCTCCCCCGCCGGATCCAGGAGCGCCGCCGCGGCCGCTGGGCTGGCCGTGCCCATGGTCGGCGGCAGGTCATCACCGTCTATGACTCCGTCGCGATCCAAGATGACCATCCTCTCGATGAGATTCTCGAGCTCGCGCACGTTGCCCGGCCAGCTGTAGAGCTGCATGAGCACCACCGCCTGGTCGGACAGGGTCAGGGCTCGCCCTGCCCGCTGGGCGGCCCGGGCGAGAAAATGTGCGGCCAACAGCGGCACGTCGTCTAGCCTATCCCGCAATGCCGGCACCTCCACCGGGACGACGTTGAGCCGGAAGAACAAGTCCTGACGAAATCTCCCTTCTCGCACCATAGCCACGAGATCGCGGTTCGTCGCGGCCAGTAAGCGAACGTCTATGCGATGTGACCGCTCCGAGCCCACGGGAGTGACAGACTGATCCTGCACCACCCTGAGCAAGCGCGCCTGCATGGGCAGGGCCAGCTCCCCGACCTCGTCGAGCAACAGAGTTCCCCGATCGGCCTCGCGCAGCAGCCCCAGGCGAGTCTCGTGGGCATTGGTGAAGGCGCCCTTCACGTGTCCGAACAGCTCACTTTCGATCAGGGTTTCCGGTATGGCGGCACAATTGACCACGACCAGGCGCTCGCGCGCCCGCGCCGACGTGGCGTGGAGCAAGCGCGCGATGACCTCCTTGCCACTGCCGGTCTCGCCCTGAATCAAGACCGTTGCATCAGTTGGGCCCACCTGCTCTACCGTAGCGAGCAAGCGCTTGAGCGGCGCCGACTCGCCGAGCACGGTGCCCGCGGCGAGGCTCGCGACCGCCGTCGAACGCACGACATCATCGACGACGGCGCCGAGAGCCGACCGCCCCGGAAGCGAAGCCCCTTTCATAGCCTGGTCTTCTTGTTGATCGGCGGACGCCACGGTCTCTTGAATGGCCGAAGCAAGCGCGAAGCCCGAGCCGGCGTCCGGAATCGGTGCCAGAGCGAGCCATCGGCTGAGCGCATAACCAAGCCGGCAAGCGCCAGGGCAGACCCGCCCTGGGGAAAAGCTGACGCTCGCCAGCTCGCCCGGGTGCCGGAAAGGCGACGGTACCAGGCCCAACCCCCGTTCAAGACGCAACGAGCCGTGCATGATCACTAGGGAAATTATTGCCCACCTAGGACCCAGCTCTCAGGCATGACCCTTGCGTACCCATGACACCATGTACCCGAGCTCCATCCCTATCCCCGCATCGACTGCAACGCCGGGGCCCGAAGCACGCAACGCACCTGTGGCCGCGCGCGTGCTCGTCGCCGAAGACGACCACTTGCAGCTCCGCGCCTATGTGCGGGCCCTGCGCGCCGTGGGATTCGAGGTCGAGCACGCCGAGGACGGGGAGACGGCCATAAATCTATTACTCGCCCGCAGCTACGATGCGGTGGTATCGGATATCGCGCTGCCCGGAATCGATGGCGTGGGAGTGCTCCAGACCGCGCACAAACACGATCCGGATATGCCCGTAATACTCATAACGGGCACCCCGCGCCTCGATACCGCGGTGGCGGCCGTGGAGCATTCGGCCTTTCGCTACCTGATCAAGCCCATTGCACCAGCCGACCTGCAGCAGACGGTGATCTATTGCGCCCAAATGCACCGTCTTGCCTCGCTGCGCCGCCAAGCCGTCAACACCGCCGGCCAGGCGTGGAGCCCCGCCGAAGACCGGGCCAGTCTGTCCGAGGCATTGGACCGGGCCCTGAGCTCGGCTTGGCTGGCCTTCCAGCCTGTGCTCTCGTGGAAGCACAAGCGGGCCTTCGCCTACGAAGCCCTCCTGCGTAACGAAGAAGAGCTGCTGAAGAACCCATGCACGCTTCTGTCCGCCGCGGAGCGGCTGGGGAGGGTGAG
>Ga0187889_10001943_pt1 | contig 21166 bp, 20 predicted proteins | sample June2016WEW_7_10_2_FD_132992 | JGI IMG/M metagenome (GOLD analysis project Ga0187889, IMG submission 132992) | Peatland microbial communities from SPRUCE experiment site at the Marcell Experimental Forest, Minnesota, USA - June2016WEW_7_100 | ecosystem: Environmental > Terrestrial > Soil >... | reverse complement strand
GTAGAAGGTCGGCGATTCGACGAGCGCACCCACGTCGAACAGACGGCGCCTGTCTCCGCGCTTGAATGGCTTGCCGAGGATCTCGACCGTGCCGCCGTCCGCGTGTACGAGCCCGGTCAGGACTCGCATCGTCGTCGTCTTGCCGGCGCCGTTTGGCCCCAAGAAGCCATACACCACGCCGACCGGGACCGTCAGGTCCAGTCCGTCGAGCGCGCGCCGGGATCCGTAGCTCTTGCGCAGGCCGCGCGTTGCCAGGGCCAGGCCGCCGGCGCCGCTCATGCCGGCCCTCCGCCGGCATCTCCGGCCGGGCTACCTGGCGGCATTCCGAGATTCACCTGAGTCGCTCCTTCCATCGAAGTCGAGGATGGGAATGCGGCCGACAGACGCTCGGCCATGAGTCGAATTAGCCGATCGAAGTCGGCGAGTTCGTCGTCGGTCAGGACCGCGAGCATCTGCCGCATTGCCTCCCGCCGGGCGCCCCGGATTTCGGCGAGCAGGCTGGCTCCTTCGTCGCTAAGCCGGCACTCGACGACGCGCCGGTCATCGGCCCGGTGGCTGCGAGTGGCCAGGCCGCGGCGCTCCACGCGATCGACGAACTCGGACGCGGTGGCGGCGGCCACGCCCAGCATTTCGGCGAGCTGCCCGATCGAGACCGGCCCCGACTGACCGAGCACGAAGAGAAGCCGCAGCTGACCGAACGTCAGGTCGTGATAGGCCCATTCGGGCGGCGCCTTCGGCATGAGATCGCTCAGCGCTCGAACGTGAGCGTCGATATCGTCGAAAGTGACGGCATGTCCTGATGTTTCGGCCATGCCCTTACTTTATGGCTGAAGCCTTAAGGAATCCTGAAAGCTAGCCTCCGTGGGGCGGGGTTGCGCCAACCAGAGCAACAACGACGTAGCCACGTCGGGCCGGCCCCTCGCGCGGCGAGTTCGGCCGAGAGCAGCGCGTCAGCCTTTGCCGCCGGCCAGCCAGCTCTTCCAGGTTGTCTCGGCCGGCCCGGCGGTGACGGCATTTCCGAGTCGGATCAGCGGCAGCCTCAGCAGACCGTTATTGAGCAGCAGCCGCTCGACGATCTCGTCATCGGACAGGCGCATGTAGCCGAGGCCGAGGTCCTTGTACTGGCGACCCTCGGTGTCCAGCAAGGCAGCCGCGCCCAGCCGCCCGACGAACCGGCGCAGCTCCCCCGGCGCGATGGGTTTGCGCCGCAGGTCGACAAAGCTGACGTTGACACGGCGCTCCTTGAAGAAGCGCAAGGCGGCCTGGGTGGGGCGCGAATCGGCGGCACCGAATAGCTGGACTGGGGGGCCTGGCAGAACGGGCATGGCCCGTAGATTAGCGGCGCGGGGCAGCGAGAACTGAACGCGCCGACGCGTCCGTCGCCGGCCGCCCCTCCCCGCCGTTGCCCGCGGCGGGTACCATCCGTGCAGGAGGTGCGGCGTGATCTGGTTCACCGTTGAGTTGAGCGACAAGCCCGGGTCCCTGGCGAAGATGGCGGCAGCCCTCGGTGAGCGCGGCATCAACATCAGCGCAATCGTGGGCATCGCGGAAGACACGGACGGCGCGTTGATGCTGGCCACCAGCGATGCCGAAGGCACGCGCGAGGCCTTCAAAGCCCTCGGCCTGGCGTTCGAGGAGCACGACCCGGAGGAAGGGCTCACGCTCGAGGGCCACCCCCGGGTGGCCCAGGGCCTGGCCGACCGCGGTCTGGGCGTCGGCTGACATGGCCCGCTCCGACCGGAATGCCCCCACCGTCGCCGTACGGCTCGACTACGTCGACCGGCCCGGAGCCCTCGCCGAGATCGTCGCCCGACTGGCCGAGGATGGCGGCACCATTCGAACCTTCAGCACCGTGCGGCGCTGGAATGACGACTCGGGCAGCTCGATGGTCGAAGTCGAGCTCGAGGTCGAAGGCCTGACCGAAATCCAGGTCCTCGGCATCCTCAATGGCCTCGCCTCCCTGAGAGCCTGCCGCCTGACGAAGGCGCTTGACAAGGTCTTTGGCAAGCGGCTCATCGTCATCGGCGGCGGGGCCCAGATCGCTCAGGCGGTCCTTGGCGCCGTGAGCGAAGCCGACCGCCACAACCTTCGCGGCGAGAAGATCAGCGTGGACACCATCCCGCTTGTCGGCGAGGAGAACCTGGCCGCTGCGGTCCGGGCGGTGGCGGACCTGGATCGGGCTCGCGCCCTCCTTCTGGCTGGTTCGATCATGGGCGGCGACATCACCACGGCCGTCAAGGAGATTCAGGCTCTCGGCATCCCCGTCATCTCCCTGAACATGGCCGGGACGGTCACCGACGTCGCCGACCTGGTCGTCACCGATCCGGTTCAGGCCGGCACCATGGCGGTGATGGGAATCGCCGACACGGCCAAGTTCGACTTCGCGCGGCAGAAGGGCCGGCGCTACTAGACGGAAGCGGCTTCACGACGCCGGACCGCCGCCGCCGGGCTCGGCACTGCAAGAGCTCGCCGACGGGGGCAAGCCCGCAAACTGGAACCCGCAGGGGGCAGCGGATGCGCATCGCGACCTGGAACGTCAACTCGCTGAAGGCCCGCATGGAGCGAGTCGAGGAGTGGCTGGCCGGGCGATCCCCCGACGTCCTGCTGATGCAGGAGACCAAGCTGGCCGACGAGGCGGCACCCGACATGCCCTTCCGCATGGCCGGCTACGACCTGCTCCACCACGGCGAGGGACGCTGGAACGGCGTCGCCATCGCCAGCCGCGTCGGCATCGAGGACGTGATCACGAACTTCGGCGACGGGCCGGTGCGCCGCTCTTCAAGTGGCGATGCCATCGCCGGGGCGCTCGAGGCCGAGGCATCGGTGGCCTCGGCGGACGAAGCCCGAATGGTGTCGGCCGTGTGCAGCGGAGTCCGTGTCGTCAGCATCTACGCTCCCAACGGCCGGGCGCTCGACACGCCCTTCTACCGCGCCAAGCTGGCCTGGTTCGAGCGGCTGGCCCGCTGGCTGCGCGAGACCTGCGACCCGAGCGGACAGCTGGTAATCGGCGGCGACTTCAACGTCGCGCCCGAGGATGCGGACGTCTACGACATGGCCGACTTCGTCGGCGCGACCCATGTATCACCGCCCGAGCGGGCCGCGGTGGCCGCGCTCCGCGACTGGGGCCTGGTCGACGCGTACCGGCTCCACCACCCCGAGCCGGGCAAGTTCAGCTGGTGGGACTACCGCGCCGGTAACTTCCACAAGGGCCTCGGCATGCGCATCGACCACCTGTACGTGACGCAGTCTGTGGCAGCTCGCTGCGTTGCAGCCGAGATCGACCGCGACGCCCGCAAGGGCAAGCTGCCTTCGGACCACGCCCCGGTCTACATCGACCTGACGGACTGACCCCGAGCGCGGCGGCGGCTGTTCGGCGCCGGGTCCGGCACCCGCAGCGGCCCTGCGACGACCCTCCCTACGTCGGCGAGGGCGCCGTTTGAATCAGTGCCGGAGGGGGCGTGAGCTGGCCGGGCTGCGGGATGTTGATCACCAACCCGAGTTTTAGCAGGGCCGGGTTGTCCGCGAGGTTCGGGTTGGCCAGCAGGAGTTCCCACTGCTTCAGGTGGAACTTGGTCGCGATCTTCGACACGGAGTCGCCGGCCGCGACCGTGTACTGCTGGTAGCTCACGAACGGAGTGGGCACGCCGCCGCCACTTGCGGATGCCACGGCGCTATGAGACGGAGCGCTCGAGCGGACTGAGTGACTCGCCGCCGGGGTCGCCGAGCGGCTGGCCGACGGGGCGTTGTTAGGGTGGCCGAGCAGCGACGGCAGGAGTACGAACGCACCCAGCAGCACGGCCACGCCGATGACGGCGAAGAGGAGCGGCTTCATTGACCGGTGCTCCTCGTGGCCGCGGAGGCGCGGGTAGGTGTAAGGGCTGGGCGGCTTCTCCCACGCCGGGTAGCTCGGAATGTTGCGGTTCAGGGCCGTGGACGGGATCTTGAGCGGAGGCAGCGGCCTGGTGGGAGACGGAGCCGGCAGCGAGCCCATTGGCCCCAGCGGCCGCTCTATCGGCCGCGGCCGGCGTCGACGCCCTCCGGGTTCCGGGCCGATCGGCGGCACGGCATCGACCTGCTCGTCATCCGAGGGGCGCCCAAACGCCTGCTCGATATCGTCGTCGTGATTCACCATTCGTCCTCGTCGCAGGGCGCCGCCGCAGGTTCACGAGCCCGGCCGACGGTGGCTTTGTGCTGCGCTGGGAGCGACCCAGAGAGCAAGGCCGGTCCGCCCTTAGGGTAGCCCATCGGCCGCCAATCAACGCAAGAGATGGCACGTCCACGCCGGGCGACCCGTCAGAAGCCTGCCAGATATGGTCAACCTGCGCCCGATCCACGGGCGTCGGGCGGCGCCCCCGACGTGCGCCCCAGCGGCTGTGTCGGCCGCACCGCATCGACCTGGCCGGCCGACTCCGGTCCGGCGTCCCCGGCCGTTCCGACCGGTCGGTCATGCCTCCGACTGGTCGGTCATGACAATCTACCGACGCCGACGCTGGCCGAAACGCCCGGCCGTCCTGGCCGGTGCGCCGAGCCGACGCACGGCAGCCGCCGGGGTGGCAGTATGCGCGCATGGAAATCCACTTCCTCGGCGCTGCCAACACCGTCACCGGTTCCCAGTTCCTGCTCGTGACCGAGCAGGCCAAAGTGCTGATCGACTGCGGGATGTTCCAGGGCGGTCCTCATGAGGTGGTCCGCAACCGCGTCCCCGTAGCCTACGATCCGGCCAGCCTGGACGCGATCGTCCTGACTCACGCCCATCTCGATCACTGCGGCCTCATACCGCACGTCGTCGCAGAGGGCTTCAACGGGCCCATCTACGCTACTCGAGGCACGATCGAGCTGGCCTCGCTGGTGCTGCTCGACTCGGGCAAGCTCCAGGAGGAGTTCGCCAAGCGTCAGCGGCACTGGGCGGCCAAGAACCCGGACAAGGCCGCGCGCGAAGAGCAGCGCGACGAGGCCGAGATCGAGGCCCAGGAGCAGATCGCCGAGCAGGAAGAGACGGCGCCGGGCGAGAGCGCCAGCACTGGCACCTCGATCGGCTCCCACGCGGGCGCCCCGATCGGCTCGCACGTTGGCGACATGACGCCCGACGGCCACGTCATCGCCTCCGGCATCGACGAGCTGGCCCTTCGCGACGAGCAAGGCGTCGGCACGCGCATGGGCCTCCCGCCCTTCGGCCACCCCAACCACGAAGCCGCCATGGCCGGCAGCCCGGCGCACCCGAACCTCGTTCTCGAGGAGCCGGTCTACGACCTGGCCCAGGCTCAGACGGCGCTGACCCATTTCCGCGCGACGGACTACGAGACGCCGCTCGTTGTGGCGCCGGGCATCACTGCCGTCTACCACGACGCCGGGCACATCCTCGGCTCCGCGATCGTGGAACTGCACGTCGCCGCCCAGAAGGACGTCCCGGCCCGAACGCTGGTCTTCTCCGGCGACCTCGGCCGAGCAGGCGCGCCGATCCTGCGCGACCCGACGATCGTCTCCGGAGCCGATTATGTCTTCGTCGAGTCGACCTACGGTGGTCGCGTGCACGAGCCCGAGGACGAGTCGCTCACCCAGCTCGAAGGGGCCGTCAAGGACGTGATCGCTGAGAGTGGCGTGCTTCTCATTCCGGCCTTCGCGATCGGGCGGACACAGGAAATCGTGTGGGCCCTTCGCCACCTCCTGGACGCCGGCCGGATCCCGCAGATCAAGCTCTACCTCGATTCGCCCATGGCGTCGAAGGCCTCGACGATCTACCGCGAGCACCGCGACTACTACGACGCGGAGACACTGACACTGCTCAAGAAGGGCGAAGGCCCGATCGACTTCCCAAACGGGCAGGAGACACCGCTCCCCGCCCAGTCCGAGTTGATCGAGCGGGCCAGGCGGCCGTACGTGCTGGTCGCCTCGAACGGCATGCTCACCGGCGGGCGCGTTCTGAACCACCTGCGAACCCTCATCGGCGACTCAAAGGCGATGATCCTGTTCGTGGGCTATCAGGGCGAGGCAACGCTCGGGGCCCACCTCCAGGCAGGCGTCAAGACGGCTCGAATCAGCGGCCAGGATTACACGGTCCGTTGCGCCATCCGGTCGATCAGCGGCTTCTCGGCCCACGCCGACGAGCCCGGGCTGCTGTCCTGGCTGGGCAACTTCATGGCCGGCCGAAAGGCTGGGGATGCAGGCGTGCCGCGACGCGTCTTCATCGTCCACGGCGATCCCGACGCCCAGCTGGCGATCGAGCCCAAGATCCAGGCTCTCGGCCTGCCGACCATGGCCCCGCACTGGCACCAGCACGTCATATTGGACTGACCGGCGCTAGACGGCAGGGCGAGTGCCGAGGAAGCGGGCAGCCAGCGGCTGCCGGTCGGACTGGCAGCGAACCCATACCCGGTCGCGGCCGCCGCGGCGACCGGGCCGCGAACCCTATCCGGCCGCGGTCCCGGTGCTGCCCGGGGCCTGGAGCGGGATCCCGGCCGCGCAGGCCGGGCACGTTTCGGGGCCGGGATCGTACGTCGGCAGCTGAAGCTGCCACAGCGCACGCAGCGGGTAGCTGCGGTTCGTCCGCGGCGAGCTGAGCGACGCCAGCCCGCCCGATCGATCGGCCAGGACGGCGCAGGTCACGATCTCGCCGCCGAACGCCTCCACGGCCGGCAGCATCGCCAGCAGCGAACCGCCCGTGGTCAGGATGTCGTCGACGAGCAGCACCCGCTCACCGGGAGCGATTGTGAAGCCTCGTCGGAATTCCCGACGCGAAGTCCCGTCCGGGTCCTTCATTTCCTCGGCGAAGATGGCCCGCACCCCAAGCTGACGGGCGGTCTCGAAGGCAAGGACCACGCCACCGGTTGTGGGCCCGGCGACGACGTCCACGGTCGGAGTGCCGTCGGGGCCGCGGTGCCGCGACGCCCAGAAGCCGCACAGCTCGCTCGTCGCCCGCGGGTCCTGGAGGACGAGGAACTTCTCCAGGTAGCGCTCGGAGTGCGCCCCGCTTTTGAGGAGGAAGTGGCCTTCCTTGAGCGCGCCCGATCGCCGGAAGAGCTCTTCGGTGCGCGAGGCGATCGCCCTGGCTGCCGCCAGTTCGGCCGTACTTCGAATCGTGGTCATGCGAGTCTCCGAGAAGGCGCGGCGTTCGGGGTCACGGGCGATACTCGGCGCCCCTGGCAGACGGCGCCCCGGTCCGCTTCGGCAGGGCCGTGCCGATCAGCGGTTTGTACGAGTCGAGGCCGCGGCGCAGGCATTCGGCCCTCAGCTCGTCGCCGAGCCGGACCGGCAGCTCCGGGTCCGCGAAGATGGCCGTGCCGACCTGGACCGCCACCGCGCCGCAGGCGAGGAAATCCAGCACGTCGTCCAGTGAGGTCACGCCGCCGATCGCCACGATCGGGATCGAGACGACCTGCGCCACCTCGTAGACGATGCGCAGGGCCACCGGCTTTATGGCCGGGCCGGAGAGGCCGCCGTAGGTGTTGCCGAGAAAGGCCCGCGTCCGATCCGGCGCGACGGCAAGGCCCGACAGGGTGTTGATGGCCGAGATGGCGTCGGCGCCGGCGTCCTCGATCGCTTTGGCGATGGGCCGGACGTCGGCCACGTTGGGCGAGAGCTTGACCATGAGCGGCAGTTCCGTGGCGCGGCGGACCGCGGCGGTGACGGCTCGGGCGGCGTCGCGATCGATGGCGAACTGCAGCCCGCCCTTGCCGACGTTGGGGCAGCTGATGTTCAACTCGATGCCGGCCACGCCGGGCACGCCGTCGAGCCGGCGCGCGACCTCGACGTAGTCCTCGATCGATTCGCCCGCGACGTTGACGATCACAGGTACTTTCCAGCCCTGCCACACCGAGCCGTACTTCTCGATGACCGCATCGACGCCGGGGTTCTGGAGGCCGATCGAGTTAAGCATCCCGCCCGGCGTCTCGGTGACGCGCGGCGGCGGATTGCCGGCTCGTGGATTCAGAGTCGTCCCTTTGCAGCAGATCGCGCCGATCCGCTGGATATCTACGACCTCGCCGTATTCCACGCCGTATCCGAACGTGCCGGACGCGACGAGGATCGGGTTGGCCAGGCGAAGACCTCGCTCCGGCGCCAGGTCCACCGACAAATCGATCCGATCGAGGGCCTCCCGTTCGGCGGGCGTCGGTCGGGCAGCCGCCAGGGCGCCGAGATCGGCGACCGCCCGGCCGCTTTCGAGGCGGGCTCGTCCTCCGGCCGCGCTCTTCGTTCGATCGACCGGAACGATGGCGCTCTTGATGGTGCGAACCGTCGGCGTCCGTTTCGGCCTGACGAGGCCCTTCGCCGCTCCGACCCCGCTCCTTCCGACTCGAACTTCGGCGGAGGTGACGACCTTCTTCTTCGGCTTCATCGCCCCGACCTCAAGCGCTCGCCGGCCATGCGATCTCCTCCGCCGCGAACACCGGACCCTCGCGACAGACGCGCAGCGGACCCTCGACGCCGAGGACGATACAGCCCAGGCAGGCGCCGACGGCACAGCCCATCGTCTGCTCCATCGAGACCTGCAAGAACGCCTTGCGCCGGGCCGCCGTGGAACCGAGAGGGTCCGCCTTGCCGGCTCCCCTCTTCCGTCCCAACTTGGCCACTCCGAGCCGGTCGCGCCGCCCGGCGGCGAGTACCGCGAGCCGGGCGAGCATCGGGTGCGGTCCGCAGGCGAAGGCCTGATCGGCCCAGGCCTCGTAATCGGGGACGAGCTCCGTCACTAATCCGTGGTGGCCGAGCGACCCATCGTTCGTGGCCACGACATACTCCACCTCATCCGGCAGGAGGCTGGACGGGTAGACGTGGCTCGCGCTCAGCGCGCCGAAAAGGAGCGCGACCTGCCGGCCGTCGCGGATAGCCTCGTCGGCGAGCATCCGAAGGCCGGCCATGCCCATGCCGCCGGCAACCAGGAGCAAGTGGCGGCTCCGCGGGTCAACCTCGAAGGGCCGGCCCAGGGGGCCGAGCATGTCGAGGCGGTCGCCCTCGCGGACGCGCGTCAGCCACTCGGTCCCTCGCCCGACCGTCCGGAAATGGAGCGTAACGATGCCCGTCGCCGGGTCGGTGGTGTTGATCGAAAAGGGACGCCTCAGCACCAGGCCGGAGTAGTCACCCGTGCGCACGTGTACGAACTGGCCGGCCCGTGATCCGCTGGCGAGCTCGGGCGCGTGGAACGACTGAAGCCATTGCCCCGGCAGGATCTGCCGGCTCTCGACCAGCTCAGCGGCGACCAGGCGCATCGTCACCTGCCGTCGTCGTCCTCCTTGCCCTCGATTTCCTCGTCGCCCTCAGCCTCGTCGCCCTCAGCCTCGTCGCCTTCGTCCTCGTCGCCTTCGTCCTCGTCGCCGGCCCCGCCCTGGTCGTCCTTGTTGGCCTTGCCCGCCGGCTCGCCCAGGCCCGGGAAGGCTTCGGCAAGGGTGTCGGCCAGGTCGCCGAAGATGTCGGTCGGGTCGTAGAACTCGACGATGGCGTCCGGGCCGTCGAGCTTGCGCCAGGTGCCGGCCTCGGCCTCGTCCTCGGGGACGACTTCGGCCGCGAACGAGCCAGAGGCCTTGAGGGTGAGGCGCTCGTCGTCGTCGTCGACGATGATGAGATCACCCAGGACTGAGGCGAGCGGCGAAACCGCGGATTCGAACTGTTCGAGGAGGTGAGCCTCGGTCTGCTGGCTCCGCTCCTGAAAGGCCAGGGCGAGGTCGTAGAGGCGCTCGGCCGCCTCTTCTTCGCCCTCGGGCGCACCTTCGTCCTCGCGTGTGGCCGCCCAGTCGTCGGCTGCTGCCGCGTACGGGTTCTCGGCGCCCAGGGCGACGGTCTCCTCGGGGGCGATGTCGGCAGACCTCAGCAGGTCGGCGGTGGCGGTTGGTTCCGCCTCCAGCCCAGCCTCGGTCTTGGTTGCTTCCTGGAACGCAGCGAAGACGTCGGCCAGGTTGTACAGCTCGACCAGCTCAGATGGGTTCTCGATCACTTCGGTCTCGCTGACCCACTTGCCGGTGGCGTCGTCGAAGTACCTGCTGCGGCTGCGGAAGGTGAGGTCGGTGGCTATGGCCAGGTAATCGACCTCGTCGTCGATCAGGACGAGACCGTCGAGCTCGGCGATTCGGTCGGCGTTGTTGTCGAGGAACTTGCGCAGCTGCGCCGACGCGGCGACCAGAAAATCGGCCCGCTCCAGAGAGGCGTCCGCGGCGAGTTCGCCGAGCTGATCGTTGCGGCTCGTATCCATCGCTTCGGACCTCCTAGCCCTTGAACTCGAGATCCGGGCCAATCCGCTCCCGGAGGAACATCGAATGATGCCGCTCGAACATCCACTCCCCGGCGCGGTGACCGAGGGCACGAGTCGCTTCGTCTCGTTCGAGCTTGTCGAGCGTCGCGTAGTCCGGCAGATCAAGAAGGATCACGTTGTCGAAGTCCCAGCCATGAGCGACGTTGTACCAGCCGATGAACTTGATCCCGAACTTCTCTTCGTACTGCTTCATCTGGCGAGGCAGCATCGTCTTCATGTAGAACTTGAAGAACGGGTCACGCCCCCGACGAACCGAGAAGAAGGTCGCAAGGACTGGCACGGGCTCGTCAGTCTCCTACTTAGTCAGCGGTGGCAATCGCGGAGGCAGGCCACCGCGAGGCCCCTATTCTCGCACGCCGAACGGTGCGGCCGGCGACGTCGACGGCATTGCCCGGCGGCGACCGCGCTCGGGCGCCGGAGGGAGGTCAGGCGGCGTCGTTCCCGGCCCCGGGATCCTCATACGCCAGGCGGCCGGCGGCGATAGTCAGCAGCACGCGGCCGGGCAACTCGCGACCCATGAGCGGCGAGTTCTTGCCCTTGGACAGAAGCGCTTCGGGCGTGACCCGCCAGTGATCGGACCGGTCGAACACGACCAGATCGGCGGGGACTCCTTCGATCAGTCCGCGCCGTCGGGCGGCCGAGGAACCGGCCGTGCCCTCGGCGGCGGCCACGACGCCGGCCGGTCCGGTGGTGAGAGCGGCGATGGCTCGACTCAGCGGCAGCTTGCCCGCGTCGGCGAGCGCGAGCAGGACGCCCAGCGCCGTCTCGATGCCGCTGATCCCGTTGGCGGCTTTGCCGAACTCCACTTCCTTGTCCACCACCGTATGAGGGGCGTGGTCGGTAACCACGGCATCGGCCGTTCCGTCGAGCAGTGCCGCCAGGCAGGCCGCGGCATCGGCGGCGGTCCGGAGCGGCGGATTGACCCGCAGCGAGGTGTTGTAAGGGGCGGCCACCAGCGCGCGGTCGGCCCACGGGTCGCGCGGCGTGCCGTCGGCACCGAGCGCTTCCCAGGCCCAGCGCCGCGCGCCGGCGATCCATTCGTCCGCCAGCGAGAGGTGGTGGGGCGTGATGTCGCAGGTCACCGACAGCCCGGCTGCCTTCGCGCGCCGGACGAGATCCAGGGCCGCGGCCGTGGAGAGGTGCGTCAGGTGTAGCCGCGCCCGCGGCTCATCGGCGAGGGCATCGGCGAGGACTGCCAGGTCGCGCGACACGGCTCCGACCTCGGCCGCGGCCGGCCAACCAGCCAGTCCCATGACCGAAGCCACGTAGCCCTCGTGGGCCTCGGCGCCGGCAGTCAACTCGGCGTCCTCGGCGTGGTCGATCACGGGCAAGCCGAGCATACCCGCGTAGACCAGCGCGCTCCGAAGCAGCTTGGGCGTCTTGACCGGCGCCCCGTCGTCGGAGAAGCCGAGCACACCGGCATCGGCCAGCTCACCCATGGCAGCGAGCTGCTCCCCTGCCCGCCCGGCGGAGAGGGCGCCGTAGACCATGACCTCGACGGGCGAGCCGCTCGCCCGGGCAGCCGAGCGGATGCGCTCGACGACCCCAGGCTCATCTGCGGTGGGCGAGGTGTTCGGCATCAGGGCGACTGCCGTGAAGCCACCGTGGGCTGCCGCGGCAGAGCCGGTGGCGACCGTTTCGGCGTCTTCGAAACCGGGCTCGCGGAAATGGGCGTGGAGATCGAAGAAGCCCGGCGCCACTACCACGCCCTCCGCGGTGACGCCGCCGGCCTCGTCGCCCTCGAGCCACACCACCGACTCGAGGATTCCGTCGGTGACGACGATCTCACCGGGGCCTTCGCGCCCGGAGGCCGGGTCCACCAGCCACGCCTTCTCCAGCTCGAACCGCCCGACCGTCTCTCCGACTCCCGGGCCGACTCCGCCCCGTCGACCGCCCCCCCTCTTCGCGGTCATCGAGCAATCTCGCCCGAGGCCGCTTCGTGGGCCCCGGCGAGCAGGTACAGGAGCGCCATCCGCACGGCGACCCCGTTGGCCACCTGGTCCGTTATCACCGAGCGGCCGCTGGCGGCCACGTCCGGCGCGATCTCGACACCTTCGTTCATCGGGCCCGGGTGCATGACGATTGCCTCGGGCCGGGCGAGCGATACGCGCTCCGCGTTCAACTGAAAACGGGCCGCGTACTCGCGCAGTGACGGCAGCAGGCCGCCCTGCATCCTCTCGCGCTGGATTCGCAGGCCCATGACGACGTCGGCGTCCCGCAGAGCCGCCTCGATGTCGGTCGTGACGTTGAACCGACCGTGGCCGGGGATCGCGCCGCTGCCCCACGCCGTTGCCCAGCGATCCATCCCTCGCAGAAGAGTGGCCGGCCCGCACAGCCAGAGATCGGCGCCGGCGGCGGTCAGCGTCCAGATGTTCGACCGGGCAACTCGTGAATGCAGGACGTCTCCGACGATAGCGACCTTCCGACCGCGCAGGTTTCCGCCGGGCAGGTGTTCTCGCATGGTGTACAGGTCGAGCAAGGCCTGCGTGGGGTGGGCGTGCCAACCGTCGCCGCCGTTGAGCACGTGCCCGCCGAACACCTCGGCGGCAAGGTACGGCGCCCCGGATACGGCGTGGCGCATGACCAGGATCTCGGCGCCGAGCGCCTCGAGCGTCCGGACGGTATCGACGAGCGACTCGCCTTTCGTCACCGAAGACGTGGCCGTGGCGATGCTGACCACGTCCGCCGAGAGGTTGCGTGCCGCCGTCTCGAATGAGACGCGAGTCCTGGTGGATGCCTCATAGAAGAGCGTCATGACGCGACGCCCGTTGAGGGCCGGGACCCTGCGGATCGGGCGGGCGAGAACGCCCTTCATCTCGTCGGTGGTCCGCATGATCAGCTCGATCTCCGGCCACGTGACTACATCGACGTCGATCAGGTGGCGGTGGCGCCACGCGACTGAGGAAGTGGCGGCCGGCGTCGATGCAGCAGTCGCCATCAGCCGGCCGCCCCGCCGGCTTCGGGGACCCGGAGCAGTCGCCCGATGCTGACCTCATCGCTACCGTCGATCTCGGCGACGTGGACCCTGACGATCTCCTCGCGCGACGTAGGCACGTTCTTGCCGACGTGGTCCGCCCGGATGGGCAGCTCGCGGTGGCCGCGGTCGATCAGCACCGCCAGCCGAATGGCCCGCGGCCGCCCGAAGTCGATCAGGGCATCCATGGCGCAGCGAATGGTCCGGCCGGTGAAGAGCACGTCGTCGACCAAGACGACGGTGGCGGCGTTCATGTCGAAGGGCAGGTCCGTGCCCTTGACGATCGGCTGTTGGGCGACGAGCGATAGATCGTCGCGGTAGAAGGTGATGTCGAGTGCGCCCACGGGCACCCGCGTGCCCTCATGCTCCTCGATCGCGTCGGCGATGCGCTTCGCCAGCGGGACGCCGCGGCGCTGAATGCCGATGAGGACGAGCCCCTGCGTGCCGGCCTGCTTTTCGACGATCTCGTGGGAGATCCGAACGATGGCCCGCCGGATCTCGTCCCCGGTCATGATCTGCCGGTCGGTCATCGATTCTCGCTGCCCTGCAAGGCGCATTCTCCTTCCCGGCCTCACCGTGCCGGTCGTTAAAGGTTGTGGGAAGGATACAGCGCCCGAAGAACGGCCGCCGAGCCGCGAGACTCGAGTGCGACCCCAGTCGCTCAGTTACCGGGGCGATCCGTCGCTTGCGGCGCCGCCGACCCCGACGCCGCCGCGCCCGTGGGCCCCACGCCGGGCAGGGTCGGGCCCGGCGTCGAGACATTCGACGGAGGCACATCCGGGACGGTTTGCAGGTAAGTCTTGCCGTCAACGGCCGAGGTGTAAACGAGATGGTCGTCGTCGAACGCGATGCTTGCCATGACCTTGTCCGCGGCCAGGCGGGGCTCGTTCGTCTGGACCAGCCCGACGGTTCGGTCGATCGAGAAGAGGCTCAGCCCGCCCACACTGGTGCCGCCCGGATCGGCGACCCATATGGCCACGTCCTGGCCTGAAGCGTCCCATCGAACGAGCCAGTCATGCACGGTGCCCGGGGCTGCGGCCACGGGCAGCAGCTGCGGCAGCGAAAGCGCGGCCGGGTTCTGAGTCGCAGGCGCCACGTTCGACCCGGCGGTCGCCGCCGAACTGGGACCTGCCGTGGGCACGTCGGTCGCTACCGGTGAAGGCATTGGTGTCGCTGCCGGCGCCGTAGTCGCGGCGGCCGGCGGAGCGGGCGTCGTCGATGCGGCTGGGGTCGCGGTTTCGGTTGGCGTGGCGATGGGGCCAAGCGATGCCGGAACCAGGGTCAGATCGGACCAGCTGTCGAAATAGAGGTCCCCCGTGCCGGGCTGCCAGAGCCCCGACACCGGATCGAACTCGACGGTGCCGGACCAGTAGACGACGTACTGACCGGTCGGGTCCACGACCGGCAGCAGCATCGGTCGGGTGATCTCCAAAGCGGTTCCGGTGCCCGGGTCGAAGATATACGAGGTAGATCCGACGGTGCCCGAACCACTGGACGGAGTCGCGGAGGCGCCTGCCGAGGAGCCCGCGGAGGCGGTGGCACCCGCGGACGCGCCTGCGGAAACGGTCACCGAGGCGCCTTCCGAGGCACCCGCGGTGGCGGTGGCGGAGGTGCTCGTGGAAGCGCCTGCCGAGGCGCTCGCGGAGGCGGTGGCACCTGCGGAACTCCCGCCCGCGGAAATCTCGCTGATGAGGATCTGCTGGCCGAACCACCCCGCGAACAGATCGGCATGGCCGGACGTGACGGACTGAGCCTGCGCGTCTCCGGTCCGCCAGATGAAGACGTCAGGGCCGGTGCTGTGGTCGACAGGCCGTGCCGAGAAAGCCACCAGGCTGCCGTCGGGGGAGAACTCGGGGTCGCGACCGACTATTTCGTAGCCGGACAGGATCGCAACCGCCGGGGCCGCTCCGGAGGCCGTAGCCGAGGGCGACGCAGCCGGCGTTGCCGAGGCCGATGCACCCGGCGTTGCCGAGGGCGATGCAGGCAGTGATGCCAGGGACGACGCAGCCGGCGTTGCCGAGGGGCTGGGGCTGGGGCTCGCCGTTGGAGCTGCGGCGCTGGCTGTGGCCGAAACGGTCGGTGCCGCCGGCGACGGCGTGGCGGGTTGTGCGGTCGGGGTAGCGGCGATCGTCGGCTGTGGCGTCAGCTGGTCGAGCGAGACCGTCTGTGGCTGTGCGCCGAGCGGCACGATGGCGACCTTGTCGGAGGTCCAGACGGCGGCCCGGCTGGCATCCGGGGCGATCGCGGCCGAAACGGTCGAGTCGCTCGAAATGGACCCAAGGGTCTGGCCGGTCCCGTTGGCCACGGTGCAGCTGCCGTCCGTGGCGGCACATTGGGCAGAGTCACCTTTGATCACATATACGCCGTCGCTGGCGGCCATCCAGTAGGTCGTGCCGTCGACAACGGCCAGAGGCGCCTGCGGGCCGCCGGACGGCTGCCCCGACGAAGCCGTCCCGACAGCGATGGCGCCGCTCTGCGTGGAGCCGGGCGGAATGCTCGCGATCGGGCTTTGCACGATGAGCGAGGCGACCGCGGCCACGACCACGATCCCGACGGCGACGGCCGTGGAGATCAGCGGCCGCCTGCCGGCCCGGGTGGCCCGCACTGCCCTCGCGCTCCCCCGCGAACGCCCCGCCCGCGCCGCCTCGGCCCCGTCGAGCGCGGCTGACGTCCGAGCCCACAGGTCTCGCGGCGGTTCGGGCGCGGAGAGACCACGTAGCTCCAGGTGAACGGCTCGATACTCCTCGGCCACGGCCGCGCATCCCGGGCACGAGCCAAGGTGGCCGGCCAGCCACTCTGCGTCGCCCGGCGCCAGCTCCGTGTCGACCGATTCTGCCGCCAGCATGCGGGCCCGCCGATGAAGCGGATCGTCGGCCCCAAAATGACGCCTCGTCCCGGTGCTCATCGGCCGGCCCTCGGCCTGCGGCGGTTGTGCCGGCGCGGATCGCCCACCTGGGACTGCCCGGAGTACGCGGCGTCGATGGCGGCTTCGCGATCCTTCTCCCGGCGCTTCTCGTCGGCCAGCGCCTGGCGGAGGCTTTCCCGAGCGCGGGTCAGAAGAGCGCGAGCGGCCACGTGACTGATGCCCAGCGTGTCGGCGAGTTCGAGGCCCGTGAAATCGTGAACCTCGGCCAGCAGCAGAGCGGCTCGCTGCCGCTCTGGAATGCGCCCAAGCGCGCGGGCCAGCGGCCCCGAGAGCCGCATCTCCATGGCCAGGTGCTCGGCCGATGGAGCCGCTCCGTAGCTCTCGCCCACCCACGGCAGGAAGCGGATGATGCGACGGCGCCGCATCTCATCGAGGACGACTCGGTGGGCGATCTGGTAGAGCCACGCGCGTGCCTTGGCTCGATCCTCGAGAGAGTCCTGGGCCCTGTAGGCCTTGATGAAGGTGTCCTGGGCAAAGTCGGCGGCAACGTCGGCGTCGCGCACCATCCGGAAGATGTACGCGTAGATCTCGGCATGGTGGAGGGCAAACAGCTCCTCGATGAAGGTCCGGTCGGCCGACCCTTCCGATTCGAGGCTCACGCCGCGCCCCATCTGCCAGGTTGTCGTGTTGATGGACACTCTCTCGCCGCCGCAGGTGTACGGGTCAACAGCCAGGGGCGCGTCTCCTCGCGCCGGGGCTTCTTGACGGGGCGGCTACCTCCGCTGTGACGGCCGGGCACCGATCCCTCTCGTCTCATGGCGAGTCTGCGGCTCCCCCCTCGGGTCTGAAGCGCAACAACTCCTCGGCGGCCTCCTCCGGAGAGACCGGGTTGACCGGCAGACCCGTCCCCACTTCGAGCCCCGCGATCTCGCGAAGCCGCGGGTGGACTTCCCAGTGCCAGTGATACGTCGCGTCGACACGCTCACGAAGCGGAGCCGCGTGCAGGACGAGGTTATGGGGTGGGCCATCGAGGTGGGCCAGGCGCCCGAGCACCTGGCGGAGCGCCTCGGCCGTGGAACCGATGTCGGCGTCGCCCGCACCGCCGAAGTCGGCGGCATGACGGCGCGGCACGACCCAGATCTCGAACGGGGACCGTGAGGCATACGGTGCAAAGGCGACGCTGGCCTCGTCCTCCCAGATCATCCGCGTCCCGACGTGCGACTCTTCGCGGACAAGACGGCAATACGGGCACTCGCCCTCGCGGATCACGTAGCGCGCGGCGCCGCCGATCTCCTCCGCGACCCGGTGCGGGATCTGGGGCAGATCGTATAGATCGAGGCAGAGGTGGTTGGTTCGGGCGCCTGCCTGCGAACCCCAGTTCTGGACGACCTGGAGGTACTCGGTCTGGCCGACCTTCTGGGCGTCGACGAATGCCTTGCGGACGGCAGCGAGCATTTCGCGCAGCATTTCGGAGCCGACGGCCTGGATCGGCCGATGCTCGCCCGGTGGGGCCACGATCGTCCGCCAGCTGCCGGAAGCCCTCGACTGCGACATCGCGACCTGGGCCAGGCTGCGCTCCATTTCGCGGGCCTCGTCCTGCGTCCCGACGACGTGGAAGGCGTAATCCTTGAGGGTGCGCACTCGAATGCCGTCCCCGGGCGGCTGGGTGCAGTTCTGGCAGGTTGCCCCGTCGTCGACGAGCCCCGCCGCCACGGCGAAACGGCCGCGCTGGAACTGGCGGTCGACGACCGTCGCGACCCACCAGCCGGTGATGTCGTCGCGGCGCAGCTCGAAGAGCCCGGCTGGCATCAGAGACCACCGGGATCGGCAGCGGCGGGTTCGCACACCGCCAGGATCGCCTCGATCCTGGCCCGAGCCGCGGCCGGATCCCCGAGCGGCCGGGGGACGACGAGCAGGGCTCCAAGCGCCTCCGCCAGGGCGGCCGCGAACGCCGCCGCGGCACGAGCCACGGACTCCGTCGAGGGCTCGAGCGCTTCGCCGAGCTCCCGCGCGATCGACGTCGACCGCAGCCCCGGCAGGCCGCAGGCGTCGATCAACTCGAAGTCGGTGAGCCGGACCGTGACGTTCAGGGCGATGCCGTGGTAGCTCACGCCGTGCTCGATGCGGACGCCGATGGCCCCGATCTTGCGCGTTCCGTCGCCGCACCAGCAGCCCGGGTATCCGGCTTTGGGTTCGGCCGCGACGCCGAGCGCATCGCAGGTCCCGACAAGGGCGGCCTCGAGCGCCCGAACCAGCGGTCGAACGAGGAACCCTCGATCCGCCAGCCTCACGATCGGGTATGCGGTCAGCTGGCCGGGACCGTGGTACGTGACCTCGCCGCCGCGCTCGGTCTCGACCAACTCGATCCGGCGTGCCGCAAGGTCCGCGGCGCTCGCCAGCACGTGCGATGGGTCGCTGTGGCGGCCGAGCGTCAGGACCGGCTCGTGCTCGAGGAGGATGAGCTGGTCTCCGATCAGCCCGGCCGCCCGCGCCGCGACGAGGCGGTGCTGCAGGTCCCAGGCATCGCGATACTGAGTCCGGCCGAGCCACCAGGCGGTGATCGGCGCGGCCGAAACGGCGGTCGGGGACGGCGAGTCCTGCGCGAGGCGATCCATCGCTGCCACGATAGCAAACACAGATAACCTCGCTGCCGGTCCGTGGCGCTCGTCCCCATGCGCGCCGGTTCGGCAGGGCCGATCGAGGGCGTCCGAGAACGGCCCCTTGAGCCGAGGGACTAGAGTGCCTTGGGGACCCGGGCATCGATCCGGGGGCAGAGGTGGAGCATGGAGATCGCGCCGCGAATCCGCCGCATCGGCGGCAACAGCATCGTCAACGCCTACCTCGTCGAGGACGGGGGAGAGATCACGATCGTGGACGCCGGCTTGTCGGGGCTGTGGAACGACCTCCCGGCCGAGCTGGCCGCGATGGGCCGAACACTCGACGACGTCCGATCGATCGTGCTGACTCACGGACACAGCGACCATATCGGCTTCGCAGAGCGGGGCCGAACCGAACGGGGCTGGCCTGTTCGAATTCACGAGCTGGACGCGGCCCTGGCACGCGGCGAGGTGCCGAACCCGTCGAGTGGCAGCGGCCCGACGCGACCGCTCCCGATGCTCAAGTTCACCTGGTGGGCTCTGCGGCACGGCAGGCGGACCACGCCCCTGGGCGAGGTAGCCACGTACGGCGACGGTGCCACGCTCGACGTCCCCGGCTCGCCTCGGGTTACGCTCGTCCCGGGGCACACTCCCGGCAGCGCGGTTCTCTATTTCGCCGGCCACGACGCGCTGTTCGTCGGAGATGCGCTCTGCACGTACGCAGTAACCACCGGCCGAGCCGGGCCGCGGATCGCGCCGTTCACGGCCGACCCCGACCTGGCGCTGGCGAGCCTTTCGCGGATCGAGTGGATCGATGCGAGGCTGGTCCTGCCCGGGCACGGGCCGGCCTGGACGGGCGGCGCCGCCGGGGCGGTGCGGCTCGCGCTGCTGGCGGCTCGCCGGGCTTGACCCGGGTCGTGACCGAGGTGAAGCCGACCCTCGGGCGCGCCCGATCCTGAGAGCCGGCCGGCATCCGCCGCGCAAACTAAGAGGCGCCGCGTTCGCGGCGCCTCTTGTCGTTTCAGGTTGTGCGCCCCACGAGGAGGCGCTGCTGGGGCTAGTGCACGAAGTATCCGGTCACGTCGAAGACGAGATCGGTCGTGTTACCGGAGGTGGACATGTAGGTGGGATAAAGGTATCCGCCGGAGGCGAGGCCGACGGTCAGACCGTTGCCCTTGACCTGGCCCGTCGTGAAGTTGATCGTCGAGGTCGCCGGGGTGGCCGAGTAGGCCGGTCCGAGGAAGACCGCCCAGCCGGCCGTCTCATTGACGACGGTCACGTTGCCCGTGACGGCGTTGGCGACGGAGGGCACGACGCCTCCGGTAACCTGCAAGGTTGCCGGCGTGTTCGCCGACAGCTTGCCGATTATGCCCAGGTTGATTCGGGTATCGAGCAGGCGCGTCGGAGTGATGGGAACGTACCTGGCGCCGGTCGTATCGGGCGTGTAGTAGCCGGTCACGTCGAAGACGAGGTCGGTGGTGTTACCGGACGTGGACATGTACGTGGCGTAAAGGGTGCCAGAGGTGTTCAGGGCGACGGTCAGGCCGTTGCCCGTGATCTGACCCGCCGTGAAATTGATCGTCGAGGTCGTCGGGTACGCCGTATAGACCGGTCCAAGGTACACAGCCCAGCCGGCCGTCTCGTTGACCACGGTCACGTTACCCGTGACGGCGGTGGCGTTGGAGGGCACGATGCTTCCGACACCCGTCACTTGGAAGGAGACCGGCGCATTCGCGGTGAGTTTGGCCGAGAGGCCGGTCCCATTGCGCGTGTCGAGCGCGCGCCACGGAGTGGCGAGCGGGTGGTATGTGGCGCCGGCCGTGTTCGGCATGTAGTAACCGGTGATGTCGAAGACGAGATCCGTCGTATTACCGGCCGTGGACATGTAGGTCGCGTATAGGTAGCCGGTCGAAGTCAAGGGGACGGTCCCGCCGTTGCCGATGATCTGGCCCGCCGTGAAGTTGATATTGGAGGTCGACGGGGACGAGGTGGAGACCGGCCCAAGGTAGACGGCCCAGCCGTTTGTCTCGTTGACCACCGTCACGTTGCCGGTTACGGCCGACGCGCCCGAGGGCACGCCACCGTTGCCCCAAACCTGGAAGCTGGCCGGCGTGTTCGCCGACAGCTTGCCGGTTATGCCCTGGTTGATACGGGTGTCGAGGACGCGCGCCGGAGTGGCCAGCGGGTAGTACGTGGAGGCCGTGGTGACGAAGATGGCCGACGAAGCGTCGTAGATGGAGGAGGCGAGGTCGGTCGCAGTCACCGTCTGCGAGCCCGCGGTCTGGAGGGTCACGCTGAAGACGTGGGCGCCGTTGTCGACGGAGGTGAACGCGTAGTTTACCGGCAGAACCACACCGGCGGCGATGTCAGTGCTGGTGAAGTGGACGGTGCCGCCGTAGCCGGTGAGGATGGCGCTGTTGGTGCCGTAGGCAGTAACAGTCACGTTGAAGGGGGCGCCGGCCGCCGCGCTCGACGGCGCCGTCACCACGAGC